>Ga0209102_1000176_pt1 | contig 43827 bp, 38 predicted proteins | sample ConPoolayeHmetaG_FD_185483 | JGI IMG/M metagenome (GOLD analysis project Ga0209102, IMG submission 185483) | Hot spring microbial mat communities from California, USA to study Microbial Dark Matter (Phase II) - Cone Pool mat layer H metaG... ...
GCTCAAGATTCCCCTTCACAAAAATAAGAATAACAGAGAGGGGATAAAAAAGCCAGTCTTTTTTTAAAAGCTTAATTTTTTATCTATTTGGAAAAACTTGCCGTAGCCCTGGTTAGAACGTAACTAATTACCAAAGAAGGGTCTAATTCCCCCCAACCTCCTCTTAAGCTAAGAAGAGGAGAGGGAAAGTTATTAAATTCGGAGAGGGAAACGCGAGGGTGATTTTCAAAATAATTGAATTTAAGCGGCTCCGATTTCCTTCAATTTGTTCTTAATAGAATCCTTATCCCAGGCGCCCAAGTGGCGGAAGACTTCTTGGCCATCTTTGTCAAAGAAGATCAAAGTGGGAATTAGTTGTACTTTATATTCGCGGGCTAATTCCTTAAATTTATATACATCTATAATGAGAATATTGGCTTTACCAGCGTATTCTTCCTTAATTTCTTTGAGAATGGGACGGATCTGGCGACAGGGCAAACAAGAATTAGCTCCAAAGTCAACTAAGAGTGGTTTGCCGCTTTGGAGAGCTTTTTTAAAATCTTCGGCAGTATCTGTAAGGGGAGGTGGAGCGGTTATAGATTTTAGATATTTATCGCTTATTTCAATCTTCGCCTTATTCTTTAAAGAGGCGATATATTCTTCCACTTGTTCTTTGCCTTTGGCTTCGCGAATTAGTTCTTCAATTAAAGGAGATATTTCGGCCAGGGGTTTCTGGCCCAGTTGTTCTTTATGCTGGTTATAAATTTCAGCTATTTCTTCGGAGCTTACTTTTACTTTATCCAGTACTTCTTTTTTAAGTAGATTTTGGATGGTGGACATTTCCATATCTTCCGGGCGGGCATTGGCGTCGCTCTTAACTCCCTTTTTTTCCGCCTCTTGGAGCAGAATTTCTTTCAGGATGAGTTGATCTAAAAATTGCTTTGGCTCTTCCCGAAAGATATCCTGATAAGGGGCCGGAATTTTCGCCAGCTCCCGGTTGAATTGAGCCACGCTGATGCTCCGGTCATTAATTTGGACAATTTTTTGCCTCTCTGGATTCCAAGCGAATAGCTTAAGGTACCCTAATATGCCCAAGCCCACCAAGATAATCAGAATCGGTAGACCCCATTTTAGAAAATTTTTTTTCTTCATCGCTAGCCTTCTTTCCTTATTTATATATTTTTAAACATAGCAGTCTTTGTCCCTAATGTCTATTAAATACTTGCCGGGGCTCAAAGGAAGATTTTTTATTTAAACACTCCTAAAATTTTATCGAAGATTGATTTTTCCAGATTAAAAAGGGCCTCCAATTCTCCCGCATCCAACCATATCCCGCCGCAATGGGAACATTTATCTGCTTTAATATTTTTATAATCTATTTCTACCAAATCCATTCCACACTTAGGGCACTTCATAAAGTGCAGTTCCTTAAGCTTTTTTCTTTCTTCGGCAGCCATTTTTTTATATTTTTCTTCTTCAATCTTTTTCCGCCGTTCAAATTCTTGACGTGCAAAAAATTCTTCCTCTTTTTCGCTGGGTTTTTTCATCTTAGCTCCTCTTGTTGCGTTATTTCACTTACCATCGCTTAATATAATTGTTAGCCATGGCAAATTATACTTTGCACCCTGCAACCACGATCCCTGGCGCAGAGCGGAGCATCGAAAAAAATCTGCGCATTGGCCACGACTTCTTTAGATGGCCATGCCCGCTTAGAGCATACTTAAGACATTTAATGCTCCCCTGAATAATGATAAACTTTATTATTTACAAATTTATCTTATTTATTTAATAATTGCAACTGAGCCCGAAAACTGGTTTAGCCAATCTTTAATTTGCTCTAAGTTTTATAAATGAGTTGCCACCCGGAAAGTTTATGGCCGCCAAGGAATTATTTGCTAATATCATTATTCGCTCCCATTGGCAGCCAAAAGATTTAAAAGCCATCACTGATTTGCATGGCTTCCTTTATGCCCAAGAATACGGTCTGGACAAGTCTTTAGAAGCATATGTGGCAACCTCCTGCGCCCAGTTCCAAAATTCTTTTAACTCCGCCCGAGATGGCCTCTGGTTGGCCGAGAAAGGAGAAAATATTATCGGTTCAATTGGTATCGTGGGCCAAGGAGAGGGCGTAGCTCAATTGCGTTGGTTTTTAATCCATCCTGATTATCGGGGGCAGGGATTAGGTAGAATTTTGCTCCAAAAGGCTTTGGATTTTTGTCGCCAAGTCCCTTACCGTTTAATTTATCTATGGACTTTCAGTGAACTCAAAGTGGCTGCCCATCTATATCAGTCCGTTGGCTTTCAAATAAAAGAAAGAATTACGCACCAAATTTGGGGCCGCCTGCTTACCGAGGAAAAGTACGAGCTCCTTCTTTAAATTCAAATTCTTATGGCCGCTGCCCAGGGGACGATGACTTCAAAAGGGGAAGCTTCGCCATGGAGATAGCGAGGGGAACGGTATTTATCCTCCGCCGAAAAATGGGGATTCTCTTTGAAACCATGATCAGAGAAAAAGAGGAGATAAGTCTGAGCAGGTAGTTCTTGCAAGCGGGAAGTTAAAGCCAATTGCAGATATTGGAGGATATTCCGGAAAAGGTATTCTAACCCTCCTTTTTCTGTGTGTACCCGTTCATCTATGCCTTCCAAATGCCAAAAATCTTCTGCCTGGCTGGTGCTTGCCGATAGCCGACGCGCTTCGGTAAAAAATTCCATTTGTCTGGGCGTTGAAGATGGAAAGTGGGTCCAAATCACTCCTTCATTGATTATCCGAATTTGGTGACTCAAGCCCTTAAAGAAATTTTCCTTTAGATAAACCCATAGATCCCAACGTAGTCCGTCAAGGAGAATGTAAACCTTCCTCTTACCGGCAGAGACTTTTCTTTTCCAAGGGTTGAGGGTGGGCAGATCTTCGATGAAAAGAGGCCTTTTTTCTTGGCCGGTTTCCCACAGCGGTAGTGATTCCTGATAGAAATTAGCAAAGTTTTGGCTAAAGGAGACTATTATTTCTTCTGCTTGCCGTAATTTTTTTCGCTCATTTGCGGAAAGGCTAATCTCCATACGTTGAATCTTTTCCGGAAGAATTTTAAGCAAATAGGCAAAGAGACTCAAATGGTCAAGATAAAATGATTCCCAATTCGCAAAGCTTTGCGGCGGGTGGGCATCTTTCCGTTTGAGCACTTGCCATTTTTGATGGAATAATTGGTAATTTTTAAGTATTTCCACCATTTCGGCCCGCATTGGGGCTAGGGGTTCTGTTTTTACATTTGCAGATATTATTTCTTCCCCCCAGGAGGTTTCCTCTTTTATTTCCGGGAGGATAGCGATGAGTTTAGCAAAGGCCTCTTTTAATACGGAGGAGAAGATAGTTTCTTGGGCAAAGATTTCTCTTATAGGTTTATCCCGCAAAATATGCCATATCTCTTCTAAAAATCCCTCTTGGGTTTCCACTTCTTTGGCCAGGGAGATAAATAAGTTTGGGTCTTTTTGCCGCAGCAATTGCGCAGCGCGAGCAAATTCTTGCCGCAACAGATCACCTCTTTCAGCCATCTCCTTTTGGAGGAAGGGGAATAGAGGAAAAACTTCCTGAGGCGAAATCTTATTTTCTTCCATCCACAGGCTGAGGAGCATTACTTTCTGGAAAGTTTGCGGGCCCCATTGGGGAAGTAAAGAAAGAAGATGAGGAAAATCAGCTTGGAGCAACGATAAAAATGTTTGCTTAGGCAAAGATCTATCTTCTAAGTTACCCTGGCCAGTAAAATGGATAAAAGTGGACTCCGCCAGTTCTTCAGTCCGTAACCATTCTTGGAAAATTTTACGTACTTGGGTTACGGTATATTTCCGATGGAGAAGCGCTTTATAGAGTTGGTCTAAGTTACGTTCAACTATAACAACTTTTCCCCGAAAAGCTTCATTAATCCCTTCAATTACCTGGTTAGTAAGGACCCGCTCTATTTCTTCTAAGAAATTTCTTTGGTTGGGGGATAGAGACAAAAATTGCCGCATGGCTTGCGATTTTTCGCCTTCACCTATTGCTTCCAGACCGTGCAGATAAGGGAGAATTTTTTCCTGGTAAGGAGGAGAAGCCAAGGCTTCCATAGTTTCTTGGATGCCTTGGTCGATGGCCTCTTCAATCTCTCTTATAGGAGGAAGGGCTACACTTTCGCCCAGGGTAAAACCACATGAACAGGTAGGATTTCTCTGCAGGGCTTCTAAGGAGAGGGCCGGGCATTGCCTTTTAAGAATATTAAATAGAGACTGATCTATGGCTTGGCGCTGGTGAAGTACCGAGACTATTTCTATCTGCGCCAGTTTACTCAAAACTTGATAGCGCCGCGATTGGCGCACCCTTTCATAGGGAGCAAATTGCTCTCCTGAACAATTGCGCCGGTGGGCCTCAGCATAAGCCTGGATATAATTTTCCCGAAAGTTATGGAAACGCTGGAGAAGTTCTTTTATTTTTTCCAGATCAATGGAAATTATTTCTTTAACAAAAAAGTCCTGGAGGGCTTCTTTTTCGGAACGTAGATATGCGTATTTAGGTTCGGCAGGAATAACCAAGCGCGCATCGTTAATATATTGATAGACAAAAAGGATTCTTTCTTGATATTCAAAGAATTTTTTGATTTTTTCCAACCGGTTTAGTTTAGCGGCCAGGAAAGGTTCGCGCGCCAAGGCCGCCAGAAATTTTTCCAAGCCTTCCTTAGCTGGTAGGCTAACTTTTACTTCGGCCCATTGGGACAAAATATCTTCCGCATCCTGCCGAAAAGAATCCCAAGGAATATTCTTGAAAGCTTGGAATGAGGAAGCCCAAAGAATTTTTTGTTGCAAGTTGCGCAGAGTATCAACCTCAAATTCTTTACGGCCTTTTAATTCATTCCACAACGCTTCCTGATAGGGAAGAGTGAAAGTACCCCGCCGAAAGTTTTCCGGAATTAGCGGATGAGCGGGGATTACCTCTCTTAACTCCGCGCTTAAAATCTCCCCTTTCCCCACGGAAGTAATACCCGCTAATCCTTGGCGGGCTAAATCTTCTAAACTTTTTTTCCGGGACCCTTGATAGGGAATTAAATTTCCGGAAAAAATTAAAGCTAACACTAAAATATCAAATTGCGTTCTTAAAAGACCATATTCTCCTTTGCGGAGAGCCCAATAAAGATCTTCCAGGGACTGCATTCCTTTATCTAAAAGAGAAAAAAAGGAGGCCGCTAATTCATTGGTGCGGGGGTCCACCTGAAGAAAATATTGGTTTCCTTTTTTCTTGACTAAGCCCATGGGCTTAAGCAGATCTTCTAAGATCGTGCGCAGGCCAAACTTAGTCTTGTCGTTTATTTCTACCAGGCCGGTGGCGAAGAATTCTCTGATGAGATTAGGGATAGCAAAAGGAGGTAGTACTTCCAAATAAGCCAGCACCCGATTATGTTTAGGGAACCGGCGCGAGAGAAGAGGACGGATAAATTCTTCCAAGAATTTTTCTTGGGTAAGGTATCCGTAATTAGCTAACTCAATTTGGTGCTCATCTCCCAGAAGGAGACCATGAAAATAAGCTTCGGTAAAGATCTCGCCGAGCCGGCGGCGGTAGCTCTGCAGTTGACTCTGCAAAAATTCTAAAGCTTTAACTTGCGCCGGAGATGATTCCTCTTGATACTTATCAGCTAGTAATAAAGTAGCCAATATTTCTTTTAACCCCTTTTCCTCTGCTTCCGGAATGGCGGCAGGTATCCAGAAGAGAAAAATTCCTGGAAATTTCTTCCGCAACCCCGGGAGAAGGATTTGGCGTAAATGGGTTAGTTGCTGGTGCACATTAAGGGTAGTACCAACAATAAGGTAAAAGTCATTTTCGCTCCGCTGCCAATCTGCCGCTAACTTTTCCAGTTCGCCCACCAGGAGTTCATCAATCTGGCGCAACAAGATTAAACCATTACGGGTGGAGTATTCCCAAGAGACAAAAACATTTTGTTGGCCCTTTTCGGCCCAGCCGGATAGGGGAATTAAAGCTGAATCCGCCCAAGGCAAGAGGCGGGTGAAAAGCCGGCGATCATTGGGAAAAATCTCGGCAGCTACTTGGCGAATTTTGCGGCGCAAAAGCGCGGGGAGATCCAATCGCAAATCCAGGGCAAAATGATCTTGCTTTGGTTCTGGCCCGCGTTCGACTACCAAAAAAGACGTCTCTTTAGCTAAACGTTCCAGGAGATCATGGAAATATTGATAATTAAACTCGGCATCTAACTCGGTGACTCGAAAAAGGACCATCTCGGTTAAATGCTTGACGGTATATTTAACTTTGATGGGTGAAATGGCGGCTAAGATAAGAATTTTCACCGCTTCTAAAGCTACTTTTTGCTGGTCTGGATCTTTAAATATCCGCGGAATTTCTTCGCTGAAGTATTCGAATCCTTTTTCGATATAGGGCTGGGTTTCCGCCATTTCCCGAAGGCGGTGCAGAAAATGATCAAAGATCGTAGCTGGACTCAGCAATGTAGTTGCTGGTTTATCCAGCAAGGAAGGAATCCCTCGTTCTTCATCCCCCTTCAGTCGCGAATGGATAAAGTCCACCACGCCGCGGTGCTCGGAGAAGAGCATCTTTAAACGGTCCAGAAGAGCAATAGTCGCCGGATGCACTGGATAAAGCTTAATAAATCTGGTTTCATCTACAGGAAAAGAAGGGAAATATCCGCGCAAAGATTGGAAAATTTTCTTAATCTCTTCGCCCGCCCCCTTTTTTTGCCGGATTAAGCGCTGGGAGATTAATTCTTCAATATGGGCTCGCCCCAAGTTGAGGCGCATTGGATAACGGTCTTTAATTTTATTAAAAGTATCTTGATTTATATCGCCCGTCTCTTCGATCCATTCTTGCAAAGAAGCTACTATCCATAAGGGAAAAGAAGGCGCCTCTTCGCCCAAAAACTGCAGAAACCGAATATCCTCCTGAAAAGCATGAGCATCTGTCTTCGAACGGAGAAATTCCGAAAGTTCATCCACCAATAAAACTAATCCGGTAAAACCACTACCCAAAATTTGCTTCTGGATCGCGGCGAAAGTTTCCTTACGGGAACCCTTACCCGGCGGAGATGGAGATAGGTAGCGAGAGAGTTCTTGAAAAATTTCTTGCTGAAAAATATCTTCCAGAAACTCGGTGGCCCGATGCTGAACCAAGGAGATTTCCACTACTAATAATTTTTTCGGAACTATTAATTCTTGAAAATTTTTTAAAGAAGGGTCTTGCTCTAAGATGACTTGCCAGGCAGGCGGGTAACGCAGAAGAAGGCTAAGAATACTCAAGAAATGCGATTTCCCTGAACCAAAATGACCTTTGAGAAAAGCGCCGCTTCCGGTGGGCTTTATGAGCGAGTTAAAAATCTTTTCTAAATTTTGGCGGACTTCCGCCGTAACAACAAAAGAATCCAAGATCATTTGCCGAAGTTCCAATTTCTCTATATCCTTTAACTGGATGACCGTCTTAATTTCTGGAACCTCGATGAGATCACCAACTACCATAAAACATCCCTCTCTTTTTTAGCCCTAAGCTCTCCGTGGGTAATATAATAGAAAGTAGATGACGAATCAGCTACCTTTTTATCAAAGATATTGTTTCGTTTCGCTCCTGGGCAGGCAGCTTATTCTTTATTTTTACCTAATTTTTTGCGTAAGCTTTTGATAGTTCCCCAAAGGGTAATTTGCTCGGGATGCTGGCGGAAGATCTCTTCCAGCAAAGTTAAGAATTTTTCTAACTGCCCCGTGGCCGAGAATATTTTCCCCAAAGTTTTGCGCACGATAATATCCGTGGGATCTTGACGGAGGGCTTCTTCTAAACACTTGCTAGCCAAGTCATATTCCTTTTGGCGGTAATGGCAGAAACCCTGTTGTTTTAAGAAATAGGGGTTATGGGGATCTAAGGCGGCCGCAATTTTATATTCGGCGATCGCTTCCCGGATCATCCCGGCGTCTTTCAACTTTTGAGCTAAAAGGCCATGTATCTGGGCATCATCTTTTTTGGATTCCATCCCTACGACGATCTGCAGATCTTTGAGTACTTGGGACTTAGGCTTCTGCTGGCTGCGTAAACGAAGGATCTCCTTCTGCACAAAGTTATCCGCTGGGGTAAGCTCCTTTATCTTTTCATAAATGGCTAAGGCCTGATCATAGCGTTTCAGGCGCGTAAGGATAAGGGCCTTTTCTTTAAGAAAAGTTAAATGCTGTGGTTTGGTGACTAAAACTTTATCCAGCTCTAAGAGAGCTTCTTCATAACGATTCATCTTTTTTAAAGCCCGAGCGGCCTGGAGTAGAAAATATTCCCGCGGAGTACGCAAGAAAGCTTGACGATAATAGTTTAAGGCCTCTTGCGGCTTCTGTTCTCTGAGAAAAACATCTCCTACAAGGGATAAAGCCCGCTCGTTTTGCGGATCGGCGGTTAAAATTTCCTCTAAAATAATCTTAGCTGAGGCCAAGCGTCCCAATTTGAGGTATATTTCGGCCAAGGTAATTTTGAGGGCCGGCTGATCAGGATTTAAGCGCAAGCGTCTCTCAATTTCCTCTTGCGCTTCCTTATATTGCTGATTTTGCAGGAGGTGACTGAGATGATCTTTTTTAAGTAAATAATATCCTTCCTGCTCCATAAAAGGCCTGCCAGTCTCTTCAGAATATTAAAATATTTCCTAACAATATGCAAGTATTTAGGTTTTAAGCTTTTCTTTTAATCGCCGCAGATCATCCCAGGTAAACCCTGACCATTGGCAAGGAAATATGGAGTTGTTCTGAAATAAAGGTTCGTGCTCCAGGTCAAATGGAGAGAATTTTTGCGCCTGCGCAAATAAAGGAGTTCCCGGGATGGGCGAATATTCGGCCAGTATGGGCTTTGCGCCGCAGGCGCGCACAAAAGCAATACTTTCTTCTACCTCTTCCACTCTCTGCCCCGGTAGGCCCGCTAAAAGGTAAACGCCTATTTCCTCACCTTTATACCCAACTTTTTTTAAATTTTGCAAAGCCAATTGGAAATCTAAATTAGTAACTTTCCTCCCCGTCACCTCCTGCCAAGAGGGAATGGAAGTTTCCAGGCCCAGGCGGATAGTTTTAAACCCTGCCCGGTAAAGGAGAAAAGCCACCTCTTCATCTAATTCTTTTACGTGCAGAGCATTAGGGGTATGAAAATTGACTTTTATTTTTTCCTTGAGGATTTGCTGCAAAATGGGTTTTATATGCTCTTCGGCCCGATAAAGGAGAGCATCGTCATAAAAAGCAAAATTAATAATCCCTAATTTTTCATGCCAGTGTTTAATTTCCTGGACTACTTGCTCAGGATTCCGCGAAATAATCCCAGGGGCCAAGCGCGGAGAAGCACAGTAAGTACAAGAAAAAGGACAGCCCAAACGAGTTAAAAGACAAACGTATGTTAAATGGGGATAAAGATCAAAAGCTGGATAAGGCCAAGAAGAAAAATCTGGGGATATAAAATCGAATAAGTCGTTTAGATATGAGGATAAGATCTGCCATTTTTCCCTATTCCATGGGCCGATTAAAATTTGATCAGCGCCGGCATTTTGGGCAGCGTGCTCAGGACAAAGAGTGGGATAAATCCCCCCTAAAATAATGGGCACTCCTAGAAAATTCTCTCTAAGAAAGGTGATAGTTTCTTTTACCCCTGGATACCAATAAGTCATAAAAGAAGTAACTAATATAAGCTGGGGCCTGGGCAGGGGGGCCAAATGTTTTTTAAGAATAATTGGCGGAATTCCATAACGGCGATAGTATCGGCGAATTTGTCGTAAAGGAGCAGGTTTAGGGATGATTTCTTTATAAAAATGACCTCGGCCAAAAGTGCCTAAGCGGGGTGGTTTTAAAGCAACTCTCCACTCTTGCGCCAGAGCAGGATAATATAAGCAATCAAGGAGATAAATATTAAAACCTGCTTGGCGGAGAAAGGCGCCAATGTATAGCAGACCCAGAGGTTTTGTCCAGAAATCATAAGCGGCAAAATCATGAATCCAAGGGTTGACCAGCAAGATGGAGTGCTTAGTTGATTTCATGGAAAAGAGCCTAAAAAAGCTTCATCTGCTGGAGTTCTCGGCCTTCTTCGCGAAAAACTCCTTTCTCCCGTTCCGAAGGGGAAAAGATTTGGATTTTGCCGAAGACGCCATCATATCCTGGAGTTATCTGCAATCGTCCTTCGCGGACACGCAAAATACCTTCTAAGATAAGGGGCGGCGTAAAAGAAGCTAACTCTTCCGGCGCCAGCTCCAAAAGGATATTAAATTCCGTTCCTCCTTGGGCAATTAACTGCAAGTACTCCTTTTCCACAGCGGCCGAATTTGGGCTCACTCCCAATGCTTCCCCTATGATTTCGTCCAAAGGTACCATGTGTAAAGCTGGGATAGCTTTAGGGGGAAATGTTCCGGGAGGACGATCAGCTAACTCCTCGACGCGGTACATTACGCCTAAGGTTAATTTTTTGCCACAAACTGGACAAATGCTCTTATGTTTCCGGGTCTCTTCAGGGGAGAAAAGAACTTGGCATTGCCGATGACCGTCAAAGTGGTATTTTCCTTCTTCGGGAAAGAATTCAATAGTATATAAAAGCTGGTGCGGATCTTTTTCCCGGATGGCGCGGGCAATTCCTCGATAACTTAGTTCGCAATTAAAGATATTGGCCTCCCGACCAAGGCGCGCTGGCGAGTGGGCATCAGAGTTGGAGATGAGGGTGATGTCGTCTAAAGAGCTTAAGCGCCAGTTCATCTCTGGATCGGAAGAAAGGCCTGTTTCAATAGCAAAAATGTTCTTGGTCTCTTCTTCAAAACATTCCGGCAGAGAATCAAACCCAGAATTAGCCCCGAAGACCGAAAACCAGGGGGTCCAGGCATGGGCTGGAACAAGTAAACAATCAGGGGAAATGTCCAATACCATCTTCACTAAATCTTTGACCGGAAATCCAAAGATGGGACGGCCATCTGAGCTAATTTTTCCGAATTTACTGAGCTTAGAGTTTATTTTTTCTACTATTTCTAACGAAGGAGCGAAGATTAAGGTGTGGATTCTTCTGGCTTTTCCACCTTGAGTAAACATGTTGCTCACTTCGCCCGTAAGCATGAAGTAAGTACTTGGCGAATCTTCCTTTTCACTTTTCAGAATATACAAGCCGTTGCCTAAGGGGCGGAGCTTATTTTTTAAATCTAAGAAATAAAGCGGATGGGTGAAATCGCCGGTGCCCAAAACTTGGATTCCTTTTCGCTTTGCCCAGAGAGATAAAGTTTCCACTTCCATATCCCGGCTGGTCGCCCTGCTGTACTTAGAATGGATGTGTAAATCAGCAATAAACTTCATAAAAGTTTTAAAGGTCCTTTTAAATTTCAGCTACCAAGTTGGCTACCCTTCTTTGATCAACTGCCGGGCTAAATGGGCACATTTAGCTACAAATTGCGCACAGCGCTGGCGCATATTCAAATCCTGAAATTTTTTCCGATCCTCAGGGTCTAAGAGATTCAACTGAATAAGTTCCCGGCATTGAATAGTAGCATGATCTTTTTCAAAACCTCTGATCATTTCTTGTACTTTGGTATAAGTCTTTTCCCTTTTCTCTTTTTCTTCTCCCTTAGTGCAACCAAAAATAAAACCTATGGCCATAGCTCCCCCAACTACTGCTCCGCAAACCGTTCCCCACCGAGCTAAGCCGCCGCCAAACGGTGTCGCCATCTGGCCAGCTTGCTCTTTATCAAAATTGAGATCCTCGCCGAGGATTTTAAGCACTGATTCTGCTCAATTCATTCCACTTTGTAACAGTTCATAAGATTTTTTTTCTAAGTCACTCTGATTTGGCATCGACTTCCCTTTCCCATTTTGGATTCTTGGTAAATTTGAATCGTATTATAAAATTTAATTATGAACCAAGTCAATTATTTCATTTGTTGCCCTTCGATCACTTTTAAATTAGAACCTGAGAGAGATTCTAAACTAATTTTAGGCTCAGGTGGAGGAGTGGATAAATGGATGCAATTGTATCATTCCGCCCAAGCAGGAATCCCCTTTTTTCAGGGCATATCTGGACTCCCGCTTGCCCGAGAGTGACCGAAAAGTCGGTTTTGCAGAGATCTCATTTTGTTTTCTTGACTAAAACGTAAAAAATTTATATAAGAATACTCTAATTTTAAGAAGGGAGGAACGAAAATGCCTACTGGTTATAATGGAAAAATTTTAAGAGTAAATTTAAGCACGGGAAATATTTCGGAAGACAATCCGCCAGAAATAGTTTATCGTCTCTATATGGGAGGATCAGCTTTATCCCTCTACTATTTACTTAAAGAGCAGAAGCCAGGGGTTGATCCTTTGGGACCAGAAAATAAGCTTATATTCATGTCGAGCGTGATTTCGGGGGCACCCTTACCGGGCATTCCTCGATATACAGTCGCGGCTCGTTCTCCCCTCACGGGAGCTTTTGGGGAAGCAGAAGCTGGCGGTTTTTTTGGCCCGGAATTAAAGATGGCCGGCTTTGATGGAATAATTATTGAAGGGCAATCGCCAAAACCGGTTTACCTTTGGATCAAAGATGGGAAAGCGGAAATCAGAGATGGAGCAAACATTTGGGGCCAGGATACTGGGGATGTTGAGAATATAATCCGACAAGAGCTGGGAGACCCAAGAATAAGGATTGCCCAATGCGGGCCCGCTGGAGAAAAATTAGTCCGCTATGCCTGTATCCTAAATGAGTTGAAACATGCCAATGGGCGTACAGGATTAGGTGCGGTAATGGGATCAAAAAAACTGCGGGCTATAGCGGTTCGGGGCACCCAAAGATTGACCTTTGCCTCTCCCGAAAAGGTGCAAGAGATTGGCCGCAAGGTTCTGGAATTGCTCAAAGAGTCCCCCTTAGCCCAAAACTTAAAGAAATACGGAACACCTTTCTTTGTCATGCCCTTGAACAATTCCGGCATCCTACCTACCAGAAATTTCCAATCTGGCCAATTCGAAGGGGCGGAGGCTATTTCTGGCGAAACTATGACTGAAACAATATTAGTTAAGTCAGAGGGGTGCTATGCCTGCGCCGTGCAATGCAAAAGATCCGTAAAGGTGGAAGGAAAATATTCTGCTTCGCCGCAATATGGCGGACCGGAATATGAAACAGTAGCTGCATTAGGATCCTTCTGTGGCATCAGCGATCTGGCGGCCATTGCCCAGGGCAATGAATATTGCAATCGCTGGGGCATAGATACGATTTCCACGGGAGTATGCATTGCTTTGGCCATGGAATTGACGGAAAGAGGAATCTTGACTTCTAAGGATACAGATGGGATTGACCTGCGTTTTGGGAATGTCGATGGTATGTTAGCAATGATCCGCAAGATCGCTTTCCGCGAAGGCTTTGGTGATATTTTGGCTGAAGGAGTTAGGCGGGCTGCCCAAAAGATTGGCCGAGGCGCCGAGTCCTATGCCATGCACATAAAAGGCCAAGAACTTCCCATGCACGACCCCCGAGGCAAGAAAGGATTGACCCTCAGTTACGCCACTTCACCCACAGGAGCTGACCATATTGAGGCCCCCCATGATACCTCTTTTCTTTCCGAAAATGTGATGCTGAAAGCAGCTAAGCCGGCCGGAGTCTTAGAGCCTACTTCGGCCCTGGAATTAGGACCCCGCAAAATCCGCCAGTTCGTGCACACACAAATGATTTGGAACTTCTTTAATTCTTTGGGAGTGTGCAATTTTGGGGCTGCTCCTTATACGGCATTTCCTTTGGTGAGCTTGGCCGAAGCTGTGGAAGCAATCACGGGCTGGAATACCAGTCTCTATGAATTAATGGAATTAGGGGAAAGAACAATAACCATGGCCAGGATGTTTAACATCCGCGAGGGTCTATCGGCTAAAGATGATTATTTGCCAGAGAGACTTTACGAGCCTTTAGAAAAAGGTACAGCCCGGGAGAAACTCATAACCAAAGATGAATTTGCTCAGGCGCTGAAACTATATTATCAGGCCATGGGGTGGGATCCCCAAACCGGTGTGCCTACAGAAGGGAGGCTCAGCTTTTTAGGATTGGATTGGCTAATAAATAAATAATTTCTCAGTCCCCGCTCCGAGCCCCGTAAAAGATTACGGGGCTTTTTTTGTTCTAAAAAGATGCTTCGAAGATTTTACGGATATCCTCTTCAGTCAATTGCCGAGGAGTATTACCCAGAAGTCTCTTTTCTTTGAAAGCCGCTTGGGCCATATAAGGAATTCTGTCCGCGGTGGCGCCGATATCCCTTAATCTGGTGGGCAGACCCACTTTTTCTATTAAATCCCGCATGGCTCCGATTGCCCGATTTACTGCTTCTCGAGGCGCTAAGCCCGCAATGGGTTCCCCCATGGCCGCCGCGAGCTGCACAAATTTGGGAATTCTGGCCATGGAGATGTATTCCATCGTGGGAATAAAAGTAACCACATTAGCAATACCATGAGGGACATGGTATTCAGCCCCTACAGGATAAGCTAAAGCATGGACCGCCCCCACCCCCGCATTATTCAAAGTAATGCCGGCCATTAAGCTGCCCAAAGACATATTGTATCGGGCTACCAAGTCTTGGCCATTAGCTACGGCTGGTCCCAAATTTGCAGCAATTAAGCGGGTAGCTTCCCAGGCTAAAGGATCGGTTAGAGGTGAAGCATTTATGGCCAAGTATGATTCCACGGCATGAATGAAAGCATCTATTCCAGTGGCCGCAGTGATGGGCGGCGGCATAGTTACAGTTAACATAGGATCGACAATGGCCACCGTAGGCACAATGGCTTGACTGGAAACCACTTTTTTCAGATTTTCTCTTTTATCGGTGAAGACCGCATTGCGGGTGACTTCCGAGCCTGTACCAGAAGTGGTGGGCAACATGATAGTTGGTAATCCAGGTTTAGTTACCTTTTCTACTCCGAAAAGATCGCGAATATTGACATCTTGAACTCTGAGTACAGCAGTCAATTTAGTCGTATCCATTACGCTCCCGCCGCCCAAACCTATTAATATATCTACCTTAGTTGCTTTGGCCATTTGCGTGGCCGTTAATAAGTTTTCCAGGGATGGCTCAGCTTCCACTTGGTCGAAGATAGTATAGGTAATTTTCTCCTTTTCTAATGGCTCTAAAACTTTTTCTAAAACTCCGGCCTGGACTACCCCCTGATCTGTGAGAATAAATACATTTTGGCCAGCCAATTTGCGCACCTCCTCGCCGATCGTGGCGACTATGTTCATTCCAAAAATGATTACTGGCGTTCGAAAACGCATGTTAGGAAACATATCCCACCTCCTCTTGGTCTTTATAAATTCTTGCCGTATCTCTAAGCAGATTATTTACCATAATCATCCTGCAGAATTCCATAATAAATTCTTCTGCGCCTTGGTGAGTTTATTGCTTTTCCATAATTACCCTTTTTTTCATATGAGACTGAATCGCCATGGCGAGAAGATGCCAGAGGCAGGCATGAATGAAGAAGCATCGGCGGGAGAAGAAGTTGTTCAAAGTTGATCAACGATTTTCCGCCAAGGGCAGGCGGATAGCTATTAATCGGAGCAATTAAATATTTACAGTTATCACTCTTATCTTACTCCGTGGTCTGGCTTTATCGAGTTTCCCAAATGAAATTGTGTCTTAATTCCACATAAGAAATGAAACCACATGCGGCAAGGGACAAGCCCTTGCCCTACGTTTGAGATTTTTTTTAATTTCTCGTAGGGCAAGCCCTTGGGGCATGCCGAACCACGCCTTAAGATGTCGTTTATTTTATGCTCCCATTAATAAATTTAGCAAGACGATTAAGCTTCTAAACCCGCCCGCGCCTTTGGAAGAGCTATTGCCTCATGATTCTGAATGAAGGCCTGCCTCTGGCCTGCCTCAAAGAGGGACTAGGGAAGATTAGCAAATAAGCTAAAACTGATCGACGGTCAGCATGCAAACAACTTGACAAACATACAGTTGTGCTGTATATTTTCTTTGAAATTTTGATTGGTGGTGGATCATGGTGGACGAAACTTATACCATTGGTGAGTTTGCCAAGCTTATGGGCGTAAGTCCCCGGACGGTTGATTTTTACACGCGGCAAGGATTACTCCACCCTGCCCAATATTCGCCCGGTCATGGGTACCGCCATTATACGGAAGAAGACAAAAGGCGCATGGTAATTATTAAGCAACTGCAGGCGCAAAAATTTTCTTTGAAAGAGATTCGCCAAATCTTGGACAAAACCTATGCGCAGAAAAACGGTTCCGGATTAGAAATTATGGAAGAAGTGACCATCGGCCTCGATCGCCTGCAAAAGCTTATAAAAAAAACGCGCGCCGGCAATTTTGGAAATTTAACGAACGTACAACCAGCCATGCGTATTTTAGCAGCGCAGGCTTTGCAAAAGGCTACGGGCCTTTGTTCTATGTTAGTAGCTTTCTTACAGGAAATGCCGCTTGCTTAGCGGCTGGAAAAAGGAGGTAAGCATATATGTCTCGTAACACCTTTAAAACTTTCATTCTCCTGGCCGGATTAACGGCGCTGCTGCTCTTCTTTGGCCAAGCTTTCGGAGGCAGATCCGGTCTTTATTTTGCCCTCTTTATGGCTCTGATCATGAACATGGTCGGCTATTGGTTCAGCGATAAAATTGCTTTAGCGATGACCGGGGCGCAAGAAGTTTCCGTTCATGAAGCTCCTGATCTGCACCGGATGGTGGAAAGGTTGGCTATGCAAGCAGGAATACCTAAACCAAGGGTATATATAATTCCGCAAGATACACCCAATGCCTTTGCTACTGGGCGTAATCCCGAGCATGCGGCAGTAGCTGTAACGCAAGGAATTTTACACTTGCTCAGCCCAGCCGAATTAGAAGGAGTACTGGCTCATGAGTTAGCTCATATCAAAAACCGAGACATTCTAATCAGCTCTGTGGCCGCGGTTATTGCCGGCGCGATCAGCTATTTGGCCACCATGGCCCAATGGGGAGCTTATTTAGGCCTGGGTAGGAGCGATGATGACGAGGGAGGAGGCAGCAATTTAATTGGTGTCCTGCTTATGGCCATCATTGCGCCCATCGCTGCTATGCTGATCCAGATGGCCATATCCCGCAGTAGGGAATTTCAGGCAGATGCTACAGGCGCCAAGATCGTAGGCACGGGGAGACCTTTGGCCAATGCGCTTATCAAATTGGAGGAATATAACCATCGTCTGCCTATGCAAGTAAATCCGGCGCAAGCCCAGATGTTCATCGTCAATCCCCTCTCCGCTGAAGGATTTACCAAATTATTCAGCACCCATCCTCCGATTAAAGAGCGGGTAGCGCGTCTTTTGAACTTGAGATTGGACGATCTATATTGATAATTATTTAAAATAAACCAGGAAGAAAAATAAACAAGATTTCCTTTTTAAATAGCTGCTGGTGGAATACTTCTTTATCAGCATCTATTTTATTTTAAGGCCTCTTCTAAGTCTTCGATAATATCATCAACATCCTCGATTCCCACCGAAAGGCGGATTAAGCGCTCGCTGATGCCGACTCTTGCTCTCTCCTCTGCGCTTAACGCTCGATGCGAAGACATGGGCGGGTAAAGGACTAAACTGTAAACATCTCCCAAAGTAGTGGCGGGGAGGATTAGTTTCAATTTTTCCATAAAAAGATAAATGTCTGCCCTTGGCGCGCCTCTTATCTCGAAGGAAATCATGCCCCCATACATTCCTTGAGGAAAGATTCTTTTAGCTAATTCATGCTGGGGATGGCTGTTCAAGCCAGGATAAAATACCTTTTCTACTCGGGGGTGTTTTTCTAACCATTTGGCCACTTCTAAGGCATTTTGACAATGTTGGCGCATCCTTAAAGGGAGCGTTTTCAGCCCGCGGAGGGTTAGCCAGGCCTCGGTAGGTCCTAAATTTCCGCCAGTCATCTTAAGGATTTCCTGAAGAACAGTTCCATTTTCTTGGGAGGTTACCACTGCTCCCCCTAAGACATCTCCATGGCCGCCAATATATTTGGTGGTGGAATGAACGCAAAAGTCCGCCCCATAAGCCAGGGGCTGGAAAAGGACTGGCGTGGCAAAAGTGTTATCCACTATTAATTTAGTACCTCTTCGCTTAGCTATTTTACTGATGGTAGGCACATCAGCCACTTTCATTAAAGGATTGGAGATTGTTTCCAAAATAATAGCTACTGGGTTAGTTTCGGCCAATATTCTACTCAACTCTTCCAAATTGGTTACATCCACAAATTTTACTCTAACCCCCATATCTGGAAGAAACCGGGAGCATAGGGCATAAGTTGCCCCATAGATATCATAGGCCGCCAACACCTCCGTACCGTTTTTTACACCAGCAGCCAATAAACTGGCATAAACCGCAGCCATTCCGGAAGCAAAAGTTAAAGCCCTTTGGCCTTCCTCTAAAGATATTAACGCTTCTTCCAAGGCGGCATTGGTCGGGTTGCCATAGCGAGTATAAACGAATCCTTCCCGGCGGTTGGCAAAGATTTCATCGAGGTCTTCCATTTTCTCGTAAATATAACCCACAGTTTGATAGATAGGAGTAGAAACTGGGTAAAAATCTGGTTTAAGCCGGCGCTCCCCGGCATGAACTGCCTTCGTAAGGATCGACTTATATTTGCTCATATTTTCCGCCCTCCTTTCGCCTTCCGCCCTCGCGCTTCAACGTGGCTTTAAATTACCGCCAACTTCTGGCGTAATTCATCGGCTTCATAAATCATACCTTCGATAATATCCTTCATAGGCCGTATCTTTTTTACTAAGCCAATACCTTGACCGCAAGAGATGACGCCAGCTTGTAGATCACCTTCTTCAAACATTTTTTTAGCTTTTTCACCGCCAGCCGCTTTAACTATTGCTTCCAGACCTGCCTGCTGTTTCTCCAGTTCAGCCACTTTTTTGGCCGGTTCGTTAATCCACACCCGATGCGAATTTTGGATAGAACGCATAATAATCATAGTATCGAGCTCGGAAGCATTAATTAATGCTTGTTTCAAATTGTGGTGAATGGGACATTCTTCGGCTACTAAAACGGCCGTGCCGATAATAACTCCTTGAGCGCCCAAGGCCAAAAGGGCTAAGAAACCACGCCCATCGCTAACTCCTCCGCCACCGATTACGGGAATTTGCAAAGAGTCGACTACGCGCGGCACCAGGCAAAGAGTGGTAATATCAAGGGCACCCGTGGCGCCGCCGTTCTCATATCCAACAACCGTCACGATATTAGCCCCAATAGACTGGGCTTTGAGAGCGTAGCGCACCCCTACGCATTTATGTATCAGGATGATTCCATGATCCCGGAGATCTTTGGCAAATTCCTCGGGAGCTTTATGACCAGAGGTTTCCACAATCTTGACGCCTTCATCGAAAATGACTTCGAGATATTCGCGGTTATCGATAGGCCGCATAGCGGGAAAAAGGTTTAAATTCACGGCGAATGGTTTATCCGTCAAATCTTTTAATTTTCTAATTTCTTGCCGGAATTCTTCCTTGCTTTGGAAAATGGCTGAAGCCAATACTCCTAAGGCGCCGGCGTTGCAGGCGGCCGCCACCATCTCGGCCCGGGCTAAATGCATCATTGTGCCCACTACGATTGGATACTTGATGCCTAACATCTCAGTTACTTTAGTTTGAAACATTTAGGCCTCCTTTTTAAAATATTAAACGCAAATTAAATAGATTTGCCCATTCCCCCTCTATCCTTTTTTTCTAAAACCTCGGCACATGTTTTCAAACAAACGCTGCAGGTTAAGCCTGCCTGGCGATAAGTGCGACAGGCAAATTTATTCATCGTATATAATTCTCCATTTTTAGGCATCTGTAAAGCTTGGGAGGGGCAAGCTGAAATACAAGCGGCACAGTTTAAACAGAAATTTTTGGGCAAAGCCGGAGATGGTTCCCAAAGGGCGTCCGTAAGCAAACATGCCAGCCTTACGCGAGGTCCGTATTGGGGCGTAATGAGTAGTCCATGTCGGCCAATTACTCCCAGACCTGCCAGTTGAGCGGCATGCTTATAAGAAAAAATGGCTTTTAAAAATCTTTGATCAGTTGGACAACCGGCCGCGGGGAGAGGCAGACAGCGATAGCCTTCTTTGTGTAAAAAACTTGCCAAGTCGTAGACTGCTCTGGTTAATCGGCTGTTTAAAAAATCGCTATGGGGGCCAAATAATTCTCCAGGTTCAGCTTCTCCGACTTGTTTAGCTGGGGAAAGAAGGGCGACCACTTCTTTAAAAATCTCTTTGCCCATAACTATGACTGATTTTGCTCCCGGAAGAAGGGCCGCGGCTTGATTTTTTATTTCGGGAGGAGTTTTTTCATCTATAGAGGCCACTCCTAAAAGTTCCACTTCCAATTTTTCTCTCATTTTTTGCCGAAAAGCAGCATCAAAAATAATCATAGGTCACCTTTTCTTTTTTTCAGGGATCAAATGTTTGCTAAACAGCTTTCAAGCATCAGTCAGGGGGATGCCAGATTCGCAAGGAACCCCTGTTTGGCATAGGCCGCATCCGTAGCCTTTAAAGCCAAAGTTTTTTTCCACATATTCTTCTATAAGGGGATGCATATAATTGCGGCATTTAACTTTGTCATGCCCTTTTTCACTAATAGCTTGAGCCGGGCACCTTTTTATACATTTGCCGCAGATTCCCTTAGAAAAGAATAAACAATAAGCTTGATGATCAGAGTAAGGGCGGGAAGTCGGAGGAAGCTTTATATTTGCCACTACAGAGCCACAGCGCATAGCCTTTCCTTTAGGCGTAATTAGGCCATCGCTAAGGCCAAAAGTTCCTAACCCAGCCGCGTAAGCGGCATGTCTCTCCGACCAAGTAGAAGCATATCCAAAACGAGGAGATATTTTTTGCTCCCAAAAAGGGGAGAGCATAGGGGCTACGGCTAAGATACCTCTTTCCTGTAATTTAGCCACCACATGTTGGCGAAGTTTGACGTTCACTTCTTCACCAAAAATCCGCGCGCGGGCCCATCTCTCGGAAGGGAACGCTGTTTCTTGCCGGTTATCAGCTTTGGTTCTCTCGGTCTGCGGCAAAATCCAAGAAATTACTGTGAGGTCTTCAACCTGGCCTGTCCATGTGGGAAAAGTCTTAACAAATATTTCCAGAGGAGTCCAATGAAATTCGCCCACATAAGTTTTGAAATCTTGAAATAATTGATCACTCCCCGGGGCAAAGCCCACCAGGGGGTCATCCCAAGCTTTTTCATTGGCTTTATTTTTTAATGTATTTTCTGGAGAATGGTTTATAAAATCTTTAATTAAAGATTCCACCCAAGAGCTTAGATTTTTTAGATCTGCACTATTTTTCATTATGGCCTCCCTATAAAGGATCAATTTTAACGGTTCATTTCTAAAGCCTGTCGTAACTCTTTCCGATTCAAGGGCGGCGGGGGAGTTTCTGGTTTAACTTCCATGGTGATAGCCTCAATTGGGCAGCTGGAAGCGCATATTCCGCAGCCAAAACAGCGGTCAGTATCGAGTTGAGGAATATTATCTTTTAGGTTTACTGCTTTTGCCGGACACCTCTCCGCACAAGTGCCACAACCCGTACATAACTCCGGTTGATAAACCGGCTGGTAACCAGAATAAAGCACTTTTCCTGGTTTGGGCTGGCTTAAAGCCCGCTTTAGAATGAGGCAATGACAGGGACAACAATTACAGATAAAATCAATTTCTTGCGTATTCAAGCTGGCATGGACCAAGCCAGCTTTTTCAGCTTTTTGCAAAACCTCCTTAGCTTCTTCTTTACTCACCTTCTTGCCCAAACCTCTTTCAATCACATAAGCTGCTCCCAAGCCAAATTGCAGGCATACATCATCAGGCTTTCCACAATCATCTTTCTCATCCAAAAGCTTTGCTTCGTGGCGGCAAAAGCAAGTAGAGACCGCGATGGGATCGTAACGGTCAATATAAGAGTAAACTTGATTAAAAGTGTGGACGCGCGAATCGGGACGCAGGGTTACTCCTACAGGGATAACTCGGTTAAAAGGAAAGGAAATTGGTTGAACAGGGGAAAGGCGGTCCACAGCATTTTTATAGGCATGAATTAATTTAGCAATTTTTCTATCTCGCTCCGTTTTAGTGCCCCGCATAAATTGAAATTCAAAGATTCCGGGTACGAAGGGAGAGGGCACATAATAGCGGCGTTCGTCGGCTACAAAAGTGCTGCAAAGACCCTTATTCGCCATGGCCTCGAGAATAAGGTGTACCTCCTCTTCCTTTTTGCCCAACTGCTGGGCAATTATCGAGGCCGGAGCAGGTTTACGGGGCATCGCGGCCGCTACTTCGGCTTCGGCTAAAGTGAAAAGTTCTTGGGCTAAATCGTAAAATTCAGGAATGTCCAGTCCTGGGTAAGGCCCTCCCCTTTGCGCCATAGCCTGACACAACCTTTTATAAACCTCGTGGGGCATTTTGCTTCCTCCTTTCCGTATTAGTCAATGTATTCCCCCAGCCATTTAACGCGCGCCTGGTTTCGGGCTACTACTCTTAGATATTGAACAGCAGGATAGCCTACGGTAAAAGCAATCAGCGCTTGGTGGTAATCAGGGATCTGGAGCAGCCTTTTTAAATCTGCAGAGTTTTCTATGGCCCAGATGAGAAAGGCAATAAAGCATGTTCCCAAACCTAAGGTTTCGGCCAAGAGGATCATATGAGTAGCCGCAATAGCCGCGTCTATCTCCGGAGTAGTAGCAGCCTTTTTATCCATATGGATAATGATCAAAGCAGGAGCATGATGGAGGAGCTGGTCTTCCCCTTCTTGCCACTTTTTCGCGATCCGTTCCCAAATGGGGGGGAAATTTTGTTTTACTGAGAATTCCGCAGGTAGAGGTTGCTGTAAATTTTGATACTCCCTAATTGCCTTTCTAATTTCCTGCCCTTGTTCATAGAGGTTAGCAATGGCTAACTCGCAAATCTGGTCTACCATTGGCCGCCCACTAACTACCACAAATTCACAGGCTTGCCGGTTTGACCCTGTAGGTGCATAGCGGCCGGCCTCGATTAACATTTTTAATTTAGTCTTTTCTACTAAACGATCTTCGTAAACCCGTAGACTGCGGCGTCGCCTTAAGAAACGGAAAAAAATAGCCGGCTGAGGAATCTCCCTTTTGGAAATAACCGGTAAGAATTGGTCATTACCTTCGCTAAAATAAAAAGCATCTGCCGGGCAGACCGCTTTGCAATGACCACAATAAAAACACATATTGGAATCAGTTATTTCTGCTCCTTTATCGCCCAGGCGGAGAATTCGGCGCACGCATACGGAAACACATAAGCCACAGTTAGTGCATTTTTCCTCCTTTATGTAAATCATGGACCCCTTTCTCTCCAGCTCCTGCCTTTTTATATTCCCCGTTTATTAATTTGTATACAAATAATTACTCTTTTAAATCTTTGAGCAATCTTTTGAGTAAAATTTTCTCTTCCAGAGTAAATTTAGCCGTCAATTCCTCATTTATGGCTTTTCTTTGGGTGGCCAGGTCAGCACACATTTTTTTGGCTTTGGCTGTCAAAGATATTTTTAACGACCGCCGATCCTGCGGATTTTCTTCTTTTCTAATAAGACCAGCTTCGGCCATTCGGTCCAGGACTCCCGAGAGAGTTGCCCCATCCATGAGAATCCTGTCCGAAATTTCTGCGGGCGCAAGAGAATCTTCTTCGGCCAGGACGGCTAAAATGAGATGTTGGACGGGAGTAATTCCGTAGGGAGCGAGTTTTTGCTTAAAAGCTGCATGGGCTTTTTGATAAGCCTTGGCTAAAAGAAAAACTAAACACTCCTCATAGGAAGGCATGCGTATTTTTCCGGCTTTAAAATAATTAGTATACAAAATAATATAAGCGGCTTATCTTGTCAAGAAAAAAAGAAGACCTCTAATCATACCTCACTGAAGGGCGGGAGCTTTAGCTTTTAAGATGCAAATTCGCAAATAATAACTTCTGAGACATGTAGCCATTTTTATATAAGGTTTTATTAATGGGAGCATAAAATAAGCGCCATCTTCATGGGTGGTTCGGTAAGCCCCAAGGGCTGGCCCTACGAGGAATTAATAAAATCTTTAATGTAGCGCAAGGGCTTGTCCCTTGCCGCATTTGGTTTTATTTCTTATGGGTAATTACGAGAAATTTTCATTGGGGAAACTCGATAAAGCCAGACCCCGGAGTAAGATAAGAGTCATAGCTGTAAATATTTAATTGCTCCGATTAATATATGAGGCATTAGGCATCGGAGTATGGCGTAGGCCCAGGGCTCATCCCTGGCCGTATGCGGCAAGCCATAAATGCTGAAGGGTTTCACCGCCAAGAGCGCCGAGGACGCAGAAGATAGCATTTTAATCTTAGCCGCCGAAGGCCCCCCGAGCACACAGAGATGAGCGAATCTACAAAAGCCGTTGCCCTTAATTAATTCTTGCGCAAGGAGCAGCCCAAAAAACATTTTGAATTTACCAGGTTTTTTCGGAGCAAGAATGACCACACTTATTTCCCATTTATTATTTGAGCAGTTTTCCTGGCCCTTCAGAAAGGGTTTATAAAATGCTTCACATTCCTAATTTAATTAGATAAAATTACCCTTATGGGTGATTAAAAAAGATGATGAAAGGCACTTCTGTATTCTCGGGTCTCCGGCTAAGGTGCCAAATTTGTGAGTATAGTAAAGAAAATAATATAGGCGGAAAGCAAGGGGAGAAGAAATGAAGGTTAACAATTTTAAGGCTATTAAGAAATTAGCCTACTTGCTTTTCCCCCTTCTGATTATAAATTGCGGAGACGAAGAAGTTGCTAAAAAAGTAAGCCTTTATCAACGCACTCCTATAATTTCTAAAAATTCTTTCCGGCAACCTGCCGAGGATATTTTGAAATTTGGTTTTGATCTTAGACTCAGTCCCAGAGAGGAAGTCCGAATATATTTGCCTTTTCTTCGTTATTTGGAGAATTATTCGGGATACAAATTTTCTCTAAGATTTACCGAAAAATACGAAGATACCGTGGAAAATTTAGGACGGGGAGTTACTAATTTTGCTGCTCTTGGGCCTGTTAATTGTGTTCTGGCCAAGGAGAAACATGAGACCAAATGTCTAGTAATGGGACTTAATGCCGAAGGGAAGGCAGAATATCATGCTGCTATTGTAACTCAAATAGATAGCCCTTTTAAATCGATCAAGGACCTGAAAGGGCGATCATTCGCCTTCGGCGACAGATTCTCCACCCAAGGCCATATTATCCCCCGAAAGATGCTTGAAGATGCGGGGGTGAGATTGGCGGATTTAAAAAGTTATATTTTTACAGGCTCTCACGCCAATACTGCCAGAGCCATCTTGAATGGTGAATACGAAGCAGGCGGGATGCAAGATACACTTGCTCAAAGATTAGCAACTCAAGGAAAGCTCAAGATTATCGCTATCTCAAAACCCTATCCGAGCAGCCTTATTTGTGCCAATAAAAATGTTGACCCCATCATTTTAAGGGCAGTGAAAGAAGCTTTAATGGCCTTCGACCCCAAAAACAAGCATTCCGGAATGGTTATAGATTGGGATAAGACAGAGATGCCCAATGGGTTTACTTTGTACAAAGATGGTTGCTTAGCCGAGGTAAAAGAACTCGTGCACAAATACCTCTCCGTAAAATGAAACTCTGGGTCAAGATAGTCATATTAAATTCGGTTATTGTCGTAGCTTTGGGACTGCTCATAGGAATGGCGGTCAGAAATTTGGTTGCTAAAACCATGGAGGTAGAATTATTGAAAGAGGGTGAATCCTTGGTTAGGAATTTGTCGAATATAATAGCCGATTATGTGTTGCTCCATGATCGTTTTAAAATAGAGGAAGCGCTTGAGGATATTCTTAAAAATGAAAGAGATATTGAATACATATATGTTACAGACCCAGAAGGATATATTCTTGTGCACACTTTTAAAGATGGCTATCCCGCAGATCTATTGCAATGGAATCCTACAACTCCAAAAAATATTTCCGCAAAGTTATTAGAGACGGAGATCGGTTTTATAAGAGACTTTGGCATAAAGATGTTCGACGGTTTGGAGGCAGAGCTGCATATAGGCATGAAGCAAGAGCGAATTACTCATTCTTTAACCAGAGTCCGTAATATTGTTCTAACGCTAACGATATTTGGCTTAATAATCAGTTTGGCTTTATCAAGCAGTTTGGGCAAAGTTATTACTAAGCCCCTCTACAGACTCGTAGATTTTTCCCACAGCCTGTCTAAAGGGCATTTTGGGAGGATGGTCGAGATAAATTCTAAGGATGAAATTGGGGAATTAGCAAATGCCTTTAATAATCTATCTCAAGAACTCAAGTTATATAAGGAGCGAATGGAAGATTCTTATAAAAATATGCTCAGGACGGAGAAACTAACAGCTCTCGGAAGACTCTCTGCGGGCTTTGCTCATGAAATAAGAAACCCCCTTACCTCTATTAAAGTTTTATTTCAGGCGTTTAAGAATAATCCCCAGCTAACGCAAGAAGATATAGAAGTAATCCTTGTGGAAGTCGAACATATGGAGAACCTTTTGAATAGATTTCTCAAGTTTGCCCGAAGTGATGAATTTAACGTCTCTGATGTATATCTTAATTCCCTAATAAAACAAGTCTTAAAGCTAATGCGATTTCAGATAAAAGACCGAAAAATTGAGACGGAGTTAAAACTATCCAAACTTCCCCCCATAAAAGGTGATAAAACATTGCTTGAGCAGGCTTTGCTTAATATTGTTCTTAATGCTATTGAGGCTATGCCAAATGGAGGTAGACTTAGAGTAACAAGCAGACCGGATGACGGCCACGTCTTTATCTCCATTTCAGATTCCGGGGGTGGTATTAGCGAAGAGATAAAAAATAAAATATTTGACCCATTTTTCACCACCAAGGTTGAAGGCACAGGACTCGGTCTTTGGATAGCTTACCATAATATTGTTAACTTCCATAATGGGGATATTAGTTTCGAAAATAATGGGCCGGGGACGACCTTTACGGTACGAATACCTTTAATTATATGAATAAAATACTCGTGGTTGATGATCAAAGAGCAATCTGTTATTCGCTTAAAAGATTCCTGCAATCTGAAGGGTATATTGTTTATACCGCGGCCAGCGGAACAGATGCCTTAATGTTGTTAAATGATATGAAACCAGACTTGGTAATCATGGATGTCAGAATGCCTGAAATGGATGGCCTTGAGGTATTACGAAGAATAAAAGCCGTAGATGCTAAAATTCAAGTAATTATGATGACGGCCTTTAGCACAACGGAAAAAGCGATATGGGCCATGAAATTAGGAGCGTATGATTATATTCCTAAGCCGTTTAATAATGATGAATTACTTATGCGGGTTAAGAATGCCCTTAATGTAAAAAAAATGATGCAAGAGGTCGTCACCTTTAACGAATTTCAAGATTTTGGAGGAGGGGAAAAAATTATAGGCAAGAGCCCGCAGATGCTTGAAATTTATAAACAGATAGGTCAGATAGCTCCAACTGATGCGCCAATTCTTATAAAGGGAGAAAGCGGAACAGGCAAAGAATTAATAGCCCGGGCCATTTACCATTACAGTAGCCGAGCAGAAAAGCCTTTTATGGCGATTAATTGCTCGGCCATACCAGAGCAGCTCCTGGAAGCGGAACTTTTTGGTTATGAGCGGGGGGCATTTACCGGTGCGGATTTTAAACGCCTTGGGAAATTTGAACAGTGCCATAAAGGTACTCTATTCCTTGATGAAATTGGAGATATGGCTCTTCCTTTACAGGCAAAGCTATTACGCGTGCTCCAAGATGGTGAGATCCAAAGGCTGGGCAGCCCAGAGTCAATCAAAACAGATGTACGGATTATTACTGCCACAAACAAGAAACTTGAGGAGTTAGTAGAAAAGGGCTGTTTCCGAGAAGACCTTTATTATCGGATAAATGTAGTCAATATAAATGTGCCACCTTTGCGGGAAAGAAAAGAGGATATTCCTGAACTTATTAATTATTTTATTCATAAGTATAATCAAAAATTTGGTAAGACGATAAAAGGCATGACTTCGGAAACACTTGCAAAATTTAAATCATATTCCTGGCCTGGGAATGTAAGAGAATTAGAAAATACAATCCAAAGAGCAGTGGTTTTTTCCAAGGGTGATTATCTTTCCGTTGAGCTCCTTAATAGTTTTTCTGAGCAAAAGCGTCATAATCATGATTTTGACAAAATCACAGAAGAACTCGCGCAATTGGCTTTGCAAAGTAAAGGCGCATATATTTTTGATGAAGTGCTGAAAAAGGTCGAGAAGAAGATGATCAGAAAGGCCCTTGAGGCTACCGAAGGAAATCAAGTTCAAGCAGCGAAACTCTTGGGCATATCGCGGAACACCTTGCGGAAAAAATTAGAAGAGGAATAAATAAAAATCTGTTCAGTTTCTGCACACCTGCTCAATCATTTAGCACTACTCCATAACAAATATCTGAAACCATCCATATACTTAAGTCTGGCATAAGAATTGCTGATAATTTTTAAAAAATTTGGGAAAGGGGGTAATTATGGGCAAAAATTACGCATTAATTGTGGACCTGCGCAAGTGCGTAGGCTGTACATCTTGCCAGGTGAGTTGCAAAATGGAGAATGGCGTTCCCTTGGGCAAGTTTAGGTCAAAAGTGGATATTGCCGACGCAGGCGAGTATCCAAAGGCAAAAAGGTATTTCTTCCCCAAAATCTGTAACCAGTGTGATGAGCCGGCATGTGTCCTCCCATGTCCTGTGAAGGGAGCTACTTATAAAAGGGAAGATGGTGTGGTAATGGTAAACCGGGATTTATGCATTGGCTGTGGACGGTGTGTCAAGGCATGTCCCTATGGAGCGAGATTTCTCCATCCTCATCTTCTTGTAAAGAACGACCCGTCTAAATACGCCAAGGATGTGGAAGAGGTTAGGGGGAAGAGAGCGAAAGATTTAAGAACCGTTGATAAGTGCGACTTTTGCAGTCATAGGCTTGCCTCAGGTATTGAAGAACCCACATGTATCCGTAACTGTGCAGGGAGGGCAAGGTTCTTCGGAGATTTAAATGACCCGAACAGTGCGATTTCTAAACTCAAAGCATCCGTGAAAACAGAGGTTTGGAATCCAGACTATGGACTGAAGCCGAGGGTATATTTCATTGTCCCAGATAAAGAAGTATTTAAAATAGCCGATGGCTTAATCAACCAGTAGGAGGGTGAAGAATATGCAAATATCAAGAAGATTATTTTTAAAATATGCGGCAGCTTTGGGAAGTATAACTGCTTTACATAATACGGGCCTAATCTCATTAAAAAATATATGTCCAGCAGAGGCAGAAGCAATGCAAGTAGCTATGAGTAAATATGAAGTAAAATACACTGCTTGCGTCATGTGTCCCAGTGAATGTGGATTGGAGGTGTGGGTAAAAGGCGGAAGGTTGCACAAGATTTATGGTAATTCCCACGTGCCTTTAAATGATGGAATTGCCTGCGCTAAGGCGGCGGCTCTGGGACAGCTCGTTTATTCACCTTACCGGCTAAAATACCCAATGATAAGGGTTGGTGAAAGGGGAGAAGGGAAGTTTAAGAGAGTATCATGGGATGAGGCAATTGATTATATAGGAAAAAAACTTATTACGATTAAAAATAAATACGGTCCTGAATCTATCATAATGGATACTGGCGATGTAACAGACAGAGACCAGTACTGGAGACTCTTCTTTGCCTTCGGAACTCCTAATTGTGTCGAACATGGCTCCATATGTGATACCCCAAGAAGGCATGGACCAAAACTCATGGTTGGTGGGAAAAGATGGGAGCCTGATATTATGAGGCCAGTTTATGTGAGACAGCCGGATGGTTCATTGAAAAAGGATATGTCTTATAAAACAAAACTCATCATCTATAATGGCTGGAATCCATTTGTGGCTACCAGGATATTTTATGAAAACAGAGGCACGGTCGGGGCCATGGTAGAGAATGGTTGTAAAGTGATCGTCATAGACCCATCCCTAAGCAATACGGCAGCAATGGCCGATAAGTGGCTTGCCCCTCGTCCTGGGACTGATGGGGACTTATTCGGAGCAATACTCAGATACATCCTGGAGAATGACAAACAGGATGACCCGAATAGAAAATATATTGACTGGAGCTTTAAGAAATATTCCGTAGGGTGGGATGAGTTTGAGGAGGCATTTAAAGCCTGGTGGGCCAAAAAGGACCCCATAAATGGGCTTAGCTACTTCAGCCTGGAATGGGCAGCTGATAGAACAGGCCTTATGAAAGAGGATATTGCAGACCTTGCCCATACTTTTGGTATAACTAAACCAGCAGCCCTAGTCTGGGGCATGCAGTCTCCTGGTCACCATTTTAACGGATACTGTGCTTCCATCCTTGGTGTGGCCCTTAATGTGATTACCGGAAACTTTGACGCCCCTGGTGGCATCATTGACACAGAGATAATGAAGTGGGGTAAAGGTGGCGGACATACGGCAAGGCACATGTCATGGGTAGAAAAGGGCCGCTTTATTGACCGAAAAGTAAAACGTACAATTGATGGAAAAGAGGTGGAAGGGAAGGTAAGCGAGCTCCATAAAGACCTCTTCGGAAGTAAATATCCATCAGCATGGGATGATGTGGTGGGTGATTATCCTGAATTCTTTGAAGGAAACGAGGTAAAGATAAGATATGGCCCATTCAGAGGACATAAGTATCCCATAAAAGCTTATATATTAAGGACAGGTAATTCCGTAGTAACTGCTTCTGCAACCTGGAGATGGAAGGCAGCATTAACCACAAAAGATGCAGCAGGCAATTACAAGCTTGAGCTTTTTGTATTTATTGACACACTCAATCTGGAGAGTGCCCTTTATGCCGACGTAATTCTTCCCGAGGCGAGTGGGGCTGAAAGAATAAGCTGGTCAGACATCTATCCTCCTATGCCCCTTGGATATGTTAGAGACGCGGTTATCAAACCTCTTCATGAGAGCAAAAACCCCACGGATATAATGAATATGCTTGCCAAAAAATTACATGAACTGGGCGATAAGGATATCCACCCTGGAGACTTCTGGGAAAAGTATAAGACAGAAGAGGAATTTGCCAATGACCTTATACTGAAAACTCCCGATAAACCCAATATAGGCACGCCCCTCCCCTATCCGCAATATCCCGAAGGATATAAAATCATAGGCACACCTGAGTCGCTTGAGAAGGGGAATGTCAAAATTGACCATGAGAAAAAGGAAATAATCGGTGAACCTGTTACGGTGTCATGGCTCAGAAAAAATAAGGGTGTCGCCGTATGGCCCATGAGTTGGTATAGGTATAAGTGGTCGACAAAAGATGAGCCACACAAGGTCTGGCCACCTACTTCGACCAGACTCATTGAGTTCAAATTTGATTGGAAAGATGGTGATAGGCGTTATGGAGGATATGCTGGGCATAATGCCAAGATAGAAAAGGCCGGCGGGGAAGTTCCATTGGGCCTTAAACAGATCGGTTTTGACAAATTCCCATCCACCTTTTATTGGTTTGAAACAAAGTGGAACCCTTATACAAATCCTGAATATAAGAAATATGCGAAAGATTTCCCCTTCCAACTTATTACAGGAAGAGTCCACCACGCTATGACTGGAACACAGATGGTACCATGGCTCGGCGAAATAAAGGCCGAGGGTTTATGGCTACCGATGAACAATGAATTTGTAGCTACCGTGCCTGAAGCAATGCCTGTAGGTGATCAGCCAATGAAACCCCTGCGCCTAAAATTCAAAGCAAATACTTATTCTGTGGGAACAATCTGGATTAACTATAATGATGCGCAGAAGCTGGGGATTAAGACGGGCGATCTTGTAATTATAGAAAATCCGATTGGCAAATCACAGAGGGGCAAAGCATACGTCTCAGGGGGCATAAGACCCGGTGTGATAAAAATAGGCTTTGGTGCCGGAGGAAGATTTAGTCCAGGTCTGGGGCCTGCCTACAATAGCAAAGACTATACGCCGGACCATAACATGCTCTGTGATCCAGATGCCCTGAGCCCAATCATGGGACAGCCCTGCTATGCCGATATGATGGTTAGGGTTAAAAAGGCATAAATAGCCCAAAGGGGAGAACTCCCCTTTGGGCAGTTCGATTTTGACTTAAATGAGGTAATAATGATCGATGAATTAAAAGAAGAAGTCTATTTGTACAATCTCTTAAGGTTATTATTTTTAAAAGAGCCTACCAGAGAATTCATCATGGAAATTGCCCAGATCACGCTTCCTGAAGAGGTGGAGGATGAGGTAGATTATGGACTAAAATTATTAGCTATTTCAGCAAATAAAAATTTACACAGAATAAATGAATACTTAGAAGACCTTACTTTCGAATATACCCGTTTATTCATCGGCCCTAAAAACCCTCCGGCCGTTCCTTATGCCTCATTTTATTTGTCTGAGACACCAGCATTAATGACTGAGGAGACTATTATGGTAAGAAAGCGATATCTTGAGGCAGGAATGGCCGTGAAAGATCTTTACAGCATGCCTGATGATTACCTTGGTATAGAACTGGAATTTTTATATTATTTGACTCAAAAAATTATCCAAGATTTTGAAGAAGGGCGGCGTCAAGAAGCTTCTCGAAATTTGGAATTAAGGGACGATTTCCTTAGAGAGCATATGAGATTATGGGTGCCAATCTTTTCGGACAAGGTTTTAGAAAATACTAAGGAAGATTTTTATAGAGGAGCTGCCCATATTTTAAGAGGAGTGATCCAACCCTGTGCTCTAAAATGTTGAATTAATACCATTTTAATTCTTATAATAATAAAATAAATTGGTGGGATGTTTTAGAGGTTATTACGGAAAGCTGGCGGTTAACCACCAATTGCAGAAACAACCACAAAGAAATTAATTATATGCTTCCCTATCTCCCAAAATTAGCCGGTCCCTTTTCTTTTTTTCCAAAAAGTATGTGGATGAGAAAAATCTATTATCAATCAAGGCTTATTCTTTTGGTATTTTTTATATCAATAGGCATTTTCCAAGAAGCCTTTGCTTCTTCCCGGTTACTTCTTTTGGCAGGAGCAGCCAGCAAGCCTGCTACCGAAGAAGTCGTCCAACTTTTTCAAAGAAAATATGCCATCCCTGTCGACAGCGCTTTTGGAGGGTCAGGCTTCCTCCTTTCACAGATGAAATTAGCTAAAAAAGGAGATGTTTTTTTCCCGGGATCTTCGGATTTTATGGAACAAGCTAAAAAAGAAGGCTTGGTCTTTTCCGAAACAGAGAGAATTGTGGTTTATCTTATTCCTGCTATTAATGTGCAAAGGGGGAATCCTAAAAGAATCTATTCTCTTAAAGATTTAACTAAACCAGGAATCCGGGTAGCTATTGCTAATCCTGAATATGTTTGTGTGGGAATTTATGCAGTAGAAATTATAGAAAAAAATTTAAATCCCACTGAGAAAGAGAATTTAAAGAAAAATTTAATTAATTATGCAGAAAGTTGTGAAAAAACAGCGAATGCCATCTCCTTTAAAGCGGTGGATGCAGTGATCGGTTGGAGGGTTTTCCAATATTGGGATCCCAAAAGAATTGAGACGATCTATTTAAAGCCAGAAGAAATTCCAAGAATTGGCTATATTCCCATCGGTATTTCAAAATTCACTCAAAACAAAACGGGAGCCCAAAATTTTATCAATTTCCTTTTATCACCTGAAGGAAAAAATATTTTCCGGAAATATAATTATTTAATGGACCTGCAAGAAAGTCGCCGTTTTACCAAACCTGATACACCAGTAGGTGGAGAATATGCTCTTCCCAGAGAATGGAGTAAAAGGAAGCTATGAGCTTTCGCGGGGCCATGATTGGGGCAGCACTTGGCATTTTTCTTTTTTATTTGGTTTTAATCTTTTCTCTTTTCTATTTCGTTGGCGGAAAAGGTTTCTGGGAAGCATTGCTAAATCCTTATACTTTATATTCGATCCGCCTTAGTCTAACGGCCGCCACGCTGGCTACCTTCTTGGCTATCCTTATTGCGCTTCCTTCCGCTTATGCTCTTTCGCGTTTTGATTTTAGAGGGAAAAGTCTTATTGATGCCTTCTTAGAAATTCCCCTGATCCTTTCCCCTATTGCTCTGGGAGCTTCTTTCCTTGTTTTTTTTAACACTCCCTTAGGGAATTTAATCCAAAATAAAGGTATTTTTTTCGTCTTTGAGGTCCCCGGAATTATCTTAGCTCAATTTGCCACCGTCGCCGGCTTGGCCACCCGATTAATGAAAGCTTCTCTGGATGAGATCTCTCCCCGGTATGAAGCTGTCGCTCGATCGCTGGGCTCTTCGCCATGGCAGACCTTTTATCTAATTACCTTGCCCCTTTCTTTTCGCGGCCTCCTGGCCTCGGTTATTCTCTCTTGGGCCAAAGCCGTAGGTGAATTTGGAGCTACCGTTACCCTCGCAGGTGCCATGCCAGGAAAAACTGAAACTATGCCTATTGCCATATTTACCGCCTTAGCTTCGGCCAATATTGAAAAGTCTGTTATTCTGATTTTAGTCTTAGTACTTTTAGGAATTTTAGCCCTTTATGGCGTGCGCTTGACCGGTAAGAAATTTCGATATGATTAAGGTCGAAGGGCTAACCATCGTCTTAAAATCTTTCAAATTTTTTGATCTTAATCTGGAGATTAACCAAGGAGATTTCCACTATCTTCTCGGGCCAACAGGCAGTGGAAAAACCTTGATCCTCGAATCAATCATTGGTCTTCATAAGCCCAGAAAGGGGAAGATCTGGATTGAAGGGAAAGAGATTCAAAATCTTTCTCCTGAAAAGAGGGAAATTTCTTACGTGCCTCAAGACTTGGCTCTCTTTCCTCATATGAAGGTTATAGAGAATATTCTTTATGGAATAAGGGCGCGGAGCCTTCCTTTAAAGGATTATGAATCCTATATTAATAATTTAATTTCCATTATGAAACTTGAAGGGCTTCTTGATCGCTATCCCGCTCGTCTTAGTGGGGGAGAAAAGAAACGGGTGGCCTTGCTAAGGGGATTGGCCTCAAAGCCTAAACTCCTTCTCCTTGACGAACCTTTTACCGGACTAGACCCGGGCATTAAATTTGAGATTCAACAGCTCCTTAAAGCTATTCATGATTCCTTCCGACCCACAATTTTATGCGTAACCCATGATTTTGAAGAAGCCTATTCGTTGGCTGATCGAATTACTGTTTTTATCGATGGAAAAGTGGAGCAGGTAGGAACCAAAGAAGAAATATTTTTAAGACCAAAGTCTAAAAAAGTAGCCCAATTTCTCGGATTGAGGAACATTTACCGTGCGGAATTTCTCAAAAGGGATGAAAATCTACAGAGACATTTTTGGAGTTTAAATGGTCTTCTTCTTTCCATTCCCGCTACTCTTTATGATGGAGGAGATAAAGAAATCGATCTTTTTATTCGGCCTGAGGAAGTAATGATCCTTAGGGAAGAAAAACCTGTTAAGGAGGCGCTAAAAAAAAATATTTTGGAAGGAGAGATTATAGATTTTATTGATAAAGGTGGATACCGTCTAATTAATTTCCAAACTAAAGAAGGAAAAGTAAATTTTGAAATCAACATTCCCAACTATGCTTTCAGAAATTTAGAACTTTGGAGAGGTAAAAAAGTAAAAATTGCCCTTCGGGATGAATCTTTTTGGGTTTTAAATAATTTGCCTAATAATTAATAGCCGTACCACTTTTGAGTGATATTTAAATTTTTTTAAGCAAATTTTATTTTAACATCTCCCAAGTGGCCGAAATCTGCGCGGAAAAAGTCTCCCGGAGCAATAGGGAGGGCCGCAGTTAAAGAGCCCGAGAGAATAATTTCTCCTTTGCGCAAGGTCAGGCCATAAGTGGCCAATTTGTTAGCTAACCAAGCTACGGCCTGGGCCGGGTGCCCTAACACGGCTGCGCCAGCGGCGGTGGCTATAATTTCTCCATTCTTCTCCAAGACCATCCCTACTGTACGCAAATCTAAATTGAGGAGGGGAGTGAGTTTTCCGCCTAAGACAACCCGGGCGCTGGAAGCATTATCGGCAACTGTATCCGGGAGTTTGATCTTCCAGTCGCGGATACGGCTATCAATTATTTCTAAAGCAGGCATGATCCCGGCGCTGCCGCGGAGCACCTCGGAAATAGTAACTCCGGGCCCCTGAAGATCTTCCTTTAAAATAAAAGCGATCTCTCCTTCTAAGCGCGGAGCTATAAGATCAGCCAATTTAATTTTTTCTCCTTCCATAATTATCATATCATTTAAGATATGCCCATAATCCGGCTCTTTTACCCCTAACATGGCCTGCATGGCCAAAGAAGTCAAACCAATCTTTTTACCCACCACCACTCGGCCAGTTGCTTTTTTGCGTTCGATGAGGTGGAGCTGAATCTGGTAAGCCTCTTCCACGCCTATATCTGGGTCTGTCTCAGTTAAAGGAGGAATGGGCTTTTTTTCACACTCCGCCTTCAGTAACATCTCGGCCAATTTTTTTATGCGCCTTTCTTCCATAAGTCTCCTTTCTTTTTTCTCCCGGAAGAATGAATTTCTCCTTTTTTGTTCTGAAAAATTTTTATCTTATCATTCACCTTTTGGCAAGATTATTTTTATCTTTAAGGTAAGTCAAGAAGGTAAATGGTTAGAGAATCAGCCAAATTCTATCTTTACATTTTTTTTAAAAATAAATATACTCAATTCCATTATGAAGCTACTATTATCAGAGAAAGAAGTTCAGAAAAAAGTCAGTGTTCTGGCGCGGCAAATATCCCGAGATTACGCGGGAAAAGAGGTCCTTTTAGTGGGCATTTTGAAAGGTGCCTTTATTTTTATGGCTGATCTAGTCCGCAAGATGACTGTTCCTGTGAAAATGGATTTTGTGCGCTTGGCCAGCTATGGTTCAGGGCAATGTTCTTCCGGAAAAATAAAACTAACCAAGGATTTGGAAATGCCCATTAAGGGAAAGGATGTGTTAGTAATAGAAGACATCATAGATACTGGAATTACCCTGCGTTACCTATGCCGCTGCTTGAAAGCCCGCAGGCCGCGTTCTTTGAAAGTAGTTGCCCTTTTAGACAAGCCGCAGCGGCGCCGAGTAAATTTTGAGGCCGATTACATAGGCTTTAAAATTCCGGACCATTTTGTGGTCGGCTATGGATTAGACTGCGCCGAGGAATACCGCAACTTGCGCGGCATTTATATTATTTAATTGGGAGCCGAAAGAGAAAATTCTTTGATAAAAAAACAAAAATGATCATCACTTGCCCAAGTTGTTTGACCAAATTTAAATTGGCTGAGGAGCGTATCCCTGAAGGAGGAGCCAAGGCGCGCTGTTCTAAATGCCAACACATCTTTTTCATCTCCCCCGGGCCGGCGCTGTCAGCCGAGCCACGAGAAGCTGAATTCCCGCCAGCTCCCCCGCAAATTTCTACCCAAGCTGAAAAAAAAGTTAAAGGCTGGGCTACATCCAAATCTTCGGGGGCCAGAAAAGGCGCGCTAATTTTAATTATAATTTTAATTCTGGCCGGCTTAATCTATGGATTAGGACAGGTCGGGCCGAACTCTTTCCTTAAAGAAAGGGGTCATTATTATTATTCCCTACTCAGATCTTACCTCGGGTTTAAGAAAAGCGGGCCGGGCTTTATCTCTTTGGAGAAAATAAGGGGCTATTATTTAGAAAATAAGCACCGCCAGAGGATATTTGTCGTAGAAGGAGAAGCGGTGAATCGATGGAGTGAGCCGCGCAGTTTTATAAAAGTTAAAGGAACTCTTTTAGATGCTCAGGGTGGCAAAATCGAGGAGAGGTCGAGTTATTGCGGCAATATTCTTCTGGAAGAAGATCTTAAAAATTTTCCCCCCGAGGCCATAGAAAAGAGTCTGGCCGCCCAATTTGGAGAGACTTTCGCCAATGTAAATATTCCCCCGGGCAAAGCAATTCCCTTTATGATTGTTTTTACGAAATTTTATGAGGAGGCGGCTTCCGCCAAAAAGATTGCTAACTTTCAGGTAGAAGTAGTTAGTTCGCAGAAAGGAACTTGATTTTGGCCGAACCCAATAACAGTATGGAAGAGATATTAAAAAAAATCCAGGTTAACATCCCCTTTCCCATGCTGGCGGAGAATGTATTCTCGATTTTAGAAATGGGGATCCAACCAGAGATATATTTCAGTGCCCAAATTCTTGACCATTTAAGCTGGGCTGAGGCGGAAAAAATTGCTCAGCAGCTAAAGGAAAAAAATTTGTCTATTACTTTCCACGCCCCTTTTATGGATTTAAATCCGGGAGCGGTCGATACGCTAATTCGTCAGGTTACCTTCTGGCGCTTTCATCAGGTCATGGACCTTGTTCCCCTTTTCTCTCCGCGCACAATAATTTTTCATCCGGGATATGATCGTTTCCGTTATGATGATGACGTGGATTTGTGGTTAGAAAAAAGCTTGCTTACTTGGCGGCCGTTAGTCAAAATAGCGGAAAAACTTTCGGTGCGCTTAGCTGTAGAAAATGTTTTTGAAGAAAATCCCTCCATTCTGCATAAACTTCTGCAAGCTATAAACTCGCCCTTTTTCGGTTATTGTTTGGACACGGGGCACGGTCATATCTTCTCTCAGGTAGCCCTCGGGAAATGGGTAGAAATCCTTGCCCCCTATCTGCTGGAAATTCATCTTCATGACAATCATCGGCAAGCAGATGAACATTTACCTTTAGGCCAGGGCTTGATAGATTTTGCCGCCCTCTTCTCGGCGCTGCGGGCTCACCAATTGCAACCCATCCTCACTATCGAGCCCCACTTAAAAGAACACCTCTTCCCCAATTTACAAGCTTTAAAAAAGTTTATTTAGCCCGCCGAGATTTTTTAAGCGCCGGAGTTTTTTCCATAGGGGTGATTTCTTCTAAAAGGGCGGCCACTAAAAGAGGAAACATTATTTCATGGTGTCCGGTAAAGTGAAACCCCTTTCCACCAGTCAGGGTGGGGCGGCGAACGACATTAGTTAAAGGGCGGTAATGAGGAATGAAATCCATATTAGCGGTTGTAAAATCTTTTACCCGGTACCCCAAATTGCGCGCTAAAGTCAAGGCTTTCAAGAAGACTTCAGGCAAAATTACTGCCGAACCCAGGTTTAAATAAACTCCTCCTTCCAGCTGGGAAATTAATTTGGCGAAAAGGCGAAAATCTATGTGGCTTGCTCCCCCTATGGCTTCCCCCTGGGCTTCGGGGTGCATATGGATAACATCTGTACCGATCCCCACATGGACAGTTACAGGAATACCCATCCGTACTCCGGCAGCAGTGATACTCATCTCCCCAAAGGGGAATTTCTCTCGCCTGATCATTTCGCCCACCGCGTACCCCAGACCCCATCTTTTAGCCCATCCTTCTTTTATGGCCTGATTGAGAAATTTCCCAGTTTCCTTGGTCATGCCGAATGATCCGCTGCTGATTTCGGCCGCCACATCTTCCGATGTTTTTCCCGCCAAAGCGATTTCAAAATCATGGATAATGCCCGCCCCATTCATCGCTACTCCGTGGAGGATCCCTTTTTCCATAAGCTGAATTATTAAAGGACTTAAGCCTACTTTGATGGGATGAGCGCCCATGCCTAAGAGAATAGGCCTGTTTTTTTGGTAGGCTTTCTTAAGGCGGGCGATTAATTCCCGAAAATCCTGGGCCGCCAAGATGCGGGGAAGATTGGCCAAAAATTCTTTAAAAGTGGCTGGCGCCTGCAGAGGATGAGCGAAGTCCTGCGTGTTAACCAGGCTCTTTTTCCCCTTAAGGGAAGAAGTACGCACACGGGCTAAAGAAATAGGCTTAATGGACCACCCCTTTTTCAGCTCCGCCATAAGCAGCCTCCCTAAAGGGGTTTTTGGAAAAGCATGAGATCAACCATTTCGCAGATAATATGGCCGATGGTAATATGCACTTCCTGAATACGCGGCGTGCTGGTCGACTCCACGATCAAAGCTAAATCAGCGATCTTGGCCAGTTCTCCCCCATCTCCGCCGACTAACGCAATCGTTTTTAGGCCCATTTCCTTGGCCAATTTTATGCCTTTGATCACATTGACCGATGCGCCACTGGTGGAAATACCTATAGCCACATCTCCAGCTTTTCCCAAAGCTTTGATCTGCTTTACAAAAACATCTTGAAAACTATAATCATTGCTAATGCTGGTAAGTACTGAAGTATCGGTAGTCAAAGCAATGGCCGGTAAAGGGGGACGTTCAATCAGGTAACGATTTATAAACTCGGCGGCCAGGTGTTGAGCATCCGCAGCCGACCCTCCATTGCCAAAAAGAAGGAGTTTATTACCAGCTTTAAAAGCTTCCACGATGAGCTTAATTACTTGGCTCAGCGTTTCTCCGTATTTTTGCCCAAAGCGCAATTTTAAATCAACGCTTTCCTGGATTATCCTGCTGATGGCCTCTTTCATATATAAGTTGCCTTTCCCAATTACTTTGCGTAAGAGATAAATAACTTATTTAGACTGATATCTTCCTGCTTAATTGGGGATTTATCCGGACAATTATTCGCCCTGATTATTTCCGTAACGTTCTTCTGCAGCCGTTGCAAAGTAAGTTCATCCAAAGGTTTGCAGTTTCGCAAATTTTCCGCTAAAGTTTGGCGAGGATTAAAATTTTGCAGAGTATAACGTTGCGCGCCCTTAATTGTTCGGGCCATTTCATAAATTTCTTTTTCTTGGAGAAGAGCAGGAACTATAGTAGTCCGGAATTCATGATCAACTTTCTGGGAAAGGAGGGTCATTATGCTTTTTTTAATGTTGCCTAAGCCCTCTTCACCCAGAGACACACCCACCACCTCTTCGTAGCGCTCTACGATTAAGGGCGCTTTCAAGTCCATGGCCACATAATCTACTAACTTTTCTTGAATAAGTTTTTCCAAGACTTGGGGCGCGGAACCATTGGTGTCCAGCTTAATAGGCATATCCTGCCCCAATTTTTCTTTTAAAAAACGGAGGAGCGCGGGGAGCCAGCGATGGATGGTTGGTTCTCCCCCAGTGAGGCAGACGCCATCAATCCAATCGCGGTTTAAGGAAATTTTTTTAATGATTTCTAAAAGGGGGAAGTCGGGAAATTTTTCCGGATGAAGAATAAGCTCGTAATTATGGCAATAAAGACAACGAAAGTTACAATAGGGGAGAAAAAGAACAGCGGCCACTTTCCCCGGCCAATCGGAAAAAGAAGTTTCTAAAAACCCTTTGATTGAATATGCCATATGTCCTTGGAGTTAAATAATTGACAAAAATTTCTTCCTAATTTTGACTCAGCGCAAGGAGATAATTCTTTATGCGTATGGCTCCCGTAAGAGAAGAAGAGTCATCCAAGACTAAGATAGGCATTTGGGTTTCGGCTACTTTTACTAATTCGTGCCAGGCCAAATGGGCTAAGGAATCTGGGTTGTCCGGACTTAACACTTCCACTTTGACTCCTAACTTAGCCAAATCGACGCTTTTTTTCACATATTCACACTTAGCGCATCCTTCTTTGACAAAGAGCGTCATTTCTTTTCCCCTCCTTTCGGCCCATGAAAATTTTCTCTTAGTTTATAAGTTATCATTTTACATCTTAGACGAAGGTTCTGGAAGTTTCTTCTCGAAACGACCAAGGACGATTATCTTTAGCTACTCCCCCATCTTTTTCTAAGAAATAATTTTGATTGCGGAAGCGGTCCTTTAATTCTCCTAATTTGCCCTTGTTCCAACTGGAGATCTTGGTAAAATAACCGGTTATCCGCGTTATTCCTTCCACATTTGCCGAACCGCAGTAGGGACACTTTGCTTGGAGACCACGGGATGTTCTGGCGCAATCAGGGCAGGCCGTAAATTCTGGTGAAAAGGCGATTTGGTCATTTTGCGAATTGCGGAAAACTTTAATGATGAAGTTGGCCAAGGAATCTTTAGACGGCCGCGCCTCCCCCAACCAAAGGTGAGTTAGAGCACCTGCTTCTATCAAGGGGTGGAAAAGACCTTCTTTGCGCACCCGCTCGATGGGGTTCAGGGGGGCGCCGACATTTAGGTAGGTAGAATTGCTATAGTAAATTTCGCCCCGCGAAATATCACCTTTGACAATATACCCCGCCCGCGGAGAAAAGTCGCGCAGATCAAGCTTAGCAAAACGGTAGGCCGTCGATTCTGCAGGTGTTTGTTCTAACACGAAGCGCATATTATATTGCCGACTCATTTTGTCAGCCAAGAGTTTCATATAAGCAATTACCTTCAACCCAAATTTCAAGGCTTCGTCAGATTCATGGAGTTGCTTCCCCAAGTGGATTTGCACCATTTCGTTAAGGCCCACCATGCCGATTAAATAAGTGGCTCGCCCCAGCCGCAAATAAGGGAGGCCATCTTTATTCATGGTGAGCAGAGCTAACGGACCATCTGCTCCCAAGGCCAATAATCTCTCTAAGAAGGCTTTCTTCTGCAGATGAGCCTGCACAGCTATATTAAAAACTTGGGCAATCTTATTAAAAAGCTGGTCATCGCTGCCGCCGCTTTGATAGGCCAGACGCGGTAAGTTCAGCGTAACATTCTGCAGAGCACAATAGCGCATCCGCCAAGGATATTGGGCATCTTCTAAGTCGGCTTCTTCTAATTTGAAACTCAACCGACAGCATTCGGAAACCTTGGCCGTGCTCCCCCGGTCAAAAACAAAGTAAGTATTCCCTTTTTCGGCCGCCACTTCACAAATATGGGCTAAGAAGTCTAAATGGCCTGGGGTCTGGAAGAATTTTTCCGTAATGTGCACCAGAGGTTTGGGAAAGAAGAAGGGCCTACCTACGGCATCTCCTTCGCGGTAAACATCAAAAAGGGCCCAAACGAATCTTTGCGCTTCGGGTGCATATTCCGCATAAGTTTTTCCCGTAAATTCCCCTCCAGGACCGATGGCCATAACTTTTTCAAAATGTTTAGGTACTTCCCAATAAAGATTAATGTCCGTAAAAATGGCTTGGCCTCCCCGGGCCACGGCCTGTTGGGAAAATTCATAAATAAGCATCTGGGCTAATTGATGTATCTCCCGATCACTGAGCCCTACTAAATAAGGAGCAAAGAATAGATTGACTGCATCCCAACCGATGGCCCCGGCAAAATGACTTTGCAAAGCGGCCGCAAACTTAACCATGTGGGCCAATAAGACCTCTGGATGTTTAGCCGGTTTGGCCATAGAAAGAGAGTTGGGAAGATTGAGGCCAAATTTTTTAATATATTCTAAAGATTGTCCGGAGCAGTAAGGGCGGTCAATAAAACCTAAATCATGGAGGTGGATATCTCCCCGCATATGGGCATCGCCAATTTCCTGAGAAAAAACATTGAGGAGCGCATATTCTTTTTTTATGCGTTCGGCCAAAGTAAGATTAGTAGCTTCGGGGCCATGGGGAACGTTGGCATTCTCGCGATTGGGATGGAGGATAAGCTGATCAACATCATAAAGCGGGACTCCCAAACGGGTGTGCTTTTTCCGTGCTTCTTCCAGGCCATATTCGATTAGTTTAGCATCCACCAGTTCGCGAATCAAAGGAGCGGTAACTAAAGAGATCTTCGAAGAAATGATTTGTTCTTCCACTTCGCGGCTTATTTTTTCGGCCACCTCTTGGGCAATGTTCGTCTCTCTTAAGAGAGCATCCACAATTCTCTGCCTATTCCAGTCGGAAATAGTTTCACTGGAAGTGCGCACGAAGAGGGCGAGATCAGTCGTTTCTTTTAGCGCCGCCTTAAAAGGATTTAATGGCAAATTAGCTCCTTTTGCCCCCATTTTTTGGCTTGCTGGTTCCATATCCAACCCCCATACAAAATAGCATATTTAGTATGGGAAATAATTTAATCCACTATATGTAGTATGTCAAGCAAAAAATTCAGGGCCATGTAATCCCTCACTGAAGCGGGGTTAACAC
>Ga0209102_1000178_pt1 | contig 43526 bp, 37 predicted proteins | sample ConPoolayeHmetaG_FD_185483 | JGI IMG/M metagenome (GOLD analysis project Ga0209102, IMG submission 185483) | Hot spring microbial mat communities from California, USA to study Microbial Dark Matter (Phase II) - Cone Pool mat layer H metaG... ...
GAACCCTAAATATTGGTGGGCGCAGTAACGGTTCTGACTCTTCAGATGTCATAATTGACGAAGTCAAAGTGTATAATTACGCCCTTACCCCCGCTCAGGTTTCCTACGACTATAACCGCGGCGCACCAATCGCTTGGTGGAATTTTGACGAAGGGACGGGTACCACCGCAAACGACTCCTCACCTCACGGCAACAATGGTACACTTTACGGTCCCACTTGGACCACAGGGAAATACAATGGCAGCCTAAGCTTTGATGGAAACGACACTGTAAACATCGGAAACCCTAGTCTTCTTAATTTTGAAAGAAACATGCCCTTATCCTTCTCTGTTTGGATAAAGACATCTAATAATCACTCCGGGTCAATAATCTCAAAACAAACCGAGTCTTCCCCTTATAACGGCTATAATATCCAAACCGGATTTGATTATATTTATTTTCAATTGGTTAATGATTACGGAACAAACTTTCTGGAAGTACGTTCAGCAAATGAGCTAAACTATTACGATGGACAATGGCATCATCTTGTCTATACATACGACGGCTCAAGTTCTGCTTCGGGAGTAAAAATGTACTGGGACGGTAAAGAGTTGGAAACTGAAGCAACGGGCAACAATCTTTCTTCAAGTATATTAAACAGTGTCTACGTACACATAGGGTCAAGGAACAACGCCGAACAATTCTTCGAAGGGGAAATAGATGACTTGAGAATCTACAACTATGTCCTGTCAGCAGCGCAGGTCAGAAAAGTGATGAATGATGGAGCGGTCAGGTTTGGAAACTAGATATTAGTAATTAGTAACTAGGATAATATATGAGAATTTTGGAAGGTATCATTACAAAGATAAAAACAAATTTTATCTTCAGTCTAGGGGTTCATTAAAAGTTGCAAAAAAATTTTGGACAAAATCAAAAGATTGCGAAAAACTACTAAATGGGCTTATCTGTTCTACAAAAAAGACTTAATAGTTCCTAATTTCTAATTACTGATTACTTTGTCACTATTTACCCCTTGACATTACCTTTCTCTCCTGCCATATTGAATATATAATCTTTGATAATATGTATAATTTGAGCTTAGGAATATTAAAAGATTTTGAAAAGTATCTGGACAGTTTGGATATTTCTTCCTCCACTTCGCGTTTTTACAAATCCGATGTAAGACAGTTTTTGGACTGGCTGGTCAAATATGACTATCAAAATATCGATAAATATGTTGTTAATGAATATATAGCTTTTTTGCGCGGACGCAATACTCCCAAAAGAACGCTTAATAGAAAACTTTCTTCTCTGCGAAAATTAAGCGAGTTTTTGAAGAAAGATTTTATGAAAAACTTTAGCAATGAAAAAGTTAGCAGGACAAATTTTATCACAAAAAATGGCAAGGCAGTCGCAAGCGCAGCTTTGTTGCTCATTCTCGCAGCATCTTTATCGTCTTCAAAAACACAAGCAGTCAATCTCGTAAATCCCCTTGAGACCAAAAGCCGCGTGAATGTTGAGCAAATAGCAGACAAAACTGATTTAACCGCCCCTGCCCAGATAAAAAGTGGAGAAAAAGTAACCATAATTTTAGACCAACCCGATAGTACTTCAGCCGAATCTTTAGACAAACTACCCCTCATACTAGGTGCTTCTGCAAATAAAGAAAGTTTAAGGGAAGATAAAATTTATGAATCGGCTGGCAAAGCTGTCATCTACAAAGGAAACACAAATACAAAAGTGGTAAACCCGCTTGTGAGCGACAAGTCAGCAATCTTCATCACTCCAACAAGTGATACCGGTAACCAAAGTCTTTTTGTTGACAGTCAGGGCGAAGGTTACTTTATTGTGGCCTTGCAGAAAGCGGCAATTGATGATATATCATTTAATTGGTTAATTAGTAACTAGTAATCAGGGATTAGATGGAGACTGAACAAAAAAATAAAATTCAAGTAAATTTGCAATTTTTTGAGGATTTAACACTTGCCTTTTTGGTATTTATGTTTCCTCTTTTTGTTTTGCCGGTATTCCCCAATTCGTTTGATACACCAAAATTGGCGTTGCTGGTTTTTGGTGTGATTGGTTTTATTTTACTCAAGTGTGTCAAGGCAATTTCGGGAGGCAGAATCAAATTTAATCTTGGAAGGTTTGATATTGCTGTAATGCTTCTTGCCCTCTCCTACCTTGTATCAAGCCTGGTCCAAAGCCCAAATAAAATGGAGGCTTTTCTTCTGCCTGGTACAACCACTTTTGTTGTGGGAGGGGTATTTTTGTATTTTCTGATAAATCAAGCAAAAAACAAGAATTTTATTGAAACTGGAGTAATAGCAAGCGCAATAATTATGGTTGTTATCATGCTTCTTTCTGTTTCAAAAGTTCTCTCTTCTCTGCCCGGAATCGGCCAGATTGTGGGGAACGCACAGCCTTTCAATACTTTGGGGGCAGTTTTGGCATCATTGGTATTTTTTGCGGTGGTTACTCCCCTGCCCCTTTATAAAGCTATTAACAAAAAGGAAATGGCAACAAAAACATTTTATGGAATTGTCAGTGTTCTTCTGGTCTTTGGGATTATTATTGCGGGCTTTTACTCTCTGCCCGGAAGGGATAACTCCCTGCGATTACCTGATTTTACAACCAGCTGGACAGTGGCTATTGATACCCTCAAAATAAGCCCACTTTTGGGAATTGGCCCGGGAAACTACGTAAGTGCTTTCAATAGATTCAGACCACTTTCTTACAATCAGACAGACAACTGGCAATTGCGTTTCACCTCAAGCAGGTCACACTATATCACCATTTTAACCGAGGCTGGTTTTGTTGGAATCGCAGCAATGGGGGTACTTTTATTTTTGTATATAAAAATGGTCAAAGACAGCCAGAGGCAGATGAGGGAAAGAAAGCTTGTTGGTTGGGATAACCCAAATATGGTTTACCTTATCAGCTTGGGAATACTTTTTACCAGTTTTATACTATTCCCCGCAAGCCCGACAACCATAATTCTACTTTTTGTTCTTTTGGCCTTGGTCAGTGAAACAAAGCCGATGGAATTCACCTTTGTTGGAGAGGCCAAAACCCGTTTCCCGGCAATTGTTGTAACTACACCATTTATCCTTGGGGCGATAGCCCTTGGCTATTTTGCGGTCAGGGTTTTATCGGCAGAGGCAGTCTATAGAAGTGCTATCAATGCAGTTGCGGCCAATGATGGGAAAGGGGCGTACGAGACCTTACAAAGAGCAATCAGTACAAATCCATATGTTGACCGCTACCGAGTTTCATACGCACAGGTTAATTTGGCTTTGGCCAATAACATTGCACAAAAGGAAAATTTGACAGAAAATGATAGAAACACCTTGGCCCAGTTGGTGCAACAGGCAATTAGAGAGGGCAAAGCAGCCGTAACTCTTAACCCCCAAAAGGCTTCAAATTGGGAAATACTGGCCTCAATCTACAGGGCAATTATTCCTATTGCCAAGGGAGCTGATGTATTTGCTTTCCAAACATACTCTCAAGCAATTATTCTTGACCCAATTAATCCCAATACCCGAATTGCTCTGGGAGGTCTTTTATATCAGGCAAAAAATTACAAAGACGCCATAGATGTATTTAAGTATGCTACCCTGGCAAAACCCGACTTGGCCAATGCTCACTATAATTTGGCTGCAGCCTACAGGGAAGATGGACAAATTGACCGCGCAATTTCCGAGATGAGTGTAGTTTTAAGCCTTGTGGAACCCGGGACCAAAGATTACGAGCTGGCCAGTACGGAGCTTGAGAACCTGCAAGCCAAAAAGAAAGAGACTGAATCTTCTAAAAAACAAGGAGAAACGCTTACCTCTCCAGAAGGCGAAACAAAGCCTTCTTTGAAAAATCCTCTTGAATTAGGAGAGGAGGAAAAACCGCCCAAGCCCGAGACAACCCCTACTCCTACTCCTTCCAGTGAGCCAACTGCTACACCTACTCCACTTCCATAGTTAGGTACCAAAATCATATCTCCAAAACCTCAACCAGTTGTTTGATGAAAGAAACAATAACTGGAGGGGCCAAGAGACTAAAGCTTTCTACCCCATTGTCATCCTTAAAGCTCCAAGGTTTTTCCTCAATCAGTACTTTGCCGTTTTTTTGTTTTAACACGTACTCAGGAGTTATTTCGTAGTCATCAAAGTTGGCTTTGGCCTCGGAAACGGGTATATGATTTCTTAGAAGAATTTTGGGGATGCCATACAATGCAAAGGTTTTTTTGAGGATTTCCTCATCTTTATCAAGGCGGGTGCGGATGGGCTCAATACCCAACTCATCACCTTCTTTTTCAACCATTCGTTCTCCCTTACAGCTGGGGTTATCACATATAAGATAAAACTTTTTGTCTTTTGGGTCGTACTCAATCTTGCTTGTGATTAAAAGTTTTAAATTGCGAGAGGTTTGGCAGACGGGGCAGATTCTTCTGTATTTAATTCGCTCACTGATGACCGCCTCGGGAATGTCTATCAGAATAAACATGTCCGGGTCTTGGCGATAGTTGACCAAGTCCCTAAAAAAAAGAGAATAGCTTACCTGATCTGTCTCGCGGGGAAGGCCGTCAATAAAAATGGACTTGCCCTCATAATCCTCGATATAAAGCTTAAGAAGGGCAAGAATAAACTCCGTGGGAAGAAGTTTCTCGGTGCTACGGCCCAAAAGGGCCTCTACCGCTTCATCAAGTGAAATATATCCCCTGTAAATAGATTTGAGCTTTAGGTATTTTGGGCTTTTGACAAAAGACTCCCAGTTTGCGTGAGTTTCCCGGACAATATCCCCAACAGATATGGTTGCCACCTTTTCTTCGCCAAAAATTTCTGTAAACATTTTGGAGTAGGTACCTTTGCCGGAGTTTTTCTTACCAAGAAGATAAGCTATAAAAGTATTTTCTTTAAGATAATCTTTAATGTGTTTTATTTCATCCCCTACCTTGGCTTGAAAATATTCTGCCCGACCCGCGGGAGAAGATAAGTCAAATTTTTGTTTTAATCCTTTAACTTTAGTACCTATTATGGGAAACTCCAGCCCTCTCATATCGAAATAGTATAGAATATAAGGGAAATTAGGGAAATAGGGAAATTTTAAAAGCAACCCCAACTCTTCCCAACTCCCCCAAATTCCCCCAACAAAGCTGTTAATCTAATGATAACCCTAATCAACCAAGCAAACTACTTGATTGATAAACTAATTCTCTCCCTTAAAGAAAAACACATGCGCGAAGGTGGCTTAACTGAAAAGCTTTACAGAAAAAAAGTTGAGTTTCCTCAGGAAATTAAGATATTAGCCTCTCAAATCTTTCCTGGTTTTTATAAGGACCAATGATGGCAAGATTTAATCTTTCGGGCTTAAAAAACTCTTTTGCTACTCGCAATACATCTTCGACCCTAACCTTATCAATTTTTTCAAAAACTTCCTCGGGAGTCAATATCTTTTCCAAAATAAGCTCCTCAATACCAAAAAAATTATTAACTTCGTGAGTGTCCTCCAAGGATAGCGCTAGGTGGCCCTTGGTGAATTCTTTGGCTTTTAAGAATTCGGATTTGGAAACTAAAGATCTGGAATTAGTAGTCAGTTTATAATGCTCATTGAGTATTACTTTAATTGCTTCATCCACCCTTTTAATATCAACTCCAGCGTAAGTTGCAAGATAACCCGTGTCTTTATAGTGGTCGGTATTCGTCTTGATAGCATATGCCAGTCCCCGTTTTTCCCTGACTTCCAAAAAAAGTCTTGAACTCATTCCTCCCCCCAAAATCGCAGCCAAAAGGGATTCGGCAAATCTGTCCTTGTGGCCTCTGGGATTACCCAAAAATCCCAATATCAAGTGTGCCTGATCCTTTTTCTTTGCAGACAATAAAACCCCAGGGCGTGATTGTCTAAAAATAAATTTATCTGGCTCTGTCTTGTCTAATTTAGATGATTTAAGCTTACCAAAGTATTTTTCAGTAAGTTTTTTGATATCAGCCATTTTCACTCCACCTGAAACCGTAATTAAAATATTCCTAGGATAATAAAATTTAGCTCGATAGTCCTCAAAATCCGATTTCTTGATAGCTGACACTGTCTCTTTTGTACCCAAAATGTCTCTTCCAAGATTACTTTTGGTAAATATCAACCTTTCAAAGACATCGGAAATTCTGTAAAGAGGGGTATCCTCATACATTCCTATCTCTTCAATTATCACACCTTTTTCCCTTTGAATATCCTCCTCTCTTAAAAGAGGGTTTATAACCATGTCCGAAAGAACGTCAAAGGCTATATTCATTCTTCTGGCTGGAGCTTTGATGTAAAAATTAGTCCATTCTTTCGAAGTTGAGGCGTTAAATTGCCCACCAATTGAATCAATAGCCTCTGAAAGGGCTTTTGCACTGGGACGTTTCTTGCTCCCTTTAAACACCATGTGTTCAAGGAAATGTGATAAACCGCCAACCCGACTTTCTTCATAACGCGAGCCCGTCCCCACCCAAACTGTAACTGTTGCCGATTCTAAAGAAGGAATCGGAACAACTATGAGCCGAATACCATTGTCAAGCCGGCTTAAAAAAGGTTTCATGGAACTATTTTATCAGAAATATTTCAATGCAAGCAGCCAAAACCACCCCAATAGGCTACTAAAATTGCTATATCTGCCCCATTAACCTTACCATTATTATCCAAATCCGCCAAATTACCTACCCCTGAAACATAACCCCAGTAGTAAACCATGATTGAAACATCCGCACCATTAACACAATAATCAGAGTTCAAATCTCCCCGGCGAGGTACAAGTGTGGGCAATGGAGTTGGTGTAAGGGAAAGAGTGGGTGTAGGCATACTTGTAGGAGTAGGAGTCAAGGTAGGGGTGGGAGTTGGCTCTGAGGCCAAAACCTCAATATTCAAATTTGTAACCCCAGCCAAAACATCATTGGCTTCTGTGATTTCCACCCCGGCCTGATATTCCAAGATATTACTTTCGTTCTTTAGGCCGGGAGTAAAGCGAAAAGCCACCTCAGCCGTCCCTGAAGCAAGCGCCTTAAATCTGATAGTAGCAAAAGAAACGCCCTCCAAACTACCCGTACCCGAGGTTGTAAAACCCGTCAAATCAATTACTCCATGAGAATTATCTACACCAGCGCTTAGATATTCATAGCCTTCGTAAACGGTTCCATGAGTAATTTGAATTCCATCAATTGTTGGGTTTGCGTCAACAACCTCAAGAATGCTTGGGGGAAAGTCAATTACAACATCTGTGGCAACTGTATTTACCCCTCCTGAATTTAATCTGATTTCAACATCAAACTCATCCCCAATATTAAGGGGGGTTGAGTCAGTAACCCTAAGTAAAGAAAGAGAAGACCCCACATCTACTCTTAAGGCCAGAGGGTTTTGTATTCCTCCTAAGTTCAAGATATCCTCAAAGGCAGCGCCAGCCCAAAAGATATTGCTTCCGTCGCTACCTTTATTAGCTGTGTCGCTAAAAGGAACATAGTCAAAATTAATGGAAGCTGAGCCGTTTGAGATAAGAGTTCTAAAGCGAACAGAAATAAATACTGCCCGCCCTGAAAAAGAAGTTCCCCGCTCCCCTGACTGTAAATCAGCCATAAAACCCGATACCCTAATAACACCGTTTGTGACATCTACACTGTTTTCAGCCCAGCTTGGGAAGATTCTAGAACCTGTTTCATAATCCCCCAGCGTAACCGAGGTTGCAGGGTTTCCCTGATTGTCAATCACCTGCAATTGGCTAGGATTATAGTAAAGCATTACACTTGCCGCCGAGACATCTGCACAGCCGTCATTTCCTTGACAGCTGTCAATAAAAAGCTTTACCCAAAATTCCTGACCCCCGGAAACGACAAGCGAGTTCTCCTCAAAGGCAAAAAGTCCCTGATAATTAGAGCCTGATGTGACTACTTGGCCAGAAAATCCGTCTTGATTATCACCCGGCGCTAAAAGATTAAATAAACGCGAGAATGGATTTATAATGCCAAGTAAAAATTCGTCACCATTGGCTTTGTCTTTATAAAAAGAAATTGAGGTCAAACAAAAAACTAACGCAAATAAAAAAGCCAACAAGTAAAAGAATTTTCTTTTCATTAGGAAGTACTAATTTACAGAAGATATAAACTATTGTCAACGGCAAGTTCCGCCCCAATTAGCCACTAGTATGGAGATATCAGCTCCATTAACCTTGGAGTTACCATCCAAATCCACATAACTATCGGTTTCCTTAGTAATCCAACCCCAACGCGCAACCATAACAGAAACATCAGCTCCGTTTACACAACAGTCACGCGGTGACGAAATGTCTCCCCTTCTAAAGCAAGTCGTTGGTGTGGCCGTGGGAGGAACACTTGTCGGAGTAGGTGTTGCCGTGGGTCTGGGAGTTGGAGTAGCAGTTGGAATGGGAGTAGGAGTGGCCGTGGGAACCGAAGTAGGAGTTGGAGAAACACCAGTTTTAGCACTTAAAACAAGAGCCAAGCTGCTAACAGATTGTAAAAGATCATTGGCTACTTGAATATCAACGCCGGGTTGATACTCCAAAATATTACTTTCATCCCGTCTACCCTCAGTGTAATCAAAAGTCAAGGTAGCAGTTCCTGCATCAAGAACCTCAAAGCGGATGGTAGCAAAAATGGCGTCTGAAAGTGGTTGTGTTCCTGTTAAGGTATAACCTGATAGATCAATAATACCGTTTTTTGTATCAATCCCTGTAGCATTGGCATATTCGTAATTCTCATAGATATTTCCGTGAGTTACTTGCACTCCTGATGTGGAGGAATCTGCATCAATTACCCTTAATAGATTAGTCGGATAACGAATAATCACATCTGTAGCTACTGTTCGGGCGCCTCCCGAATTAACCACCACATTTACATCGAATCTGTTCCCTTTATCCAAAGAGGTTGTATCAGCTCGAACTAAGGATAGGGACGCCCCCTGTGGCTGAACAATGCTCACGGTCAAAGCGGTGGGATTTGGTGAATCCCCCAAGTTTAAGATATCATCAAAGGGAGCGCCTGCCCAAAAAATATTGCTTCCATCACTGCCCCTGTTAGCTGTGTCACTAAAGGGAACATAATCATACGTAACCTGCGTAGTCCCGGATGCCATAAGGACTCTAAATCTTACAGAAATAAATATACCAACCCCATTAAATGGCGTTCCTTTTTCGCCTGTTTGCATATTAGCCATAAATCCAGACACTTTTATTGTGCCGTTTGTATTATCCACACTGTTTTCTGCCCAGCTTGGGAAGATTCTGGAACCAGTTGCATAATCTCCAATGGTCACACTGTTTGCCGGGTTACCAGCTGCATCAATAACCTGTAGTTTTAAAGGATTGTATTTTAAAGTTACACCGGCGGAGGATATATCGGCACAGCCCCCACTCCCACGACAGCTGTCTATAAAAAGCTGAGCCCAAAATTCCTCACCTGGGGTAACATTTCGCGAAGTTGTCTCAAAATAATAAACCGCTTCCTGAGGGGCTGCCCTCAAACGATATTCTGCTGTTTCCCGAATGAGAAATACCGTAACGAAAACCCCCACAACCATTATCAAAATCTGAAGTACACTAATAATTCTAAATCTCTGAGAAACAAATTTAAAGTTGCTTTTTAAATCACTGATTTTCATTCTTAGTTTCCTGATTAATAAAAACGCTACTTTCTTGTCTCTTTTTGACTATCTTTCTTATTAAAAGAAAAATCGCCCCAGTTAATAAAATTAAAGATGCAATTAAAATAAATGTCAAGACATACTGTAACGATTCACTCTCAACAACTGGAGTTGCCGCTGGTAATTGACCTTCTTGGGCTGTAAAAGTGTAATCCACAACACCTGCATTTTTTTCATCTTCTCTTATGTCTTGCAGGTTATGATTTGAAAGTGAACCTTGCTGGGATAAATTAGAATTTCCGGTGGTCGAAGTTGCGGTGGCGGTTTCTGAAACTGTAATTGTCGAGTTTTTAGAAGAAGACAAACTCATAATATTTCTTCCGGTTCCATCTGCTAAATAAATACCCGATGTGTCAAGAAAATCTATTTCAGCTGTACCCCCCTCCCTAGCTTGAAATTTAAGCTCAACAACAAGGCCCTGTGGCCCTTGATAATTAGTTATCACAAAGGAAGTATATTTCAAAATTCCAAGTAGAGATTCTTCTCTCTCAACCACACCGGTAAATACCGAGCTTGCGAAAGATGAGCTAATAAATTTGAGTTTGTCTGTTGGATAAACAAGGTGAGCACTAACTGTATTTACTTTGTTCCCTCCCGTGTTCACATATACTCTAAACTCAACAGTTTGATCCTTATTTATACTAACACTTGCAGGAACTACGTAAAAATAAGCTTCGCCTTGAGCATCAACCTTCCCAAAAAACAATAAAAAAAAACTTAAAAGCAAAGCAAAAAAAACTACCTTTCTTTTCATCTAATGACTAATTAAACTTACTCTTATTTATAAAGCTATGTCAACTGTCTAATTGATTTTTACCAGCTACAAATTCCTCCCCAATAAAATAAAACCCCGGCAATATCCCCAATTTCAACTTTTCCGTTTGTATTGACATCTGCCTGACAAACAGAACCGGAGCCGGTGCAGCTTTGCCCCCAATAAAAAAGTATTCCAGAAATATCCCCTATTTCCACCCTCCCATTTTTGTTCACATCTGCCCGGCAAACAGGAGAAGGAGTTGGGGTAGGAGTGGAAGTAGGAAGATTGGGATTAGTGCTTTCTAAAGCTACTAAAGCTCCATCATTGCTTAGAAAATATACTTTGTTCTTACTGACAACCCATGTAGCGTATTCACTCCAGTAAAGATCAATAATATGTGGGTTATAATCTCCCCAATAAATATAAAAACCAGGTGGCACTGCTCTCCATTCGCCTCCTCCGGTTAAAGCAAAATTATTAGCTGAATAATGTGTAGAACTAAAAGGTACAATATCCGTGGATACAACAATGTGAGGTAAAGCCTTTGTCTTTATAGGATTTGTGTATGTACCTATACCACTACTTGTGCGATCTATAATTTCCATTGCATTTCCAACTCCCCAGTGTGCTCCAAAAAGATAATTACCTGCCATTGTTACATTGGGCTGTTCGTCTGTGGGTGGAGTATCCAAGTTGCTATTAGGTTGCCATCCGTAATTCCCATATTGAATCCACCTTACATGTCCTGCTTCAAAACCTTGTGCTGTTGAGTTATCAAGAACCATCTCACCAAAATGAGAGTCCCATCTACCATCAAACCTATTGTCTCCGCGAATAATTGTAAAAACAGACTCTTGTCCTTGATAACTTCTCACCACAGGTTGGGGTCCCATGGGAATAAAAGATCCGTCAGCATAGCCACCATGGCCAATATTTGCGATAAAAGGCTGAGAACCATTGAGTAAAGACAGAACAATTAATGCTTGTTGGTTAGGTTGAGAAGCTAAATTACTGCGAATAGCACTGTTTGTTGTAGGCCAAGGGTTCCAAGTCCATAAGGTATCCCAGTTTAGCCGCAGCTTTATTAAGACCAACTGATGTTGTTCGGCAATTACCGGCCATCCATTGATAATTTCAGCCTGATTAAGACTTGTTTTATTGGGAAGAGGATTGGGATCACCTGCCTGCAGACCAGTCAAGTTGGTTATACTTGTCTTCCAGACAAGTTGACCATTGGTGTTGTTTATTGCATGGACATTAATATGCTTTTTACCATCAGTGCCTGCTGTCAAATCCTGAGTAGCAACCACAACAAGATTGCGAGATTGCGAATAAGCTGGTGGCGTATATACCTGAGCTTGGGCATTGTATTCCCAAATAAGCTGCATTGTCGTTTTGTTGATTGCAAAAACCTTTGGGCCAACAGATACCAATATCCTATCAGCTAACAAGGCAGGAGGAGGTGGTAAAGAAGCAATTGAACCATAATTAAAAGCACTTGATTGATATAAAGTAAAGCTTTGATTAGTAGTAAACTGACCAATCACCGCTCCGGTTGCTGAATTAAACTTATATACCACGCCGTTTGTTCCCACAGCATACAAAGACCCACTGTCGCTATCATAAGCTGGAGTTGAATTAAAACCCCCTCCGCTTCCCACCGGATTAACGTTCCAGACAATATCAGCAAACGAATCAGCATTTCTGTCTTCCTCATCCAATGCATAAATTCCTTTTTTACCTGCAGCTATATAGACTCTTCCTCCTCCTGTAATCGGCTGAATATTTCTGGGAAGGCCTGGGGTACTCCAGTTAGTGCTGCCCGGATAATTAATCTTGTCAGTTCTTATTCCCCCTGTAGCATTGGGCCCATTCCAACTCCACTTCCAACGCCATGGTGGAGGCACAACTTCATCTGTGTATGAGGTGTGCTGAGCATCGTGTGCATGTTGAGACCACTCGGCTGATACCTCCTCCCAGGAAAACCCCAAAAGAATAACCAAAGCTAAGAAAATTGCCTTTTTCATTTTATTCTATTTACATTCTCCTCCCCAATAAAATAGTACCCCGGCAATATCACCAATTTCAACTTTTCCGTTTGTATTGACATCTGCCTGACAAACCTGACCTAAGCCTGTGCAGCTTTGACCCCAGTAAAACAAAATTCCGGAAATATCCCCTATTTCAACTCTCCCGTTTTTATTCACATCTGCCCGGCAGACGGGAGAGGGAGTGGGAGTGGCAGTTACTTCTGAACCGTCATTGGTATCAAGAATGGCAACTAACTTTTGAATATAATACAAATCTCCTTTTCTGTCTGGCTTGTCCAGCTTTTTTATCAGACTTTGGGTACTTTCTCCCCCCACATAACTTTTAAGCATCATATAGTGCCAGGAAATCTCTGGAGTGGCAAAAAGATTTTCTCCGTGGGTCATAGAAGAAGCTGTGAGCCAGCAAAGAGGCATGTCTTTGCAAACTTTGTTGTCTGCATACGAAACTGCTTGAGCTTGAGCATAATCGCGCAAAAACCTGCCAATGTCGCGGTTAAAGTGAAAGGTTCGCACTTTTGTGTCCGACTGCAAATCCACTCGCAGAAGCGGCAAAACATATTCATGATCTTGTCTTGGAAACTTTGCGGCAGAGTTTGCCAGAAACTGGTTGAAATTGGAGGCGGCCGCAAAGGCTTGGTTGGCAGATGTCAGGGCGGCCTGATAATCGCTGGTATTTCCCAGATGACTTGCAATTCTGGCAAAGCCAATCACTCCCGCAAGCTCGGCATAATCGTCAACAGAGTTGGCAACTCCCTGGTAAAGAGACTTAAGCTGGCTATAGCGGGACTGAACATAATTCCAGTCACCGGTATAGTAGGCATAAGCCCAGAGGGCATAGTTAACCCAGGGGTGAACTCTTGGCGCCGGCCAGATATTTATGGCTTTTTGGGGGTTTGGTGGATAATACTCACGGCGTGTGCCAGCCCAACTGGTTGGATTTACAACTCCCCAATTTGGCTCATAACCGGCAAGAGTAACTGGTGGATAATTTTGTAATTCACTTTGCAAATAGCTTCTCAACTGGGTTTGTAATCCTGAAGAAAGATATGGATAGGTAATTGATAGAGTATAAATGACTTCTGGCGGTGTCGCGAAGTAGACTAAACCACTCCCCCCTATGCCGATTGTATAGGTAGTTGGTGCCATGTGCCCTGCCGCAAGCATTTCCTGAACTACCCTTTCCAGCTCCTGCCTTGCCGGTTCTGTCTGGGCAGTTACAGGAGCAGGTGTGGGCAGCTGTGTGACATAACTGTCGTACTGTTGGGCGGACACAGAAGGTACGGAAACAAAAAACAACAAACTCAAAAAAAGCGTTGCAATTGCCTTTTTCATCGCAAGCTCCCCTTCACAGCAGTCAGTGTTGACAGATGCAAAACATAGAAAGTATCTCCAACAATTGGGGTGGGGCGTTTGGTGTTATTGCCGTCGCTACTTGTTTCCTGATATAAATCATTATAATTGACTCTCCAGCCTCCTCCGGCGGCGACATTTTGATAATCAGTGTACTGTACCACCGCTCCATCACAAAAAGGGCCGCCTGATGTCGGATTGAAACAGGCAAGGGTTGATAAAAGCCTTTGATTGGTGCGGTCAAGACCCACAAGACCCCTGGCAATATCCAGATAAACTACATTGCCGCTGACTGTGAGAGCTGAAGATTCATCCGAGGTATAAGGGCCTTTGTAGTTTCCACAATTTGCCCAACCCCCGCCCCCCGGCTGGCAGAAGTCAATGGGAATAATATCGCCGGTAGTCAAATCCAGCTCTCCTGTGACTATTGCGTCGTTTGTCGTTGGTCCCCACTGGGCAGCCTCGCCAAAAGTTCTTCTGTAGATAACCACCGCGTTGCCGTTTGGAAGTAAAGCAACCTGGGAATGCGACGACTGGCTTCCTCCGGAAACATACATCACAGGAGGCGTAAATGGCTTTTGTCCGGTTTGCTGATTAACAACCGTTAGAGGCTGAAAGTCCGGGCGTGATGCCAAAAGATTCAAAATTGCCTGTCTTTGGGTTGACCAAGGCTGGTTATAGATAACCGGATTGGCGGTTGACCAAAACATTTGGGTACCAGCCGAAAGCGGGTCATGATGGCTGATATCCAAAACCGGGGTAAAAAAGACGTGACCGTTTCCGGCAACTGTCCAACGGTCTCGGCACCCCTGGCCATTCAGCTGAATACTCCAGGCAAGTGAACCGTTGACGGAGTTTATCGCATACCCTTTGGAGTCCATAGCACAAAAAAAGACTTTGCTGTTGTCAAATGCGGGAGTATCCCAAATGGGAGCTTTCGTATTGTATCGCCATGCAAGAGTCCCGTTGGACTCATTCAGCGCATATAAATACCCATCTGATGAACCGATAAAAACTTTCCCCTCTGCTACAACCGGCGCGCCCTTGATACTTCCTCCTGTTTGGTATTTCCATAACAAAGTTCCATTTGCGGCATTTAGGCTATAGACCCAACCATCAGTTGCTCCAAAAAAGACCTTTCCTCCCTCATACGCAGCCGAACTTACGATGGGAGAGGAAGCATCAAAACTCCAAGCATCTGAACCATTGGAAGTATTTACGGCGTAAAACCTGCCGTTGTTGCTGCCTAAGAAAACTTTATTCTCGGCAATAATTGGCTGCACTCTGTCGGATACAGGGAAGCGGCGTATCTCCCAAAGCTTGGTATAGGGTGGCACAACCGTCTGAGGAACAAAGCCAGAATGTCTAACATCCCCCTGAACCATCGGCCAAGAAGAGTTGGTTGACTGGGCGATAACAAAGTTGTCTGGTTTTTTGACGAAAAAGGCAATCGAAACCAAACAAACTAAAAAAAAGGCCAATATAATCAATAATCTTTTCACTGACTACAGGTATTATTCCAATAAAACAAAACCCCGGCAATATCACCAATTTCAACTTTTCCGTTTGTATTGACATCTGCCTGACAAACAGAACCGGAGCCGGTGCAGCTTTGACCCCAGTAAAACAAAATTCCGGAAATATCCCCTATTTCAACTCTCCCGTTTTTATTCACATCTGCCCGGCAGACGGGAGAGGGAGTGGGAGTTGGTGTGGCTGTTGGTGTCGGAGATGGCTGGACAAGTCCTGCATCAAGCTTAAAAGCAGTGTCATCTGACAAATTATTAATAGTAAGGGTAATCAGCCCGCTGGAATTACTGGTAACATTGCTTTGGGTCATGGCACCTGTATAGGTATTCCACTGCTCCAACGTGTAGGTCGTATTTGGATTGACTGTGAAGGAGACAGTACCGGATTGGGGAGTAACCGGGGTTGGATTATCAACGCCCATGACATTTCTCCAAGTATGAAGCTTATTTTGGACCCAAAGATAGGCTTTGCCTTTGGCTGTATTTTTCTGGCCGGTTACTCTAAGGTTGGTATTTGAAACACTGGCTGCAATATCGCTATAGCCACCTTTGTTTATATCAAGACTTTTAATAAATTGCCAAAAGGGAGTCGCAATTGTAAAGCGGTTGATGCGGTTGATGTGTTCACTCCACCAGTAGTTGGGGTCTGACATTCCTCCGGGATTAAGCTGCCCCCACAAAAGATTGTGATACCAAATGCCGGGATTAACCTGCTGAAGATAGCTAAACTGGGTCTGTCCGGGGCTAAAAAGCCCTGTCTCTCCTCTTATTATCGGTTTTCCAATTTTGTCTGAAGCCACCCAAAGGCTATCTTCTATTGTAAAGCGGGCAGCATCATAACCCATAAAAGTGCCGTCGCTAAATCTGTCTTGACCTGAGTATTTGTGAATATCTGCGTAATCTACATCAGGAAACTTTTGCTTATCCCCCCAGAAAGTAGGTTCCCAACCACTCCAAAAAGAGGTTGTCGCAAGATGTGGATGCGCGTCCATGTCGTGCATCCATTTAGCAAATAACTGAGTGTGTCTTGCGTGAGTACCGCTACCATTATCAGGGAAACCTTCATTATTAAGCTCCCAGGAATGAACTGCCACCGAATAACCCAAGCGCGCAACTAAATAGCGCCACCACTGCTTTTGCAGCCAAGTAGCTTTTGTATTCTCCGGCTGATAATACCCATCGCCGCTTGAGACAAAAACACCGCCAACAGAGCTTAAATGGTTTTGAATCCAGTCGTTTTTATCATGAACCACATACTTAAAATAAACTCCGTTTTGAGCCCCTGAATCAACTTGCCGGTCAAAATAAGCCATTGGACGCTGATCAACATAAGTGTGCATATCGGCGCGGCTTTGGCGCACAAACTCCGGCCCCAAACTTCCATCCCCGAGAATTTCTCGGATGGAAAGCTCGTCTATAAAAACCTGACCGGCAGTTACATTATCCAAAAAGAGATTAAGGTCTGACTCTGCTGTGTTTGTATTCATTCTAAAAGTAGTAACAATGGTGTGCCAGTCATTATTGGCTGTTATATGGGGTAAAATGATAGGTTTTGACCTTAGGGTATTTTCTACTTCAGTTACTGAAGCCTCATGAGAGAGAAAACCGCTTAATTTAATTGTGAATCCCCATGGATAAGAAGTGTTTCTGGGGCCGGCGAGGTTTTGGATTTTTAGCCTTATTTTAAGCTGATAATTTGCATTTGCTTTTAGCTGTCCGTGATATATATTGTCCTCCCAATTAGGAATCCAGATTCTGAAACCTTCAGGATAAAAAAGATCTCTTGAAAGTTCGTGGCCCGGATAGTGTTCCTTAAAATTTAATCTATTCATTATTCCTTCGTTGCCGTGTCTTTCTGACGAGGAAAGCCAGCGGGCAAAGTTCGTGGAATAAGCCCCCTCCCCTGCCATCCACGGCCTATCAAAATTAATACCTGTATTCTTGTAACTGGCCGCATCATCCCCAACCCAGGCAGGGCCAATTGGCCAGAAAAGCTCTCTATTTGAAAATTCAAAATAGCGAGGGTCATCTTTGCTCACCCTGATAAAACCCTGTTTTGTGGGGGCAGTGGCAACAAATGTTCCGACTGACCTTGTGGTGGTACCTGACGCGTCTCGAACCTGAAGAGATACTTGATAGGCCCCTTGTTCCTCTGGGGCAAAACGAACTGCCCATCTGTCTTTTGTTCCTGCCTCTTGATAGACATTGTTGGATTTATTCACATCTCGAAAATAAAATCCCGGCTGACGAAGAATTTTGCCGGAAGGCGAGGTAAAAACTCCCTCAACCGTTACGCCCACTGCCGGTTCTACTCCCTGCGGCGGATTTGAATCATACATAAACATTGGATACTTTGCCACTGTTTCAAGATCAAAGGTAACCTCAAATTTTTCATAAACGGGCAACAAGCTGGTATTGATTGAGACATTGGAAATGATGGGGCCGCTCACATTTCTTGTTACAACGATTTTATCTGTCCCGACCTTACCTAAAGCATCCTTTGCAGTAATCAAAATCTCGTTTTCTCCGGCCTTAAGTGGAATAGAGGGTGTACTCCAACTGGTGGTACCACTTGCTATACCTGCTTGAGAATTTGAGACATTGTCCCAGACAACCAAAGTAATTGTTGAGTTTGAAGAAGATGCCAAACCGGAAAGCGAAAGAGAAGTGGCCGATGTCTGGTAAGTGGAATTGGAAGTAGGAGAGTTAATCGTCACAAGGGGGACATTTCCTTGTACCGTAATATTAATAGTCGCCTGAGCCGATGCTCCTTCATTATCCCAAACTGTTAACTTTGCCTGAAAACTGCCAGGCGAAATATAAGTATGGGAAGGATTTACTATCCTTTCTTCAGACCCGTCGCCAAACTCCCAGCGGTAAACTGCTATTGCTCCGTCTTTATCCTGAGCGTTCGCAGAAAAATTAACACTAAGAGGTATATTACCTGAAGTTATCGAGGCACTGGGAGAAAGTGAAGGAGGCAAGTTGCCCGTCTTCTCAAAAAGTTCAATATCATCAAAAAATATCTCAACCGAGTCTTGCGGGCCAAACATCCCTATATTTACCCGAACCTGATTTCTGGTCGGAGTAAAGACTAAAGCTACTTTATTCCATACACCCTGTTGGTATTTATTGTGAAGATTTGCTTCCTGTACTACTGTAGCCCAGGAGTTATCAATTACCTCAATTCTGTCGTATCCCCAATTACTGCCTGTAAATTGATTCCATTTATACCAAGCTGTAAGAACATAAGTCCTGCCCGGAGTAACCGATATCCAACCCTGAGCTGCTCCTCCGCTTGTAAAGCGTATCGAGTAGTTGCCCGAGTGCTTATCAGATGAAACAATATTGGAATTCGTGGCATCCTGCCATGGAGAAATTGTACCTGTCTCAAAGCCACCGTTTTGGATAAGATTACTAGACTGTGCAGAAACTAAACTTAAAAACCCTGCTACACATAACAAGCAAAAGACAACCAATAACAGCTTTCTCATAAAAGACCCTTAATCAAAATACTAAAGGAAAATCAACTCTTGGGCAACACCGAAATTAGCCTCACATTCTCTCGGGAGTTTTTATTCCCAGAAGCTCCAAGCCGTTTTTTATCACCTGGCCAACACTTTTACTCAAAAGCAAACGAAAGTTTTCGCTCTCTTGCCCTTCCGGAGCGTTTACGATTCTAAATGAATTGTAAAAAGTATTATATTTTTGGGCTAAAGAAAAAAGATAGTTACACAAGAGATTTGGTGAGTAATTTTTGGCTGCATCGATGATTATCTCAGGAAATCGGGATAAAAGACGTATAACAAGTTCTTCTTCAGTTTTCAATTTCCAATTTTCAATTTTCAAATTATTGACATTTGGATTTTGGATTTTGGATTTTGCCATGATACTCTGTGTCCTTGCGTAGGTGTATTGCAAATACGGACTGGAATTGCCCTCAAGCGCCAAGGATTCATCTATATCAAAATAAATATCAGTCAAACGGGCAACTTTTAAAAAACTATATTTAATGGCTCCAATTCCAGCAGCTTCCGCGACATCTTGTTTTTCCTCTTCCCCCAATCCCCGGGAAGTTTCAGACTTTTCAATGATACTTTTAGCTTTTGCAACAACTCTATCCATCAACCAGTCTGCTGAGATTACGTTGCCTGCCCTAGAGGACATTTTACCCCGACCCTTAAGATAGACAAATCCATAGGCTATGTGCTCGTAATCTTCCCTTTTTCCTATCCCCAACTTTTCAGCCATTGCAAAAAGCTGTTTTAGATAAAGCGTCTGCTCGGGACCGATTACCCAGAAATACTTATCTGAGGGAAATTTCTCTCTTTTTAACTGGGTAAGTCTTAAATCCTGGGTGTGGTACATGGTGGTACCATCCGCCCGAAGGATAATGGTATCTGGAAGATTGTATTTAGAAAGATCAGAAAGCACTGCACCATCATCCAGTCTTCTGAAAATTCCTTTTTTTAATCCTTCCAAGACTATTTTTTTGCCTTCCTCGTAGAAATCACTCTCAAACCATTGATAATCGTGCAAGCTCCCCAGGCGTTTGTATGTTTCCAAAAACCCTGCATAAGTCCAGTCCCGCAATTTTTTCCATATTGCCCGCACTTTTTCATCTCCAGCCTCCCATCTTCTTAGAAGTTCTTGCATTTTCTTTTTAATCTTTTCATCTCTCTCAGCCTTAACCCCCATCCTATAAAATTTATCAACAAAGTGATCCGGCTTTTTATTTTCACTTTGAGGCGTTCGGCCATGCCCATATTTTAGATATGCCCATACTGCCTTCATTACGTGAATTCCCCTATCGTTATTGATGGCATCCATCGTAACCTTGGCTCCAATGGCCTCGAATAAATTGTGCAGTGTCATCCCCAAAACATTATTTCTAACGTGGCCAATATGCAGGGTTTTAACGGTGTTGGGCGAAGTGTGCTCTATTAAAAAAATCTTCCCCTGGAGAATACTGCTTCTTCCAAACTTCTCTTTTTTCGAAACAATCTCTTCTAGTTTTTTTAAAAGGTACTCCCTGTTCAAAAAAAAATTTATAAATCCTCCACCCGCTACTTCTATCCTATCGGTGGTACCTGTTAAAGTTGAGTCTTTTTGGAGTTTCGAGACAATTTTTCTGGCAACCTCAAGGGGGCTTTTATTTTGCCTTTTTGCAATCAGCATTGCGACATTGGTTGAATAGTCTCCGTGCTCTTCATTTTCAGGAAACTCAACCTGAATATCCTTTTCAGAAGTAGCTCTCTGTAAGGCTTTTATAATTTCCTCTTTGAACATATCCAATTATATAACAACTACTTAAGCCACCAGCTCCTACCATCAGTTACCAATTCTATATCCCCAATTTCGTCTGTTCTTAATATTTTAACCCCCTCCTCTTTTAATAACTCAATCACCTCCTTGTGGGGGTGACCCCACTGGTTTTTACCAACAGAAATGACTGCAACTTTAGGTTTGGTAACATCCAATAGACTTTTTGTCAAACCATTCTTGGAGCCGTGGTGAGGTACTTTGATATATTCCACCTTTCTTTTGTCCCCTTTTTGCGAAAGTTCCTGAGCAAGCATATCTGAAATCTCCGGACCAATGTCTCCTGTAAATAAAGCATCAAAATTACCAAAGCTCAGGATGGCCACAATTGAAAAGTCATTAGGATCCCGGAATGTAGTAGCACCACCAAGGACAGCTCCACCACTCACCTCTTTTTGATTAACCGTATTTAAAGCTAAAAAGTTCTCATTGGGGTGAACTATATCTAAATGTATCTTACCCAACCTAACAACCATACCTGCAGTGGGGTTTACTATTCTTGTCCCACTACTCCCCACAAGAGATTTTAGCAGTCTGAAACTTTGATTGCTAGAATCAATTGGAGAAACCAGAAAAGAATCAACAGAATAGGCTTTAAATACTTCAATAAGACCGCCATAGTGGTCAATCTGCTGATGAGTCAGAATTACTATCTCAATATTCTTATCCCAAAAAGGCATATTCTTTGCTAAACAATCCAAAAGTTTATCATCCTTCCCACCATCAATAAGAAGTTGTGTGTTTTTAGCTTTAATCAAAATCGCATCCCCCTGCCCCACATCACAAGCAATTATATGAAGATTCTCATCTGGTAATGAGACAAAAGTAATAATAAGAAGTGCTGAAAATAATCCTAAAACAACGAACAAATATTTGAATTTTGTCCACATCAAAATGAGAATAAATCAATAATTGTGATAAACCAAGTGGTTAACGGGTAGGAAAGATAAAGAAGCAATTTTCCCATTACCGGGAATGCCAATGCCAAGATACCAGAAAACATTCCAATTATTGTAATAAGTGGTACCACCCAAAGAACCAAGGCGTTAATAAGCGGAGAGACAATATTTAACTGTCCAAAAGTCAGAAACATAAGAGGGGTAACTCCTATTTGGGCAGCCAGTGATGTAACAAATCCTTCTCTAATCAAGGCAGGTATAAAATAAAGTCTTCTCTCAAAAGCTTTGGTAAAAAGAATAAGCGATGTGGTTGCCAGAAACGAGAGGATAAATCCCAAATCAGCTATCCACAGAGGATTAATAAAAAGCATGACCAACCCCGTAAGAAAAAGTGTTCTTAGGGAATGATAAATTCTACCCGCCTCTTGGGCAAAAAGTGCAATACTCCCCATAATGGCAGCTCTAATTATCGGCGCATTAAATCCCGAAACCAAAGAATAAATCCAAATACCCACCAGGGCAGCTGGAATTGCTTTTTTTCTATTTATGAACATCACCAGTGAATTAATTAAAAAACCAGCAACCAAGGTGACGTTCATTCCCGAAGCCACGACAACGTGCATGGTACCTGTGGCCTTGAGAGATTCAAAAAATGCACTTGTAGTGTCTTTTGATCCAACCACTACCCCAGCAACTAAAGACGAATGAGGCTCGGGAAAAGATTTTTTGTAAAAGTCTAAAAGCTTTTTTCTAACTATAGATAGAAAGTCTGCTTCTTTGATAATCTCAAATTTTTCAGGCTGGGTAATTTTTCCGTCTTTTACTCTTCCCTCAACCAAAACTTTATCTCCATAATAAATCTCAGGAAACACAGGCAAAAAGATTGTAACACCGGCAAGAGAGGTTTTTTGATAGGAGGTGGACCTAATTGGCTCAGAGGTGATTTTTGCCAGTATTCTTACTTTATCACCATCTTTATATTTGGGACGGACTGTCTCATAACGAATTAAAAACAGTAAAGCTATTACTACCCAACAAAAATATCTCACAATTTAATACACAGATAGCTTGTCTTTGTTTCTCTCATAGACGTTGCTTTTCAAAATCTTTTTTGTCAAGAGTTCCTCGACAGATGAGTAAGGTCTGTTATCAATGATTTTTTGGGCTGTAACTGGGCCAATTCCCCAAAGTTGGGTGAGTTCTTTTGCGCTTGCGGTGTTGATATTTATAGGATATATTACTTCTGATTTGTCCTCTCCTGATACCCCCAACCCCCCTTGCCCATTATTATCACTCCTTGCACCCAACTGCTCGCCTTCTGATGGTATATAAATTTTTTGTCCGTCGGAGAGTTTTGCGGCCCTATTGATAAAACGTTCAACCCAGTCTTGATTTGCACTTTCAGACAACCCGCCTGCCGCCTGAATCAAATCCTCAACTCTTGATTCAGACTCCAACTTATATACACCGGGGTTCTGAATGGCACCCGCAATTTCGACAACCACCTGATTACCTTTGTTACCTTCCGAATTACTCTGTTCTAAAATTTCAACCTTACTCTTTTCAAAAATTTTTCCTCCAATCAGAAAAAACCCCAGTAAAACAAGTATTAATCCTGAAAGGAAAAATAAAATCTCTTTTTTGTAGTGCTCAACTAGCTTAGTATACTCCATATTATTTTTTTATTCTAACACCCTCAATTGAAGTCGTTGATTTTTCTAAACAAAGTAATAATAATATAAGTTATATGAAAAAACTCGCAGTTTGTGGAGTAACAATCTTTTTGCTTGGGTTGATTTTAACTTCTCCAAAGTTAGCCTCGGCTTCTGAGGGAATTTTTGAATTAAGAAACACAGCCGGACAAATGGCAAGATGTTGGGTTGCCTCGGTATTGATGCCTGATTTTAATTACTCCGTGCTAGTCAGCTGTCGAGATATAATCTATCCCGCAGGCCCTGAACTGAATAGTTACATTCTTTGGGCAACACCCGTTGATGGCAAGGGATATATTAAACTTGGGCAATTAGGCAGAGGCAAAGTCGAGTACAAAACCCCCAAGCAGTTTGTGGAGCTCTTTGTGACTTTGGAACAAAATGAAGGAAAAAACGAACCCACTACACCAGCAGTAATGAGAGGTTACTTGCAAAAAATTTCCTTTTTGGACAAAGAGCCTTCTTCAGTCGAAGAAGTCGCCCTGAAAGAAAAACCCACTGTTACACCAACGCTGGTAAAAGCTCCGGAAAATCAAACGGTAAGCCGCCTGCGTATCTTACTTCCAACTTTGTTTATCGCAGCCTTTGCCACAATGCTAATGCTTTACCTTATTACCCGTTTTAGAAGTTAATTATTCAACAACAAAGTTCACAATCTTTCCCTCAACATAAACTTCTTTTTGGATTTTTCTTCCTCTTAACCAATCGCCAACACGCTTGTGGGCCTTAGCCTCAGCCAAGATTTTGTTCTTATTCTTCAGTAAATCTCTTGCAACTCTTATTTCTCCCCTAACTTTACCATCAACTTGAACAGGAATCGTAACAAAATCTTCTTTCACAAATTCAGGATTATAAGATGGCCATAGGGCTTTATGAACAGAGTATTTTTCTTTTAAGAAATTTACCCAGACTTCCTCGGCTAGATGGGGTGCAAAGGGAGCAAGAAGCAAAGTCAGTACCTTAAGATGAGTTTTGGCTGCTCCTTTTTCGTGCATAAGATTAACATACTCCATAATCGAAGAAATCGCGGTATTATATTTATAGTTTGCAATGTCATTGCTTACTTTTTTAATGGTTTGATGCATTTTGATAGTAACATCTCTTAGATTTTTTTCGTCTCCGAGCGGCTTTTTTGTCAAAAGAGCAAAAACACGTTTTACAAATTTATGCATCCCTTCAATGCCCGTGTCTCTAAAGTCCGGATAGCCATCCATTGGCCCTAAAAACATCAAATAGAGTCTGAATGTGTCCGCGCCAAATTTTTGAATATATTCGTCCGGGTTTACAACATTTCCTCTGCTTTTGCTCATCTTGGCTCCATCTTTAATCATCAAACCATGAGCAAAAAACTTGGTAAAAGGCTCCTCAAAAGAAATGTAGCCCATATCGTAAAGTGCCATTGTCACAAATCTTGAGTACATTAGGTGCAAGACAGCGTGTTCTGCTCCGCCAAAATACAAATCCACCGGTAACCATTTCTTGGTAATATCTTCATCAAAAGGTACCTTATCGGCATTCTTACTACCAAGCGTTGGATAGCGCAGAAAATACCAAGAAGAATCCACAAAAGTATCCAGCACATCAGTCTCCCTTTGTGCCTCTGCCCCACACTCGGGGCAAGAAACTCTATAAAACTCCTGATGGTCTGCCAGTGGGCCGCGACCCTCACCTTTGGGTTGATAATCTTTATAATATGGCAACTCAACAGGCAGCTTTTCCTCCGGAAACCAACCTGCGTGATTCCAATCAGACTGATTAATATGAATTAATTTGTTACCTTTTGATATATTTTTTTGGGAATTAAAATAACTTCTTCCTTTTTGTGCACAGTTTTTGCAAAAAATCATCGGAATTGGAGCTCCCCAGTATCTTTGTCTTGAAACTAGCCAGTCACGCAGATGATAATGCGTCTTCCTTATTCCCCAACCTTTCTTCTCAAGATACTCACTCATTTTCTTGATTGCTCCGCGGGTATCTAAACCATCTAAAAATCCTGAATTTATCATTGTCCCCTCTTCCTCCAGAACTTGTTCAATCGTTTTTATCTCGGAAGTGTCCCCATCAGGACCAACAACAACTCTTTTTATTGGTAATCCAAATTTTTTAGCAAATTCAAAATCCCGTCTATCGTGTCCGGGAACCCCAACAACTGCCCCTGTTCCAACATCCATCAAAACAAAATCAGACACCCAAATAGGCATACTCTCTTTAGTAAAGTGGTTGATAGCATAAGAACCCGTAAACACTCCTGTTTTTTCTCTCCCCTCGGAAATTCGCTCTTCTCTTGTTTTACTTTGAGATATTTTGATATATCTTTTAACTTCGCGTAATTTATTTTCCGCACAGATTGAGGCTAGCTGCGGATATTCTGGCGCAACAACAATAAAGGTTGCACCAAAGTTAGTATCAGGTCGTGATGTCCAGCAAGTTATTGTTTTTTTACTCCCATTAATTTTATAAACTATATCTATTCCCTCTTTTTTACCAATCCAGTTTTTTTGAGCAATTTTTATTTTTTCAGACCAGTCTATTTTTTTTAAATTAGCCAACAATCTTTCCGCATAATCGGTTATTCTAAAAAACCACTGCTCTAACTCACGTTTTTGGACAGCACTTTTACATCTTTCGCAGGTCTCGTTTATCACCTGTTCATCAGCTAAAACAGTCTTGCAAGATGGACAAAAATTAACAGAAGCATTTTTTCTATAAGCCAACCCAGCCTTAAACAAGGCAACAAAAATCCACTGTGTCCATCTGTAATAATCTATATCAGAAGTAGTCACTGTTCTTGTCCAGTCGTAAGCGTGTCCAAGGCTTTTGAGTTGTCTTTCGTAATTTTTGGTCGTTCTGGCAAGCATGTCTTTGGGATGTTCACCAATCTTCAAGGCAAAATTTTCTGAATGAATACCGAATGAATCATAACCAATGGGTTGAAAAACATTCTTTTTATTCATTCTCATAAACCTTCCATAAACATCACTTCCGGTGGAAGAAAAAGCATGCCCTGCATGCAGACCCTCGGCGGATGGATAAGGAAACATCCATAGATTATAAAAGCGATTTTGAAACTCAGTAATCTTAGGAGAATAAAGCTTATCCGCAAACCAGCGTTTCTGCCATTTCTCCTCAATATATTTAGGATTATATCCCTTGGACATGGGTCTATTTTATGTTAAAAAAAACTAAATGGCAAATATCCCGATTTTTTGGGCTATAACTCTGGTAATAATCCACAGCAATTAAAACTAAAGAGTGCTAAAGTATACTACAGGATACATTTTTCACCAAAAAGTTGTGAAAATTAAATATACTTAGAAATATCCCTTTATAGTTGTTAAAACAAATTTCAAAAAATTGCTTTATATAGTTACTTCCTATAGGGATTATATAACAGAATCATTCTAGATAATTTACGCATGCGGTAATTAATTACTAAATTCATGAAAAAAAATATTATCGGACCTTATAGTTAATAGAGTGTCTTTAACTTGTAATAGACATTATTTGTGTATTAACATGTCTTAATAGTCTTATGAAGATACCAACACAAAACTCAATAAATTCTACAAACGATATTGAAATTGAAACAAAAAAACCCAAAATTATTTTTGCAGCAGATTTATTTTTATCAATTGTTTTTATTTTTATTCTTGCCGGAATTATAAGTAGTGCAATTGTTTTTTACGCTTATATAACCCTAAACCAAATAGACACGCCAAAAGAAAGACGAATTAACTTGGAATCAAAACAGTTCTCTTCTCCCCCAGTTTTTACTCCAACCCCAATACCAACTCCTTTGACAATAGATATTTCCAGTTACAAAATTTCTATACTCAATGGTAGTACTTCAGCCGGCGCGGCCGCAAAAGTAAAAGAGTTACTAGAAACCAAGGGTTTTAATGTACCCCACATTGCCAATGCTACCAGAAAGGATTTAGAAAAGACTCTTATCAGAAGTAAAAATACTGTTCCCCAAGAAGTTCTTGAAAAAATCAAAATATTCCTTTCAAATTTATATACCCTCATAGAGGGTGAAACTTTAGATGATACTTACGAGTTCGATGTTGAGATTACAGTTGGTAATATCAAAATTCCCACCCCCACTCCCACTCTCAGTATCGGTCAATAAAAAATCTTAGCCCTATCATAATAACTAAAGATCTTTATCAGAAAAAAGACGTTTCACTTTTTTGACATCTTAAAAACACCAACTTCTTAATTAAGAGGAACTTTAGGTTTTTATTAAAATAATAAAGGTCTCAAATCTTTTTTAACAAAATTAATGCTTTTGTCACAAATGCCAACTCCAATAATCTGAACTTTTGGAAAAAGAAGTTTAATTTTCTGAAAGAAATTATTTTTATCAGTGTTTGATAATAACTGGCAGTAACAACTTCATATATTCTTTGGAAATTTTTCGAAAATTCAGCGTTGTGTGGACCTGTCGAGAATCGAACTCGAAACTCACCCATGCGAAGGGTACGGTATACCATTTACCTACAGGCCCAGACAATATAGTATAGCGCATTCAAAAAGAAAGAAAAATCATTCTGAGAATATACTTTTAACCCCATTCCCTTAAAGGTGGCTATAAGTGCCTAGAAAGCAGGCCTCATATTTCAAAGTAATACTTGCAAAGAGTATCCTTATGAGCTAATGTAAAAATATGCCTGCTCAAGGAGCTTACTTCCATATTTATAACCAAGGTGTTGAGAAAAGGATAATTTTTGACGCTGAAGAAGATTATGAAGTTTTTCTAGGTTATCTCAAAGAATACTTAACCACCCCTCCTCATCCTGAAAAAGCCAAAAAGACTTTTACAGTAAAAGGTCGTGTTTATAAAGGTGTTCCCCATTTACCTAAAAATTATTTTAAAGAAGTAGAACTTATAGCCTACAGCTTAATGCCTGACCACTTCCATTTGCTTATCCGCGAGGTCAGCCCCAACTCCCTACAAAATTTCATGAGGTCTTTGTGTACCAGATATTCAATGTATTTTAATAAAAAGTATGCTCGCACAGGATCTTTGTTTCAGGGTCCTTATAAGTCAATCAAAATTAGCAATACATCCTCCTTGCTTTACCTAACACATTACTTCCACCGAGAACACGGGCATTCGTCTTATGAGGAATTTTTGGGTACAAGAAAAAATTCATGGGTCAAACCAGAAGTCGTTCTTTCTCTTTTTGAAAGATTAAAAAATGATACTTTTAAAGAAACACGCAACTACAAAGATTTTATAGAAAAATATGAACTTAACCAAAAAGAAGAAAAACTGCTTGAGGAAGTTATTATTGAAAAAAAGCAGGAACACCCAATTAGTCCAACCTTCGCACCTGCCACTACAGAAATAACCCTTCCTTTAAATCGAAACAGACACTCAAAAAGCCGACAATTTTTGGCTTTATCTATTGGGGTTTTTATAATTCTTTTTTCTCTTGGTCTTAGAAACATTAAGGTTTCAGAAGCTCAAATCAAAAATTCCTTAATCTTTCTACCTTCACCCACACCTCAAGTTTCCGGAGCAGAAGATACAAACGAGGTTACAGCAATATTACTACCAACACCAGTTAAATCCCAAAAGCTGGTTGTAATTAAAATTGAAGATAAATCAGAGTATGTCAATCTCAGGGCAGCCCCCAGCACACGTTCCCAAAAGATAGGAGAAGCTCATGAGGGAGAAAGTTTTGAGTTGGTATCCAAAGAAAACGGGTGGTACCAAATTAAACTTAATGATGGCTCAGAGGCTTTTGTATCTGAGAGATACGCAACCGAGAAAGAAGAATGATACGAAAAACCATAACATATTCAACTTTTTTTATAGTGGCCATCTTAATTGTTTTGGCTTTTATAACCGCAAAAAATTATACTCAGCTTGCTCTTGCGGTGGTGGTCTACCCAATTTTAGTCTATTTTGCTTACCGCATTTTTATGCGCGGTGACAGCATTATGCCAGAAGTTTCCCTTCAACCACCCACTCTCGGAAAACCTTTTGAAGAAAAGGTAACACCAAAACCCCCAAAAGAAAATGTCCAGGTTATCGATGTTGATAAAAGAACATTCTTAAAATTCGTTGGAGCAGCTGGAATTTCTTTCTTTCTTTTTTCACTTTTGGGAAGGAGAGTTGAAGAACTTCTCTGGGGTAGAAACCTAGGGTCTTCTTTTCCAGGATTTGGAAATAATCTGGATAGCCAAATAAATGCAAACGAACGTCAATCAGACGAATACCAAATATCAGAAATTGACGAGGAGGGTATCTTTACTTTTTATGGCTTTACCAAAAGAGGAGGAGCATGGTTTATTATGAAGGAGGACCCAGAAACCGGAACATTTCGTTATGCAAAAGGAGACCAAGACTTTCTAACTAATTGGGAAAACAGGCTCAACCTCAAATACGATTATTATCACAATTTGTTCTAAAAAGACTTCAAAATTCTAATCAATAAAATTGTCAAAAATAGCAAAAGACCGACAGTCACCAAGCGAAAGTAAATTGAGGAGGTAAAATCAGTTTCAAGCGGAGATATTACCGCAACCAACCAATCTTGCTTGCCCAAATGTAAAGGAGAAAAAGCAACTAATTTATCTTTTGTCTGCAAGTTACCCCCCTCTTTAGCAGCCAGGGCCTTGGTAATACCCTCTTTGATAGTATTATCTTCCAAAAAATCAAAAATTCTTGATTTTATTGGAATTTTATCGCTGCTATCGTAAAGTACACTACCATCTTGGTCAATAAGATAAACTTGAGTTTCGTCTGATACCTTCATTAAACCCAGATAACGCTTTGTCAACGGCACCAGCAAAACAGAAGATGCAGCTACACCAGTGAAAATACCATCTTTATGGACGGGCGAGGCAACAACAACTACCATTTTTCCTTTACTCGCCCCTAATCTGCCCACTATTGGCTGGCTTACAAAATATTCTCCCTCATTACCCTCGGACTTTGCCCAGAGAAAATAATCTCTATCAACCAAAGACGTCCCAACTTCTGGGGTTCCTAAAACATTGGCATTAAAACGAACAACCCCACTTTTGTCTGTAAGAACAATTCCACCAACCAAACCACTATCGCTCCACTGACTAACAAATGATTCCATATCTTTTTGTGTCATATTATCCATTCTCTTAAGACTTTGAAGTTTTGCAAAGGTTGCCACAGAATTTCCAAAATCCTCAAAAAAGGATTTGATATTGGCTGCCTGAGCTCTGGAAAGCGTCCTTTGCCTTTTCTGAAGCTCAGAAGAAATTGATGTCTGGTCCTTCCAATTCAAAATAATATAAAAAGCTGCTCCAAAACCAATCAAAAAAAGAAGTCCGACTCGCTTGATCATATACTTTATCTTATAATCATCCAAAATGGCAGTCAATTTGACAGTAATAATTCCAAACCGCAACTCACCTTTTTGTTCAAAAACAATACAAGATATCTTAGAAAAAGCCGCGGGAAGTATCGAAATAATAGTTCATGTTGATGAAAACTGGCCTGAACCGCTGATAAAGGACAAGCGTGTGATCTATATCCATCCGGGCACCCCACGAGGAATGAGGGCAGGTATAAATGCGGGACTAGCCTTGGCGCAAGGAAAATATATAATGAAAACCGATGACCATTGTATGTTTGCAGAAGGATTTGACAAGGTTTTATCCGAGAATTGTGCCGAAGACTGGCTTGTTATCCCCCGCAGGTATTCACTAGACGGACAAAACTGGAAAAGAGATTTGTCCCGACCTGTGCGTGATTATCACTACTTATGCTTTCCCAAGCGCGGTAAACCTCACGATTGGGGCATGCACGGGGTTGAATGGCCAGAAAGATCAAGAGAAAGAAAGGATCCAAAGTATGATATTGATGACACAATGAGCTTTCAGGGAAGCTGTTGGTTTGCAAACCGAAAGTATTTCATGAAGCATGTGGGATTTCTGGATGACAGGCGCGAAACCTACTCAACCTTCGCTCAAGAACCACAGGAGATAGGCCTTAAGTATTGGCTGGTAGCAGGAGGCGAAGTCAAGGTTAACAAAAAAACATGGTACGCCCACTTGCACAAGGGCAGGCGCTATGGAAGAATGTACAAACCTGACCCCAATACCGTGGCGAGTCACAACTGGTCGGCAAAACACTGGATGAACGGGGAAGAACCCGGAATGATACATCCAGTTTCATGGCTTGTCGAAAAATTCTGGCCTGTTCCCACCTGGCCGGAGGACAAAAGTAAGTGGGTGTCACCCATATAATTATAATAATAAAAAAAATATGGTTACTTTTGATACTTTGCTTTGCAAACTAGCCTATAAATACGGAAGTGATAAATGCCCGCAGATAGGTCATCAATATACCCAGTTTTACTATGAATTGTTTAAAAACAAAAGACAAAAAGTTAAAAAGGTTCTTGAGATTGGAGTTGGCTGGGGAGCAAGTCTTTTTATGTGGCGTGATTTTTTCCCCAAGGCCACAATTTACGGGGCGGATATAAATAAAGAGTACTTATTCCAGACCAAAAGAATAAAAACATACTTTTGTGACCAGAGTAAAAAGAGTCATTTGCTAAATTTGATTAAAAAGGTTGGCCGTGATATTGATTTATTTGTCGACGACGGCTCCCACAGCCCAAACGATCAGGTTTTTACTTGTCTGACTTTAATGCCCGCCTTGAATAAAAAAGTGATATATGTGATTGAAGATGTCGCTGATAAAAAAATTGCTGAAAATTTAAGGATGTATAATTGTGAATTCAAAAGAAGAAGCAAAATGCTTTGTCACGACGACAGACTCTTGTTAGTTCGTCATAAAGTCTAAAAATGGCAAAAGTATCTGTTTTAATACCATCTCGAGATGAGAAATTTTTAGCAAATACCATTGAGGATATGGTTAAGAAGGCTTCTGGAGAAGTAGAAGTTATTGCCATATTGGACGGGCCAACTTCCTACCCTGTCATTCCTGAATATTCCAATGTCAAAATCATCAATCTTCCCTCCCCCCAAGGGATGCGACACGGCATAAATCTAGCGGCGACTCTGGCAAAAGGCAAGTATTTAATGAAAATTGATGCTCACTGCGTTATCACCCATGGTTATGATGAAATACTGCAGTCAGAATGTGAGGATAATTGGGTGGTTGTGGCAAGAAGAAACGAATTGAGCCCTGAATGGAAAATAACCGACACGACTCCTGTTGACTATTTTTATATGAGTTGTCCCTGGACCTCCCCACAAGGCTACATGCGCATGTGCCGCTGGATAACAAGAGATAAACAAAGAAGCGAAATTATGCTAGATGAAACAATGACTTTCTCAGGAAGTATGTGGTTTATGTCAAGAGAGCATTTCTTCAAAAGAATTAAAATGATGGATGAGGACAGGTTCGGACAGTGGTCAGGAGAACCAGAGGAGCTGGCTTGTAAAACCTGGTTGGGTGGAGGGAAAGTGATGATTAACAAAAAGGTAACCTTTGCCCACATGAGAAAAACCAATATCGGAAGACCTTATCATATTTCCTGGAACGACGCATTAAAAGGCTTAAGAGAGAGTGCAAGATACTGGTCTTCTGATGAATGGCCGGATAGAATCCATAACTTTGAATGGCTAATTGATCATTTTTGGCCACTGCCTTCCAAGGCTCAACACTGCAACGGTGAAAGGTATTTTTGGGAAGAGGACTGGAAAGAAAAATATTATAAACCTAAAAAAAGAAGTGTTAAACAGAGGATAAGATTTTTCTTAGACACTGATTTTCCAATTGCCAAAGATTCACTAGATTACCTGTATCCCCTAGGGGCTATCCGGGACAACAGCCGAAGACAGAAGTTTAATGACAAACTTAAAAAATATCCGGGAAGCGTTTTGGATTTAGGTTGCGCCGGAGGAGGTTTTGTCAAGGATTGCATCGATGAAGGCAGAATCGCTGTTGGTTTGGAGGGAACAGATTTTAATAAAAAAAGTAAAAGATTCGAATGGGCAACTATTCCAGAGTACTTATTTACCTGTGATATCTCCAAACCTTTTGTCCTACACCTGGGAGATGGAAAACCCTTCCAATTTGATATTGTTACAGCCTGGGAATTTTTTGAACATATTGAAAAAAAGGACCTCCCACAAGTTTTTACCAATATCAAAAAACACTTGGTTAATGGAGGTTTGGTATTTTGCAGTATTGCCAATAATCACTACCCACACGATGAGCATAAAGAAATTGATTTACACAGAACAATTGAGGATAAAGATTGGTGGCGCAAACAATTTGAGGTAAACGGATTTATCGAGGAACCCGAGATTGCCGGACATTTTGCCGGCAGGTGGCTAAGAGATGGCCGCGCAAGCAACAAATTTGTATTCAGAAAAAATGGCTAAGGTATCAATTATAATTCCTTCCAGAAATGAGACTTACAGAATAAATTCTGGTGAAACGGTTCTTCAAAAAATGGTTAGCGATATTTATGAGAAGTGCAGCGGCGATTTTGAGGTGTTGATTGCTTTTGATGGCCCTCCATATCAAAAACTACCATCCAAGCCCAGCCTTAGGACATTCAATCTCCCCCAACCAACTGGCCTTAAGCACTGTTTGAATCTTTTGGCCAATAAAGCTAAGGGTAAATACCTTTTAAAGCTTGATTCACACTGCATGGTAAGCGAGGGAATTGATGAGATTCTTTCGGCGGATATGGAAGATAATTGGATAGTGACTCCCCGCTTTTATGTCCTTGATGCCGAAAACTGGAAGTGGCAAGATGAGCGGTTTTACGACTATTTTTATCTACCCTGCCCCTTCACTGATAAAAAGATGTTTAGATTTCAGGCTGGTGGACACTGGAAAGAAAGAACCAAACAAAGACTACATTTTGCAATTGATGAGAATATGAAACTTCATGGTTCCTCCTTTTTTGTTTCCAAAAAGTTTTTTGTCAAAACTTTAGGCGGAATAAGAGAGGGATGGATTGACCCAAGTAGTGGAGAGGATATTGAACTTAGCTTAAAAACTTGGCTTGGTCCTTGGGGAGGGAGGCTTATGGTCAATAAAAAATGCTGGTACGCCCACATGCACAAAGGAGGCCAGAGGCCTCGGGGCTGGAGCGTGTCTGGAAACCAAATAAAAAAAACCTATCTTGCTATAGCCAATTACTGGATGAAAGACAGCTGGAAAAAAGCTATACACCCTTTAAGCTGGCTTATTGAAAAATTCTGGCCTGTGCCAACTTGGCCAGAGAATTTCCGGGAACTCTGGGAAAAATGGAAAAAGGAAAGCAAATGAATACCACCCTAGAGAGTATCTGTAATAAATTTGCAATAGACCTTAATCAACCTTCTCCAATAGTGATCAGTTTTAGTCGTTGGAGTATGCCAAGTTTACTTGAGGAACTAAACCTTAACATTGGAGCAGAAATAGGCACAGAACACGGAAGTTATGCAGAAAAATTGTGTCAGGCAAACCCTAAAATTAAACTTTATTGCATTGACCCTTGGAGTGCACTTCCCTACTATGAAGGTTACAAAGAACAACAAGAAGTTAACTCATTTTATGAGACTGCAAAAAGAAAACTTGCCCCTTTTAATTGCGAAATTCTTAAAATGACAAGTATGGAAGCTGTCAAGCGTTTCAAAGCAAACAGTTTGGATTTTGTTTTTATTGATGGTAATCACCACTTTGAGTTTGTGGTCAATGATATTATTTACTGGTCTAGAATTGTGAGACCGGGTGGAATAGTATATGGACACGATTACAGCGACCAGTTTCATGTACGGGAAGCTGTCAATGCTTACATGGCCGCCCACAAAATTAAACCATGGTTTATACTTCACAAAAAAGGACTTATAGACAGCTGGATGTATATTAGACAAGAAGAAGATGTTATTTTCTATTCATAGTCAGAACTATGGAATTCAAAAAGGTAGTACAAAAAAGATACTCAACAAGGCAGTACAGGTCCGGAGAAGTTAGCGATAAAACTATTAAAGAAATAATTGAAATTGCCAAGTTGGCACCATCTGCCGGAAATTTACAATCCTATAAAGTTTTTATCACAAGACAAAAATTAACTTATATCGATGCTCCGGTGAATTTGGTTATTTGTGCCGATTTAGAAAAGTCCGCAAGTCGCTATGGTGAGCGGGGAAGAGCTTTGTATGCAATTCAGGACGCGACCATTTTTGCAGCTTATCTGCAACTGGCTGCGGTTGATCTTGGACTGGCCTCATGTTGGGTGGGGGCATTTAGAGAAAACAAAATCAGGCAACTAATTAATATTCCGGAAAAACTAAAACCAATTGTCATAATCACTCTGGGCTATCCTCTTGGAGAAAAGACGACAAGAAAAAGGAGAAGTTTTGAAGAAATTATTTACCGTAAGTAGAATATGCCAGGTTGCGACTTGAGTATCCTTATCCCTGCTCGCAATGAGGTTTTTCTTCAAAAGACCGTTGCCGATCTTTTAAACAAGGCCAAAGGTAATATTGAGATAATTGTAGTCCTTGATGGCTACTGGCCCAATCCCCCTTTGAAAGATGACCTAAGGCTAAGAATTATTCATCGCGGGAAAGCCTTTGGAATGAGGGCAGCTATTAATGCTGCCGCCGCAGTTGCAAAAGGAAAATACCTTTTAAAAACAGATGCGCACTGTATGTTTGGAGAGGGTTTTGACAGGATTCTCGCCCAAGAGTGTCAAAAAAATTGGGTGGTGGTACCAAGAAGATATGCTTTGGACCCTGAAAGATGGGAAGTAATTGAGAATCCCAAGTATCCAATTGATTATATGTACCTTTCCAGGGATTTGCATGGTGAGGTCTGGAACCAAAAAAACAAAGATGAAAACTTAAAAGAAAGACTTATTGATGAAACCATGAGCAATCAAGGAAGTGTCTGGTTTATGGCGCGGGATTATTTTTACGAGTTGGAACTTATGGATGAGGAAACTTATGGAACATTCTGGAATGAGTTCCAGGAGATTGGGCTTAAGTGCTGGCTATCCGGAGGCAAAGTAATAGTTAATAAAAAGACCTGGTACGCCCACTGGCACAAAACAAGTGATTACGGACGGGGTTACAGCCTTTCGAGTAACGAACGCACAAAAGCGCTTGCCGCGGTTGAAAAGTGGAAAAGCAAAGGTTGGCATAAACAAACCCTTCCCCTTTCCTGGCTTATCAAGCATTTTTGGCCAGTGCCGACATGGACAGAAAAACTTGTCAAAGAACTTAAAAAAATATAAATTCAAAAGTCAAAATTTAGAATGCAAAATTACAATTCAAAATTTAAAAGTGATATAAAATTAAGATGCTACAAATTTAGTCTTGCAATTATCGGATTTATCGAAACTTTACCAAACAAGCGGGCATGCTGGATAATAGCAGATCAGCTGTTAAGATCTGCAATGTCGATTGGTGCCAATCTGATTGAAGGAAGCGCCGCAAGTTCGAGACTTGAGTATAAAAAGTTTTATGAGATTTCTCTCAAAAGTGCCAACGAGACTAAGTACTGGTTAAGCTTACTGCGCGATTCCGGTTTCGCCAATCAAGTGAGGGCAGAAGAGCTAATTAAAGAAGTAACAGAGTTGGCCAATATGTTAGCAGCAGGAGTTATAAAGTTAAAAAGAAAAAACTTTTGACTTTTGCCTTTTGAATTTTGAATTATGTCCAAAGATTTATCTATTCTAATCCCTGCCAGAAATGAAATTTTTTTAGCAAAGACAATTGAGGATATCCTGCAAAACATTGAGGGAGATACAGAAGTAATTGCCGTGATGGATGGCTACTGGGCAGACCCTCCCATTCCCCAACATGAACGGGTGACTATAATCCACCTTCCCGAAAGTATTGGACAGCGGGCAGCAACAAACTTGGCTTGCAAACTTTCTAAGGCAAAGTATGTGATGAAGTGCGATGCACACTGCGCTTTTGACAAGGGATTTGATGTAAAGATGATGAAGGAAATGCATGATGATTGGACAATGGTACCTTTAATGCGCAATTTGCATGCTTTTGACTGGGTTTGTCCTGAAGGACACAGAAGATACCAAGGACCAAGCGGACCTTGCCATGTATGCGGCAAGGAAACTACCAGAGATATTGTCTGGATTGCCAAGGAGAGTCCAAAAAATTTTTCTTACTGTTTTGATTCCACCCCCCATTTTCAATATTTTGGTGAGTTTTCCAAAAGGCCCGAAGGTCAAGGAGAGATAACCCCCACAATGAGCCTGCAGGGCTCATGCTGGATGCTCACCCGGGAAAAATACTGGGAGCTTGAGGTTTGTGATGAGCGTTTTGGCAGCTGGGGCAGCCAAGGAATTGAGGTTGCCTGTAAAACTTGGCTATCAGGCGGAGCTGTTATGGCAAACAAAAAAACATGGTACGCCCACATGTTTCGCACTCAAGGAGGAGATTTTAGTTTTCCTTATCCAATCTCTGCGGCAGACCAGAAAAAAGCTCAAGATTATGCAAGAAACTTATTTTTTAACAACAATTGGCCCAAACAGGTACGCCCTCTTTCGTGGCTGGTGGAAAAATTCTGGCCGGTCAAAGGCTGGACAGAGGAAGATTTAAGAAAACTCAAAGCCAATACTTTTAAATTCTCTCTTAGCGGAAAGGACACAAAAGCGGCTGAAAGCGAGCCAACTGAGGAAATGGAAAGTCACGGAGTTATTTATAGTTATGAGGAGCCAAGCAAAGGCATAATTTACTATACGGACAACGAGATAGATGAGGCCATAAAAAGGCCGGTAATTAAACAACTTGTTAAAATTGCCAAAGACAAAAACCTCTCAATTGTTACATCGGCTTTGCGAAGAAGACTTGATTTTGGTGATAAAAATATTTACTTTCCTACTGTAAAAAGGGGGTATCTTGCAATGTTTAAGCAGATTGTGGCCGCCCTTGAGCACAGCAGCGCTGATGTGATATTTTTCTGTGAACACGATGTCCTCTATCACCCCAGCCATTTTGACTTCACTCCAACTGACAGAAACACTTTCTATTACAACCAAAATGTCTGGTTTTTAAGGCTCGCAGATGGGCACGCCCTTCACTATGACGTCAACCAGCTTTCAGGGCTTTGCGGATTTAAGGAAGAGCTTTTAACCCATTTTCGGGAGAGATTACAAAGGATTGAGAAAGAGGGCTTCAGCAGAAAAATGGGCTTTGAGCCAATGACTCATGGCAGAATTAAATGGAACAATGTATATAAATTGGGAACGTGGAAGTCCCAATATCCCAATATTGATATCCGCCATGGGGACAATGTTACCGGCCAGCGCTGGAAAAAAGAACAGTTTAGAAATAAAAAACTACTTATCAATTGGCAGGAAACAGATGATGAAATCCCCGGCTGGGGAAAGACAAAAGAGCTTATTAAAATTTTTTCAAATTCTTGTTAATATACTAAAAGTGAGTAGGTGCGGTCGATTTCTTATCTAAACAGGTATTGCAAAGCCCCTCTCCTGTGTTAATATAAAATTAACATACACAAATGAAAAAGGGAATTTTATTTTATACAAATCACAGATACAATTTCAGAATCTCAAGCCAAGTTCAGAAACATCTAAGCAAAATAAGTAAGTATCTTGAAATTCCCATAGTTAGCGTCTCAATTAAAAAATTAGCCTTTGGAGACAAGAATATTCACTTCCCCCACTACAAGGCAAATGACGAGTTTCTATACAAACAAATTCTGGGAGGCTTGGAAAACAGCCGTGCTGATATAATTTACCTTTGCAGTCCTGATATTTTCTATACTCCCTCTCATTTTGCCTTTACGCCTTCCGACGAAAATACCTTTTATTTCAACACTAATATCACAAATACTCCAAGCAAGAATATCTCCACACTTTGCGGTTATCGTAACCTTTTAATGGAGTATTTTGGGAAACTTGCAGAAAACCCTGTTAAAAATCCAAAAACTCCTTTTTTTAAAACAAAATACTTCAAATCCTACGAACCGCTTACCAAGCTGGGATAGAGGCTAGCTGAAGATGCTTTTGCCAAGCTCTCTGGCTTCCTTAAGGAAATAGTCCTGCCACTTTTTGGATTCAATAGGTTTTATAAACCTGGGGTAATCCTTTAGCTTTTTAACCAACATAAGCTGTGAACCAAGTTTTAGGGGGTCGATATGCCAGTCAAATTTTAATTTTGCTTTCTTAATAAGATGGGAAAATTCAAGGGAATACCTCTTGTGAATCATGTAGAGGTCGGTAAAATCCCGACAGCGTGGGTTTTGGTAAATCGTAAAAAGCTTGTTGACAGCTATATCGATCAAACTGTCAACAAGTATAATCTCCTTTTTCGGGCTTTCAATCTGAGGGAATGGGAAATAAGTAAATTCTATTTTTAACTCTTCACCCTTGTATCGCAAAAAAAATAGATTCCTGTTAAAACTGGTATTAAATTCGAGTTTTTTATAACCAAGAGTCTCTTTTTGAGACTTAAAAAATGTTAAAATGGCTTGGATGTCAACTTCTTTTTGCGAAAAAAAATCAAGATCTTCAGAATACCGATATGGAATGTAATAAGAAACTAATGCGGTACCACCAGTCAGATAAAAGTTGCTAGACAGTTTGCTTTGACCAAAAGTGTTAAGAAATTTTTTCTGCCTCTCACTTAATAGTTTAGGTGTCATTTCCCGAAAAGCAGGTATTTCAAATAGTTTTTTTTCTGCTCGTCAATTTTTAGCACCTTCCAATTAGAAAGAAGATCTTTTTTAGAAAGTTTTTCTTTCCCTAGACCAAAATTGATAAGATTTTCAAGCTTCCAAACTAAATAGTCTCGTGGATTTTTCTTCAGTTGTCTCGTATCTACAGACCAATTGTACATAATACAATATTATAACATTCTACATTAATCAAGACGAACGCTTAACCTCTGAAGAGAAATATTAAAAAATCCGATTCAATAAGGATAATAAAAGAGAAATTTTGGATGCCCATATAACAAAATTGATTTGATTGTTTCAAAAGCTTGCCGAAAATCCAGTTAAAAACCCAAGGACTCCTTTTTTCAGAACAAAATATTTCAAATCCTACGAACCGCTTATCAAGCTGGGATAGTGTCAGACAAAAAAATTGTTCTTACAAATAGCCGATATTCGTTTTGACTAAATTTAAAAAATCACGGCTAAAATTTTCAACAAAATCGATATCCTTAAAAAAGGACTTTAAGTCGTTATAAAGATCTTGAGGTTTAATTCTCTCTGCCTTTTCTAAAATTAATTTTTTCAGAATGGTTTTATTGTTAACACCCAACAAACCATTAACCCTGTCCAAATTCAGCTGCAGGCCAACCTTTTTGGCTTCTCCAAGCATCCAAACCAAGTCAAAAGCATCTCTACCCTTAAACGGCTCTGTCTGTTTGCCCCCTTTTTTAAAATCTCTGGTCAAAAAAGCGACCACCTTGTTGGCAAAAAGCGTTGGCAGATCATAGGTTTTAACCAAAAACGAAAAATCATAAGCCGAGAAAAGCTGGCTTTGAGTCTTAAAGTGTTTATCCTTGTTGAAGGCTAAGTCCAAGCGTAAGAATAAAATGTCACTGTCGCTTTCAGTGGCAAAACCAATCTCTTTTAAAACCGGAAATTTTAAAAAAAGCGTCTGATTTTTATATTTTAGATCAAGATTTTTATATTGCAGATCCTTGGCAAAATATTGCCCCAGGTCCTTTTGAAGTTTATCAAAGTCAAAGTCGCTGCCGTCAATGTCAAAATCCAGATCCTCTGATATCCGCGGAAGACCGTAGAACTTTCTTAAACAGGTCCCGCCGGTAAAAATAAGGCTTTTATAGGAAGATGTATAAATAAAATTTAAAACAAAGACCTGAAGTTCTTCTTTGAGCAGGTTTCTGACAAAATCTTTATTGGTAAAATTCCCGCTTTTGGCAAGCACAGCTTTTAGATTTTGGGTTACCATTTTAATTTCTCCAATACCCTTTTGAGCTTAGACGAAGCCGATTTCAAGACAATTTCTTTAAACTCTATTTTATCGGACTTGCCTAATTGATCCCAGTTTATTCTTAAATCTTCAAGTCTCTGTGTTTTTCCAAAATATAAAAAATCAAATAGCGCCTTGGCGGCAGTTGCAAATTTAATTCTTTTACCTTCAAAATCTTTCACTTCAAAATTGTCAAATAAACACTCTTTTATGTTTTTATATATAAAAGTTCCCAATTTATTTTTGTAGACCCTGCCGGATTTAGTGGTAATTGAGGTAATGGCATAGACCCCTTCAGGAATGAGGCCATATTTTGCCAGTGCATATTCCAAAGAAATGTATGAAGGGTAGCGAATAATATTAGCCAGATATTCAAGGTAACTCTCTTTAAGGGCGGGGTTTTTAGCAAAACCCAAAAGGTACAAGCGGCTGACATAAAGGCCTTTTTTCAAAGCAATAATCTCACCTTTTTTTAAAAGCTTTTTAACCCAGTAATTTAGATTCTCGCCTTCCTTACCCAATATCTCGCCCAAAGTGAACTTGTTAAAATAAGGTAATTGTTCCATAATTAGTAAAGAATTTTACTAATTCTAGAATAGATTAAGGCAGGTGTCAAGTCTATCGCTAACTAAAAATACTTTTGCCGAGCTTTCTAGCTTTCTTAAAGACGTCTCTCACTTAGAAGTTTGGGTGTCATTTCCCGAAAAGCAGGTATTTCAAATAGTTTTTTTCTGCTTGTCAATTTTTAGAAAGTTTTTCTTTCACTAGACCAAAATTGATAAGATTTTTAAGCTTCCAAACTAAATAGTCTCGTGGATTTTTCTTCAGTTGTCTCGTATCTACAGACCAATTGTACATAATACAATATTTACATTAATCAAAACGAGCGCTTAATCTCTGAAAGGAGATGTTAAAAAAATCCGAGTCAATAAGGATAATAAAAAAGAATTCTTGTGACAATTCAATTTAACTTGGAGGTCAACTCAAACTTCACTGATCAAATGTATAATAGTTGTATAGTGAAAAAAATAAAGAAAACAATCTTCACTCTTAATGCAGGTAACTATGCCCCGGATATTACAGAGATGACCTATCCTCTAATCAAGCGTTTTGCCGATAAAATAAACGCTAATTTCTTTATTATTGATAAAAGAAAATTTCCAAGCTTTCCCCCTTCTTACGAAAAGTTTCAAATCTATGAACTAACAAAGAAAATGAAGAATGACTGGAATATTTACATTGATAGCGAGGTCCTGGTCCACCCAGATATGTTTGACCCAACAAATCATCTTCATAAGGACACTATAATGCACCATGAGATTGAAATGGCTTCAATTAGGTGGGCTTATGATGAATATTTTTTAAGAGATGGAAGGAATATCGGCAGTTGCAGTTGGTTCACTGTTTCATCTGATTGGTGTACGGACTTGTGGACTCCCCTTGATATTCCATTAGAAAAAGCTACAAAAAACATTCATCCTATTCAAGATGAGTTAAACACATCAGTTACTCCTGACGAGTTAATAGATAACTATACCCTATCCAGAAACATTGCTCGATTCGGATTAAAGATTAAAACCTTCAAAGACTTACTAATAGAACTTGGAAACCCTGGTAATTTTTTGTGGCACCCCTCTACAAAAATAACCTATGAAAAAATAGTAGCAACAAGAATAACTCTTGCCAACTGGGGAGTATCTGACTATAAAGGTAACAAAATACCCGGCTGGATGAGTTACAATGAACTGGTCTGGCTATATCTGGTTGCCAGAAAGATGAATTCAATCGTTGAAGTAGGCTCCTGGAAAGGAAGAAGCTCTCACGCTTTGGCAAGTGGTTGCCGAGGTAAAGTCTATCTGGTTGATGATTTCTCGCAAGACCCGCAAATACATCCTAATGTGGAACAGGAGTTAAGAGCAAATATGTCTCAATTTAAAAATGTGGAAATTGTAAAGATGAAAAGCGTTGAGGCCGCTTCGCTTTTCCCCGATAATTCAATTGATATGGTCTTTATTGACGCGGCTCATGACAGACAGTCTGTCTATAACGACATACAAGCTTGGTATCCTAAATGCAGAAAACTTCTCTGTGGACACGACTATGAAAGAAAAAGCGTCAAACTGGGAATACAGGATACCAACTTTGTTCCTAGACAGGAAGGTGAAAATATTTGGGTGATTGATAAAACTAGACCCAATGTTGAAAGATATTAAAATAGTAAAATTGGATGAAAAAAATTAAAAAAACTCTTTTTACTCTTTGTGTTGATAATTATGCTCCTGAAATAACAAGACTTACTTTTCCGTTGCTTAAACACCTGGCCGAGAAAACTGGCTATGACTTTTATGTGATTGA
>Ga0209102_1000179_pt1:0-30000 | contig 43503 bp, 37 predicted proteins | sample ConPoolayeHmetaG_FD_185483 | JGI IMG/M metagenome (GOLD analysis project Ga0209102, IMG submission 185483) | Hot spring microbial mat communities from California, USA to study Microbial Dark Matter (Phase II) - Cone Pool mat layer H metaG... ...
GTGTTAACGTTAACGCATTAAATTTTTTATTACCCATGAAAGGAGTAAAAAAATGGAAGGAATGGAGAAGATTCCAAAAAAGCCAATAAAAATTACTGATACAACGTTCAGGGATGGTCATCAATCCACCTTTGCCACAAGGATGAGAACTGAAGATATGATCCCCATTGCTCAGGAGTTGGACCAGGTAGGATTCCATTCAGTCGAGATGTGGGGAGGGGCTACTTTTGATGTAGCCCATCGTTTTTTAGCCGAGGATCCTTGGGAGCGAGTTAGAACATTGAAGAAACTTATGCCCCGAACTCCCTTTCAGATGCTCCTGAGAGGTCAAAATTTGGTAGGTTATCGAAACTATCCTGACGATGTAGCTGAGGCGTTTATTGAAAAAGCCGCTGAGGTAGGAATCGATATCTTTCGATGTTTCGATGCGGTAAATGACGAAAGGAATTTTGAAACTCCGTTTAAAGTCATTAAAAGGTGCGGGAAACACGTCCAGGCTACGATCTGTTATTCCCTAACCGAACGGCGAATGGGAGGACCTGTATACCATCTCAATTATTATTTAGAGAAAGCAAAGATCTTGGTAGAGATGGGGGCAGACTCCCTATGTATTAAAGATATGGCAGGACTGTTAGCCCCCTACGATGCTTATGAGTTGATCAAGGCTTTAAAAGAAAGCATTAAAATCCCTATTCAACTTCATACCCACTATACCAGTGGAATGGGTTCGATGACCTATCTTAAGGCGATCGAAGCTGGGGTAGATATCATCGATACGGCATTGGCGCCCTTTGCCCTTCGTTCTTCTCAGCCCGCGGTAGAACCGATCATTGTGGCTTTAGAAGGAACCCCCTGGGATTCTGGACTCGATCTTGAGAAGATATTGAAATTGGGAGAATATTTGGAGACCATTGCTCCAAAATATCGAGATTTTCTTGATACGACAAAGATGGCCGTCATTGATACCAATGTCCTCAGACATCAAATTCCGGGTGGAATGATTTCAAATATGGTCAGCCAGCTCAAGCAACAGAAAGCCCTCCATCGGATCAATGAGGTATATGAGGAACTTCCTAAGACAAGAAAAGATTTGGGATATCCTCCCCTGGTGACTCCTACCTCCCAGATTGTAGGAGTTCAGGCTGTGCTTAATGCCCTGTTTGGCCGTTATAAAATGGTATCCAAAGAAACCCAAGATTATGTCTATGGACTTTACGGAAGGTCCCCTGTTCCAATCTCGGAGGAAATCCGAAAACTGGTTTTAAAAGGATATAAGAAAGGAACCGAACCCATTAGCTGTCGCCCAGCTGATTTGATTGAACCTGAGCTTGAGAAGATTAAAGAAGAAACGAAGGGATTAGCTAAAGACCTCTACGATGTTCTGATCTGTGCCCTTTTCCCTCAGACAGGAGTGCAATTCTTAAAATGGAAATACGGTCTGGAGCCTGTACCGGAGAAATTGAAACCGAAGACCCTTGAAGATGTGAAACGGGAGGATGAGGCCATCGCTAAGGCCAAAGCAGAAGCCTCCAAAGCCTAATCCATTGGTCGATATTTAAAAGATGAAAAAGAAGGTGAATATCAAAGATATTGCCCGATTGGCCAATGTCTCTCATACCACTGTTTCAAGAGCTCTGAATAATAAATCCCGAATCAGGCCTGAGACAAAAGAGAAGATTCTTTCGATTGCCAGAGAGTTAAACTATCGACCCAACTTCATTGCTCGAAGTTTGGTCATGAAGCGAACCAAGACCATAGGTCTTGTGATCACGACCATCGCCAATCCCTTCTATACTGAGCTCTCCCAGGGAATTGAGACCACAGCCAGACAGTTAGGATACAACATCATTTTCTGCAGTACGAATTATGACCTCTCGACTGAAAAACAATACATCGAGATGCTCAGGAGCAAAGGGGTCGACGGGATCATCTTTACTTCTGCTCATATCGGTGATCCCAATATTGTGGAGCTCGCAGAAGAAGGATTTCCTATCATTCTGCTAAACCGCAGAACCTATCATCCAAGAGTTAAAGAACGAGTGGATTATGTAGGGGTCGATAATCATTTAGGCGGATATATGGCAGTGGAGCACCTCATCCGATTGGGGCATCAGAGGATTGGTGTGGTAGGAGGTTCCTCAGAATCTTCCGTAGGGCTTGAACGTCTTGAAGGAGGGAAAAAGGCTCTCGAGGCCTATGGGGTTGAACAACAGGAAGAATACTTCTTAGGGGGAAACTTCTTAAAGGAATCCGGATATCAGGGAGGGAAGAGGTTTCTCCAAATGGCTGAACCTCCAAGCGCTATCTTTGCGACGAATGATTACATGGCTATCGGAGTGTATCAGGCCCTCGTTGAAGAAGGGGTGAAAGTTCCTGAAGAAATCGCTCTCATCGGATTTAATGATATCGAACTTTCAGGAATAAGAGGGATTGATTTGTCGACGATTGGCCAGAAAAAGTTCGAAATGGGCACCGTAGCAGTAGAGTTATTAGTCAAGAGGATTGAAGGGGGTGAGAGTGGACCTCCAAAAGAGATATTATTGAAACCGGAGCTTGTCATTCGAAAAACCTGTGGTTATCATCTCAAAGGGTATCAAAGGGAGTCCAAATGTTTAAACGGGGTGCGCTTTGAGGTTTATCCCCCGTCGTAGCATCCCCTGAGGCTAAGGAAATCGATTCATATAAAAAAAGGAGGTTCTTATGGGAAGAAAAAAAATTTCCATTATTGGGGCTGGGTTTGTAGGTGCCACAGCAGCCCATTGGGCAGCTGAGAAAGAGTTGGGAGATATTGTCTTAGTCGACATCATTGAAGGACTCCCTCAAGGGAAAGCCCTTGACCTCTTTGAGGCTTCTCCCATTGAAGGATTCGATTCAAAGGTCATCGGAACAAATGGATATGAAGAAACAAAGGATTCAGATGTTGTGATCATCACCTCGGGCGTTCCACGAAAACCCGGGATGAGCCGAGAAGATCTCCTTGAGATCAACAAAAAGATTGTGGAATCGGTAGTCAGTGAAGTGGTTTCCAGATCCCCTCAAGCCATTCTTATCGTGGTCACCAACCCATTGGACACCATGACCTACTTGGCTTATAAACGAAGTGGTTTTCCAAGGGAAAGGGTCATGGGGATGGCAGGAGTCCTGGATACGGCTCGATTCAGGGCATTCATAGCTATGGAATTGGGAGTCTCCGTTGAAGATATTCAGGCCCTATTATTGGGAGGACATGGAGATGAGATGGTTCCTCTGCCAAGATATACCACGGTGAGTGGGATTCCCCTTTCCCAGCTTCTACCTAAGGAAACGATTGACCGATTGGTGGATCGAACTCGTAAAGGGGGAGGGGAGATCGTAAACCTTCTGAAAACGGGAAGTGCCTTTTATGCTCCTTCCGCTGGGGTCATTCAGATGGCAGAGGCCATTCTCAAGGATAAGAAAAGAATTCTTCCGTGTTGTGCCTATCTGAATGGAGAATACGGTTTAAGGGACATCTGTTTCGGAGTCCCTGTAAAATTAGGGGCTAAGGGAATCGAGTCCATCATTGAGGTTGAACTCACAGAGGAGGAGAAGCTCTTGGTGGCTAAATCCGCAGAGAGTGTTCGAAAGAGCATTGCTGAACTCAAATTGTAAATACACAGGAGAAAAAATGAGAGAGATTGATGTGAGACTGATCACTGAGAAGGTGAAAGAACTTTGCATCCAAGCGAACACAGAATTGGGCGAAGATGTCCTTCGAGCCTTTGATCGTGCTATCGAAAAGGAGGAATCTCCCCTGGCTATCGAGATCCTGAAGGAGTTGAAGGAGAATGCTCGTATCGCCAAAGAGGAAAGGGTTCCCATCTGTCAGGATACAGGAGTAGCCGTCCTCTTCCTCGAGATCGGTCAGGAGGTTCATTTGGTTGGGGGAGATCTAAAGGAGGCCATCTTTGAAGGGGTAAGAAAAGGCTATCGGGAAGGGTATCTGAGAAAATCCATGTGTCATCCATTTACCCGGGCCAATACAGGAGATAATACCCCTGCGATCCTCCATACCGAAATGGTTCCCGGGGATAAGGTGAAGGTCATTGTGGCTCCCAAGGGAGGGGGAAGCGAGAATATGAGTCGCGTCGTGATGCTGACCCCTTCCGATGGCATTGAAGGAATGAAGAGATATGTGGTTCAGCGAGTCAAAGAATCGGGCTCAAATCCCTGTCCACCGACTATCATCGGGGTAGGGATAGGTGGAAATTTTGAGCAGGCTGCCCTTCTTGCAAAAAAGAGTCTGCTCAGACCTCTTGGGACTCGAAACCCCGATCCAGAACTGGACCGGTTGGAATCAGAACTCTTGGAAGAAATCAATCGGCTTGGAATAGGACCCCAGGGGTTAGGAGGAAGGACTACCTCTCTGGCTGTTCATATCTTGATGATGCCATGTCATATCGCCAGCCTTCCCCTGGCTGTCAATATTCAATGCCACGCCCATCGACACAAAGAGATCATCATTTAAAAGAGAGATTTGGAGAGAGGAGGAGAAATGGCCGAACCCATTCGTTTAAAGACGCCCCTCAAAGACGAGGATGTAGAAAGATTGAGGATCGGAGATCGAGTTCTCATAAGCGGAATCCTTTATACAGGAAGGGATGCCGCCCACAGAAGACTTTTTGATTTGATCAAAGAGGGGAAAGAACTTCCTTTTGACGTAAGAGGTCAGATCATCTATTATGTCGGGCCAACCCCTGCTCCCCCGGGAAAAGTCTTTGGATCAGCCGGGCCTACGACGAGTTATCGGATGGATGCTTACTCTCCAGCTTTAATTGAAAGGGGACTGAAAGGAATGATTGGAAAGGGGATGCGGTCTGATGCGGTGAAAGAGGCGATGAGGAAGTATAAAGCCGTCTATTTTGCAGCCACCGGAGGGGCTGGGGCCCTCTTAGCCAAAAGGATCAAACGGGCGGAGATCGTGGCCTATGAGGATCTTGGCCCAGAGGCGATCCAGAGATTAGAGGTGGAAGATTTCCCGGTCATCGTCATCAATGATATCAATGGAAATGACCTTTACATAGAAGGAGAAAAAAGATATAAGAAAACTTAAATTTTAGGAGCCTCTATGAAGATCGAATTATCCAGGGAGAAAGTTCATAATGATTTTGCAAAGAAGGTCGAGTGGATCAGTGGACAGAATCTCTTTGCCTGTTATCAATGTGGGAACTGTACAGCCGGCTGCCCTGTCGCATTTGCCATGGATATTGGACCTCACGAAGTCATTCGGTATACCCTATTGGGTCTGGAGGAGGAAGCCCTTTCGGTCAATACCTACTGGCTATGTGCCTCTTGCCTTCAGTGCAGTTCAAGATGTCCAAAGGGCATCGATATTGCTCGAGTGATGGATGCCCTACGGATGATCATCCTCCGGAAGAAAGAACGAAAGGATTACATTCAGATTTCTGAATTTCCTGAAGGATTCTTAGAAAAAGTCCCTCAGATCGCCTTTATCAGTGGGTTTCGGAAGTTTCTTTCTTAACCCAGGAAGCGCATAGGGTTTTTCCTATCCAGTTCGATGTCCTCTGCCCTATGCCATTTCGGAGTGCTTATGAATTATCTCTATTTCCCAGGATGCACCCTTTATACGAAAGCAAAAAACTTTGACCAAACAGCTCGCAACTGTTCCCTTCTCCTTGGATTTGAACTCGTGGAACTTCCAAACTGGACTTGTTGTGGAGCCACTTTCCCGCTGGCCACAGATAACCTCATGGCCCTTCTCCCTCCTGCACGAATTTTAGCCCGGGCAAAAGAGCAAGGAGAAATCCTTACCACCCTTTGTGCGATCTGCTTTAATGTCATTAAAAGGACGAATCATTTACTCCAGAAGGATGGCGAGAAAAGGGAAAAGATTAATCAATTTATGGAGATGAATTATCAGGGAGACCTGAAAGTCTTACACTACCTCGAAATTTTAAAACAGGAGATCGGTTTTTCAACCCTTCAAGAAAAAGTGAAAAAACCTCTGAACGAACTTCAAGCCGCACCTTATTACGGTTGCATGCTTCTGCGTCCCTTTGAAGAGATGGGTTTTTCAACCCTTCAAGAAAAAGTGAAAAAACCTCTGAACGAACTTCAAGCCGCACCTTATTACGGTTGCATGCTTCTGCGTCCCTTTGAAGAGATGGGTTTTGATGATAAAGAAAGGCCAACCCTCTTTGAAGAATTTTTGACCGCCTTGGGAGCCAGATCGATCGAATTTCCTTATAAGATAGAATGCTGTGGGTCGTTTCAATCCGTGGGCACTCCGGAGGTGGCGACGGAATGTGCCTATCGAATTCTCACCTCGGCAATGAGACAGGGAGCTGAAGTCGTCGTTTCCACCTGTCCACTCTGTACCTTTAATCTGGATCAAAAACAGTCCGATATCCTTAAGACCCATTTAGATTTTAAAACGATTCCCGTACTCTATTTTACTCAACTCCTTGGAGTTGCAATGGGACTTGATCCTCAAACCTTAGGATTCGAACAGAATGCGGTAAATCCAATCCCCCTCCTAAAAAGGAAAGGATTGGTTTAACTTCAATTTGACCTCCCCCTTATGGGAGGGACAGAAGATAGAGATGGGTGCTTCTGAGAATGGTTTTATTAAAAGGGCAATGGTCATAGGCGGGGGAATCGCTGGGATCACCGCCTCTATTGACATTGGGAATGCAGGATACGAAGTCCTTCTGGTAGAGAGATTGCCCTCCATCGGTGGTCACATGCTTCAGCTTTCCGAAACCTTTCCTACTCTTGATTGTGCCCAGTGCACCCTGACCCCAAAGACCGTAGAGACAGGTCAGCACCCACGCATCCGACTTCACACCTATTCCGAAGTGGTGAGGGTAACGGGACGAGCTGGAAATTTTTCTGTCCAGATTCGTAAGAAAGCAGCCTATGTCGATTGGGAAAAGTGTACAGGGTGTGGTCTTTGTCAACAGAAATGTCCTTCCAGGTACCCCTCTGAATTTGATCGGAGGATGGGTCTTGGGAAGGCCATCTATACCCTCTCTCCTCAGGCTGTTCCTAATAAACCGGTTATCAATCCTGATCACTGTCGGTATTTTTTGGAGAAGAAATGTCGGGTGTGTGAAAAAATCTGTCCCGTAGGGGCAATCCATTATCAACAGGAAGATCGATTGATCGAGGAAAAGGTTGGAGCCATTGTCGTCGCCACTGGATTTGATTTGATGCCTATAGAGCGATTTGGGGAATATGGTTATGGGGAGATTCCAGATGTGATTGATGGGCTTTCCTTTGAGAGACTGAACTCGGCCTCTGGACCCACAAACGGGGAGATCCGAAGGCCTTCGGATGGAAGGATCCCCAAAGAGGTGGTCTTTATCCAGTGTACCGGTTCAAGGGATCCAGAACGATACATGCCTTATTGTTCAAGGGTCTGCTGTATGTATACAGCAAAACATGCCCGGCTCTATAAGCACAAGGTTCATGATGGTCAGGTCTACATCTTCTATATGGATATTCGATCCACAGGAAAAGGATATGAAGAGTTTATTCAACAGACGATGGAAGAAGGGATTCTCTACTTGAGAGGACGAGTTTCGAGGATCTTTCGTGAAGGAGAAAAAATTGTGGTTTGGGGGGTGGATACCCTCACAGGGAGAAAGGTTGAAATCTTAGCCGATCTGGTTGTCCTGGCTACAGCGATCGTCCCTCATCAAGAGGCAAAGACGTTGGCTCAGATATTGGGGATTCATAGCGATTCATATGGGTTTCTGACCGAGGCAGAGAGGAAGCTGAAACCCGTAGAGACCAATCAGGAGGGGATTTATCTGGCAGGGTGTGTTCAAGGACCAAAAGATATTGCCGATACGGTCGCCCATGCCAATGCAGCCGCAAGCAAGGTTCAAGCCCTCTTTGCAACCCATTGAGTGGAGAACTGAGAGGAGGCAACGAGGTCGGCCATTCATCTAAACCCGCTGGAATGGGATATGAAAAAGCTGGGAGTTTTTATCTGTCATTGTGGGGTGAATATTGCTGGTACCGTAGATGTAAAAAGGGTGGCTGAAGAGATTGGTCGAACCGAGGATGTTTGCCATAGTATAGACTACATCTATATGTGTTCAGAGCCCGGGCAACAGCTCATCCGAGAGGCGATCCAAGAGAAAGGGCTCGATGGAGTGGTCGTCGCCTGTTGTTCGCCGAGTATGCATGAAAATACCTTTCGTAAAGCGGTGAAGGCAGCAGGAATGAATCCCTATCTCTGTGAGATCGCCAATATTCGGGAGCAGTGTAGCTGGGTTCATCAAAAGGAGAAAGAGGAGGCGACCCGGAAGGCCCTCGAGATCATTCAAGCGACCTTAGAGAAGGTGAGAAGAAACGAGAGGCTCGAACCCCTGGCCATGAGCATTCACAGAAATGTTTTGGTGATTGGAGGAGGAATCGCAGGAATGACCGCCTCCCTTGACCTCGCCCAGGGTGGATATGAAGTGATTCTGGTTGAGAAATCTCCGGCCCTGGGCGGACATATGGCCCAACTCTGGAAAACCTTTCCAGAACTTTCTCCAGCATTCCCGGGTCTCCTCGCCAAGGCCTCCGAAATAGAGGCTCACCCGAAGATCGAACTTTTTTGTTACTCCGAAGTGGAAGAGGTAAAAGGGTATATAGGAAACTTTGAGATAGGGCTGAGGAAAAAGGCCACCTATGTGGATTGGACCCGGTGTAATGGATGTGGTCTCTGTATCGAGGTCTGCCCCATCGAGTACCCTTCTCCCTTTGAAAGAGGGTTGGGGGTGAGAAAGGCCATTGATTTTCTTTACCCCCATTGTATTCCTCGACGAGTTGTCCTTTCTTCGACTCAATGCCCATACTTCAAAGACCGAAGCTGCGGAAGATGCGCAGAGGTTTGCCCCCAGAAAGCGATTCAATTCGATCAAAAGGAGGAGAAGATCGAAAGAAAGGTTGGGGCTATCGTGGTGGCGACAGGATTTGACCTTTTCCCTAATGAGAAGTTAGGAGAATATGGGTATGGGGAGATTCCATATGTGATCGATGGACTTACCTTTGAACGGATGCTATCTCCCGATGGACCTACCCGGGGAAGAATCCTGCGACCTTCGGATGGAAGAGTTCCGAAAGAGATGGTTTTTATTCAATGCGTGGCCTCGAGGGATCCTGACCGTTATATGCCTTACTGTTCAAGAATTTGCTGCATGTATACGGCAAAACAGGCAACGATCTATAAAGAACAGGTTCCGGATGGTCAACCCTATGTGTTTTATATGGACATTCGTTCGGATGGAAAGGGTTACGAGGAATTCCTTCAGAAGACGATCGAAGAGAATGGGATTCTCTATCTCAGAGGTCGTGTCTCAAGGATTTTTCAGGAGGATGGAAAAGTAAAGGTGTGGGGAGTGGATACCCTGACCGGAAAGAGGGTAGAGATTGGGGCAGATCTGGTGGTTCTGGCCACGGCGATCATTCCCTCTGAAGGAGTCAAAGAACTTGCGAGCAAGTTAAGAGCGACCGTCGATAAACATGGATTTTTGACAGAAGCCCATATTAAACTCTATCCCGTAGAAAGTTCAACCAGAGGGATCTATCTGGCAGGCTGTGGACAAGGCCCCAAGGATATCACGGACACCGTCTCTCAGGCTTCGGCCACAGCCAGCAAGATCCAGGCCCTTCTTTCGACAGACAAACTTTTTCAGGACCCACTCATTGCCTATGTGGATGAGACGATTTGCAGTGGCTGTGGAATTTGTGTCGAGATATGTCCCTATGAAGCGAGGGAGATGGACCCACGTCGAGGAATCTCTGTCGTTCACAGTGCCCTCTGTCAGGGATGCGGAGCCTGTATTGCTGCATGCCCTAATTTTGCCTGTGAATTGAGAAATTCCTCATCGATCCAGACCCTTCGGATGGTCGATACATTTATTTAAAAAGGAAACAACAACCATGGAGGGGGAGAAATTGGAAAAGGGATTGAAGGTGATGGAGGAGAGCTCTTCTTTTTTGGAGGAGGTGAGGAGTCGGAGTGGGGAGCGGGTGGAGTTATGTTATCAGTGTATGAAGTGCACGGCGGGTTGTCCGACGGCTCCTTATATGGATATTAAGCCGAATCAGTTGATTCGGATGATTCAGATGGGGAGGAAGGGGGAGGTATTGGGTAGTGGTGCGATCTGGTTTTGTGTGTATTGTCAGACTTGTGGGACGCGGTGTCCGAATGAGATTCACATTGGGGTATTGATGGATGCATTGAGGGAGATGGCGTTGGAGGAGGGGGTGGAGGTGAAGGAGAGGAGGATTCATCTTTTCCATGAGGCTTTTATTCAGAGTGTGAGGAGGGGTGGGAGGGCTCATGAGGTGACGATGTTGATGGATTATGTGTTGAGGAGTCGGGATTGGATGAAGGATTCATTGGGTTCGGGTTTGAGGCTTTTTTTCAAGGGGAAGTTTCCTTTGTTTCCGAGTAGGGTGAAGGCGAGGGAGGAGATTCGGAGGATTTTTGAGAGGTGTGGGCAAGGGGAGTGAGGGTTTCTTCGTGATTGGACGTTTTGGAGGGTAGGGGGATGCGGTTTTCATATTTTCCTGGTTGTACGGATCGTTCTTCGTCGATGGAGTATGGGCTTTCGACGGAGGAGGTGTTTAGGGCGTTGGGGGTGGAGTTAGTGGAGGTGGAGGATTGGAACTGTTGTGGGGCTGCAGCCACTCACAGTTTGAATCGTCTTCTTTCTCTTTGTCTTCCGGCGAGGATTATGTCGAAGGCTCTTCTTTCTGGGTTGACTTCGATGGTGGTTCCTTGTGCAGGGTGTTTTAGTAATTTGAAGAGGGCGGAGTATGTGCTCAGGAACGAGGAGAGGGATCGGAGGGTGATTGAGGAGATTGTGGGTTTCAGGTATGATCCTTCTCTGGAGATTTTGGCGTTGTTGGATGTGGTGGTCAATCGGGTTGGGTTGGAGAGGGTGTATGAGAGGGTGAGGAGGCCGCTCAAGGGGTTGAGGGTGGCTTGTTATTATGGTTGTGCTTTGGTTCGGCATCCTAAGGTGACGAGGTTTGATGATCCAGAGAATCCTCAATCGATGGATCGGTTGATGAGGGTTCTTGGGGCTGAGCCTGTGGAGTGGTCTTATAAGGTGGACTGTTGTGGGGCGGATTTAGCGATGACCTATGGGTCGATGGTGAGGCAGATGGTGGGGAGGATTGTGTTGATGGCGAGGGAGGCTGGGGCTCAGGCGATGGTTACCTCGTGTGGGTTGTGTCAGATGAATTTGGAGATGAGGCAGGAGTTAGGTCTTCCGGTCTTTTATTTTACGGAGTTGATGGGGGTGGCTTTTGATATTGGGCAGAGGGAGAGGTGGTGGGGGAAGCATTTAATTTCTCCGAGGCCATTGTTGGAGTCTTTGGGATTGGGATAGGCCATGGGATGGAGAGGGAGAGATGAAGGGAGATAAGGGTTCGGTATTAGTGGTGGGTGCTGGGATAGCTGGGATGCAGGCGGCTCTTCTTCTGGGAGAGATGGGCAGAAGGGTTTTTCTTTTGGATCAGGCGCCTGCGATTGGGGGCTATTTCCCGTTGTTGGACAGGACGTTTCCGACCAATTCCTGTGGGGTCTGTTTTATGAGTCCCACGCCTCCTGCTTTTTGTCCTATTTATGAGAGTCGTCTTCACGAGAACATAGAGTTATTTCCTTATTGTGAGGTGAAGGAGGTGGAGGGAGAAGGAGGGGATTTTAGGGTCAGGGTGTTGCAGAAGCCCCGGTTTGTGGATCTCGAGCGGTGTACGTTTTGTGGGGCCTGTATGGAGGTTTGTCCGGTGGAGGTGGAGAGGGAGTTTGGGGGAGGGTTGGAGAAGCGGAAGGCGATCTATTTACCTTTTCCTCAGGCGATTCCTCATGGGCTTGTGATCGATTCGAAGAGTTGTATTCGATGTGGGGAGTGTGTGAGGGTGTGTGCTCCCGGGGCGATTGATTTGGAGATGAAGCCGAAGGAGGAGGTTCTTCAGGTTGGGGCGATGGTACTGGGTTTTGGGTTTGAGCCTTTCTGGGCTCAGAGGAAGGGGGAGTATGGGTTTGGTCGGTATCGGAATGTGATGACGAGCATTCAGTTTGAGAGGCTTCTTTCGACCTCCTCTCTGAGCGGGGGTTATCCGATTCGTCCTTCGGATGGGAGGAGGATAGAGAGGTTGGCCTTTATTCAGTGTGTGGGTTCGAGGGATCCTTCTTCGGGGCAGCCTCATTGTTCGACGATCTGTTGTATGTATGCGACCAAGCAGGCGATGATAGCGAAGGATCGAGCTTCTGATCTTCGGGTGAGTCTGTTTTATATGGATATTCGGCCGATGGGGAAGGACTATGAGCGGTATTATGAGAGGGCCAAGAGGGAGTATGGGATTGAGTATATCAGGAGTGCGGTTTCTTCGGTGAAGGAGCTTCAGCAGTCGAAGGATCTTTTGATTACGTATGTGAGGGAGGATGGAACATTTGAGGAGAGGCAGTTTGATGCGGTCGTGCTTTCGGTTGGATTCACCCCTCCTCAAGGGATTAAGGAGTTGGCCCATCGGTTGGGGGTTCGGTTGAATCCTCAGGGGTTTTGTGAAACGGGGGAGTTTTATCCGGCGGAGACTTCGGTCAATGGGGTCTTTGTTGGGGGTGCCTTCCGGGGTCCCAAGGATATCCCGGAGACGGTGGTGGAGGGTTCGAGTGCGGCGGCGATGGTGGCGTCTTTTCTTTCTTCTGTTCCCTCTCGGAGGCAGAGAGAGTATCCTCTGGAGGGGGCTCTGGGAGAGGAGATTCCGAGGATAGGGGTTTTTATCTGTCATCAGGGAGAGGAGTTGAGGAAGAGCCTTTTGATGGAGGAGTTGCTGGAGAGGGTCAGGGGGCTTCGAGAGGTGGTTTATGTAGGAGAGCTGCAGCCGCTCTCCTTGCCTGAGGATCTTAATTCGATAAAGGTAAAGATTGGTGAGGAGGGTTTGAATCGGGTGGTGGTGGCGGGAGGTTCTTCCAAGGAGATTCGAAAGAGGATAGAGGAGATGGCAAGGGGGATGGGGTTTAATCCCTATCTGATTGAGTTTGCGAATATTCGGGAGCAGTGTGCGCTGGTTCATTCGGGGCTTCCACGGGAGGCGACGGAGAAGGCTTTCACCTTGATTCGGATGGCGGTGGAGCGGGCCAGAAGGATTCAGCCTCTTCGAAGGGGGAGTCGAGGGATAGAGAGGAAGGGGTTAGTGGTTGGAGGTGGTGTGGCTGGGATGACGGCTTCTCTACGGTTAGCGGAGCAGGGCTATGAGGTCTTTCTGGTAGAGAGGGAGAAGGAGTTGGGGGGGAATGCGAGGAATGCCTTCTATACCATAAGGGGTGAGAATCCTCAGCCTTTTCTTGAAGATCTTATTCATAGAACAAGGAATCATCCCCTGATTCATCTCTATTTGGGGGCGGAGGTATTGGGCTGCGAGAGGAAGGATGGGCACTATCGGACGAGAATTGGAGCTTCGGAAGGCGAGGAGGCTGTGGATCATGGGGTGGTGATCGTTGCGACCGGGGGCAGGGAGATAAGGCCGAAGGAGTATTTATATGGGGAGGATCCCCGGGTGATGACACAGAGGGAGTTGGAGAGGGCGATTCATTTTCGGGATGAGGCCCTGGGGGATCTTCGTTCGGTGGTGATGATTCAATGTGTGGGTTCAAGGGATGAGGAGCATCCTTATTGTAGTCGGATCTGTTGTGCCCATGCCATCAAGAATGCCCTTCGCTTGAAGGAGTGGAAGCCGGAGGTAAGGATTTATGTGCTTTATCGGGATGTGAGGACGTATGGGTTTTACGAGACCTATTATTATGAGGCGAGGGCAAAGGGGGTTATATTTATCCGGTATGAGTTGGAGGAGAAGCCGAAGGTCATCAGGGAGGAAGGAAGGCTCTGGGTTTCGGTCGTGGATCCTGTGTTGAGAGACCGGATTCATCTTTCGGCGGATCGAGTGGTATTGAGCACAGGGATTGAGCCCCATGATCATCGATCCCTTGCTCGGATCTTTGGGTTAGAGCTTAATTCGGATGGGTTTTTTAAGGAGGCCAATCCGAAGTCGGCTCCGCTGGATGGGTTGGAGAGGGGGAAGTTCTTTTGTGGTCTATGTCATTCGCCCAATTTTATGGAGGATTCGATCTCCCAGGGCAATGCGGTGGCGGCTCGAGCCGCTGCGATTCTTTCGAAGGAGAGGGTTGAGGAGAAGCCCTATCGGGCCTATGTGATTTCGAGACTGTGCTGTGGGTGTGGACTTTGTGTAACGGTTTGTCCATATGGGGCGAGGGTTCTCAATGAGGAAGGGAAGGCCGAGGTGATGGAGGCTCTTTGTGAGGGGTGTGGCAGTTGTGTGGTAGCCTGTCGCAACGCCGCCTCCCAGCAGCAGAACTTTGAGAAGGGACTGAATCTGGTGGTCCTCGATTCAGCAATCGACTGATCGAGCAGGGCGTAGAGGGCATAGCATGATGTGATTTTTTGACTGAAGGAGGAAGCGATGGGAGACTTTGAGCCGAGGATTATTGCATTTCTATGTCACTGGTGTACCTATACCGGGGCGGATCTTGCTGGGACAACGCGGCAGCAGTATCCTCCCAACATTCGGATCATCCATTTGATGTGCTCCGGGGCGGTGGATTCCATCTATATCTTGAAGGCCTTGATCGATGGGGCCGATGGAGTGCTTATCGGGGGTTGCCATCCTGGGGACTGTCATTATCAGACGGGAAACTATAAGGCAAGAAGGAGGGTAGCGATCCTGAAAGGGATCTTGAAGGAATTGGGTTTTGAGGAGGATCGGATTTGGCTTCGTTGGATCAGTGCCAGTGAGGGGAAGTTGTTTGCGGATACCGTGACCAAGATGGTGGAGGAGCTCAAGAAGATGGGGCCCAATCCAATGAGACGATTATGGAATGCCTAATCCAAGAGCGGTTAGGGACAAGGAAGCATCGAAGAGAGCCGATTTTTCATAGAAAGGAGAGTTCATAAGATGGGTAGACAAGCAATCCTGAGGGTTTCTGAGGGTCGAAGGGAAGAGGCTCTTAAGATTCTGTTAAGACGTTTTTTGGAGAAGGGTGTGGTAGAGGCCATCCTTGTCCCTAAGAGGCTCCCTTCAGGAGAAGGGGTGGTTCAGAGCTTGATTCGGGACCCTGCAATGATGGATGGGATATCTCTTCTTTCGCCTACCATGCCTGTTCAGTCGGCGAGGGTGGCTTCCTATCTTTCGATCAAGAATTTGAGCAAAAAGGTGGCCTTGATCCTTAAGGCCTGTGAGATCAGGGCCATTGTGGAGCTATCGAAGTTTCTTCAGGTGAAACTGGATCCCCTTTTTCTTATTGGAGTGGACTGCCCAGGGACTTTTGAGGTTTCGGATTATGCAAAGATGGTTGAGGAAGGAAAGGATGGGTTTGAGGAGGTGATCCGAGGGATGGAGAAGGGGGAGGAGAAACCTCCCGAGGGGTTTCGTTTTCGAAAGGCCTGTGAGATTTGCGAGTATCCAGTCGCTCAGGGGGATCTCTGGATCCAACTCTATGGGTATGCTTCAGACAAGGAGATCGGGTTAGAGATTGGCGAGAGGCTCGAGAGGGAGATGAAAGAAAAAGGGGTGGAGTTGGAGGAGGCGGAAGGGTCGAAGCAGAGGGGGGAGGTACTTCGTCAGGTGATTGAGCGGAGAAGCCGCAAGAGGGATGAGACTTTTCAGGAATTTAGGGCAAAGGTGAAGGATCTTGGAGCATTCCTGGATCTCTTTTCAACCTGCGTTCGGTGTCATAACTGTATGGTGGCTTGCCCCATCTGCTACTGCAAAGAGTGTGTGTTTCGGACCGCAATCTTCGAGCATGAGGGAGATCAATTCCTGAGGTGGGCGGATCGAAAAGGAGCGATTCGCATGCCCACCGACACCCTGATCTTCCATCTGATCCGGATGTCCCATATGGTCACCTCCTGCATCGGATGCGGACTCTGCGAGAGTGCCTGTCCGAGCCGACTCCCAGTGGCTATCCTCTTTCGTACCGTAGGAGAAAAGATCCAGAAACTGTTTGACTATGTCCCAGGAAGAGAGGTGAACGAACCACCCCCTGTCGCCACCTTCAAAGAAGAGGAACTGAAAATCGAATCAGGCGCAATTTAAATAACTCTATATATTCTATGCAAAAAGTTGGAGGCATCCATGGAATCACAAGAAAGGAAGAAGGAAGAGTTGATTCCTATCTTCATTATGGGAAAGAGATATGAGGTTCCAGCCTCTCTGACCATTCAAAAGGCCATGGAATATGCAGGATATCAGTTGATTCGAGGATGTGGCTGTAGGGGAGGAATCTGTGGGGCCTGCGGGACCGTATACCGATTTCCTGGAAGTTATAAGATCGAAGTGGGATTGGCCTGCCAGACAGTGGTGCAGCCAAACATGTATCTCGCTCAGATTCCTTTCTTCCCAGCCACAAAGAGTGTTTATGATATTGAGAAGGTGAAGCCCTCAATCGAAACCATTGTAAAATACTATCCTGAAGTCTTAAGGTGTCTTCAATGTAATACCTGTACGAAATCCTGTCCAATGGATATCGAGGTCATGGATTATATCGCTGCTGCCATGAGGGGGGATATCGCCCGCCTGGCAGAGCTTTCATTTGACTGTGTGATGTGTGGACTCTGTACGGCGCGGTGTCCTGCCGAGATCTGTCAATATAATGTAGCCATCCTGGGAAGACGTCTTTATGGGAAATATATCCTGCCTAAGGCAGAACATCTTGCCGAGATGGTAGAGCAGGTTCAAAAAGGAAAGTATGAACAGATGCTCAGGGAGCTTATGGATACGGATGAAGAGACGCTCAAGAAACTCTATAATGAGAGAGAGATTGAACCGGAACAGGCAGATGAATTTTGGGAACCTAAAGATAAAACCTATCTTTGAACCCTATTGACCCAAGGGCAAAGGAGATAGTGCCTCTTCCTCTAAAACTGTCTATTAAAGGAGGGAATAGAGAAGAAGGCTATACCTCATGCCCTCAATGTAATCCAATGGATGGAGGTATTTATGCCTTATACTGAAGAATTAAAGAGGCTAATCCAAAGAGTGGAAGCGACTCGACCTGCGAGAGTAGAAAAGAAGAGAAGAGGGGAAGAATTTCCCCTTCTCTCCCTAAAAGAAAGGGAAGAGAGGTTAAGAAAATACCATCCAGATTTTGTCGAGGGCGCGAGAAGGGAGATTCGGGTAGGAGTAAATAAGGGATATGCCATTTCTCCTGAGATTGTCAATCTCTTAGAAGCCCGAAGCCGAGTGAACCCTGATTTAATCGATTTAAATAAAATTGCTTATGAAACAGACGTCTTGATCATTGGAGGAGGAGGAGCAGGAACCGCAGCGGCATTGACGGCCCGGGAAAATGGAGCAAAAGTGTTGATTGCTACCAAACTGAGACATGGAGACGCCAATACGATGATGGCTGAGGGAGGGATTCAAGCAGCCACCAAAGGGACGAAGGACTCTCCCTATTTTCATTATCTCGATGTCATGGGAGGGGGACATTTCAAAAATGATCCAGAATTAGTCTACACCTTGGTGACAGAAGCCCCTAAAGTTTTAGCCTGGCTGGAAAGTTTAGGCTGTATGTTTACGAAATTTCCCGATGGCCGTCTAAAGACGCTTCATGGAGGGGGGACCTGCCGGAAACGGATGCATTATGCCGCAGATATTACTGGGGCTGAAATTATGAGAACCCTTAGGGATGAGGCAAGAAATCACCCTGAGGACATAAAGGTCCTTGAATTTTGTCCAGCGGTGGAGTTGGTCTTGAATGAACATGGCCATTGTGCAGGGGCCGTGCTCTATAATCTTGAGACCGAGGAATATTTTGTGGTTAAAGCCAAGGCGGTGATTATGGCGACAGGAGGGTCAGGAAGACTCCACATTCAAGGATTCATGACCACGAATCATTATGGTGCCACTGGGGATGGGCTTGTCCTGGGATATCGAGCCGGGGTTAGGCTTTGTTTCCTTCATACCGTTCAATATCACCCTACTGGTGCTGTTTTTCCGGAACAGGCGGAAGGACTTCTGATTACAGAAAAATTCAGAGGGGCAGGAGCCAATGTCCTGAATATCGACGGAGAACAGTTTGTCAACGAAAGAGAACCGAGAGATGTAGAATCCGCTTCCTTCATCCGTGAATGTACAGAAGTTGGAAAAGGAGTCCCTACTCCCACCGGTAAAGTGGGGGTATGGCTTGATTCTCCGATGATTGATATTTTGATGGGTGAAGGGACGGTAAAGAGAGAATTTCCCGGGAAGTACATTCTATTTAAGCGATATGGAATTGATATTTCGAAGGAGCCCATGCTTGTCTATCCCACCCTCCATTATCAGAATGGAGGCTTGGAATACAATAGCCGGTGTGAAACCTCTGTTCCAGGATTTTTTGCCGCTGGGGAAGTGACAGGGGGAGTCCATGGGGAGAACCGGTTGATGGGGAACTCCCTTCTCGATGTCTGCGTATTTGGGAGGATTGCAGGAGAGAGTGCGGCTCTTTACGCTAAAGAAAAATTCAGAGATGGAAGGTTAACGTTGGATCACGTGAGAAAATATCATAAAGAGCTTGAAGAAGCAGGGATAGTGACGGATCGAGTGGCTCCTATGCTTCTCCCGGATTATACCAATCCTAAAGTTCGTGAACGTCAGCTCACGACTCACTATCTCGGGACGATCCGGTAATTTCCGTCCCTTATTTCCTTCTCCCCTATATCCTATTCCATTTCCTTTATATGGAGAAATGAAGGGGATGATTATCTTTTTGAGGTCATCCATCGCTGAGAATTGGAAGTAAATTAAGCCCGAGAGGAGTATTTCCGAAATCCATAGAACGCGGATGAATTTAATATGAATAGATCCTCCAAGTGGGTTACTCTTTGAATAAATGTTGTTTGAATTTAAAAATTCGTTATAATATTTGGAAGCTTTTTATGGAAAAGGGAGGGTAAAATGAAGATCCACGAATATCAAGCGAAAGAGATTCTTAAACAATATGGGGTGCCTGTTCCTAAGGGAAGGGTCGTAGAAACCCCAGGGGAAGCTAAAAAGGTTGCCGAAGAGATTGGAGCCAAGATCCTCGTTCTAAAGGCTCAGATCCACGCAGGAGGGCGAGGGAAAGCAGGAGGAGTCCGAGTTGTTCAAAGCCCATCAGAGGCAGAGAGGGTAGCAAAAGAAATGATTGGGATGACCCTGGTGACCCCGCAGACAGGGGCAAAGGGAAAGGTGGTTAGAAAGATACTCGTAGAAGAAGGGATGGAGATCAAAGAAGAGCTTTATTTGGGAGTGGTCATTGACCGATCCAAAGCCTTACCCGTGATTATGGCAAGCCGGGAAGGTGGAATAGAGATTGAGAAAGTGGCAGCGGAATCTCCTGAGAAGATTGTAAAAGAATGGGTAGACCCTTCGATAGGATTAAGGCCCTTCCAGGTAAATAAGATTGGATATGGCTTGGGCTTTGGGCCAGTGGAGGTGGGGAAACTGAGACCCATTGTGGTGGGGCTTTTTAATGCTTTTTATGAGAAGGACTGTCTACTTGCCGAAATCAACCCTCTCATTCTAACAAGGGGTGGAGAATTCTTCGCTCTGGATGCGAAAATGAATTTTGATGACAATGGGCTTTTTCGACACAAAGAGATTATCCAGCTCAGGGATCTTCATGAAGAGGATCCCCTGGAGATCGAAGCCTCTAAATATAACCTGAATTATATTAAACTCAACGGGAATGTGGGTTGTATGGTCAATGGGGCAGGTCTGGCAATGGCAACGATGGATATTATAAAGGTCTTTGGGGCAGAACCTGCAAATTTTCTCGATGTGGGAGGAGGGGCTACCGTGGAGATGGTTAGGAACGGGTTTAAAATTTTAATGTCTGATCCTGATGTAAAAGTCGTATTCATCAATATCTTCGGAGGAATTCTTCGATGTGACACTCTGGCAAAGGGGGTGACAGAGGCAGTGAGAGAGGTAAGGGTGAATGTTCCCATCATCGTGAGGCTGGAGGGAACAAATGTGGAGGAAGGAAGGAGGATTCTTAACGATTCAGGACTCAACTTTACGGTCGCCCATGGGATGTACGAGGGGGCAAAGAAAGTCGTGGAGGCCTTAACGAGGCAAAGGGCATAGCGAAGCGGGTGACTATGCGAATTTTAATTTGGAGGTAAACATGAGCATCCTAATAGACGAAAATACAAGGGTGTTAGTTCAGGGAATAACTGGAAATGAGGGGATGTTTCATACTCGGCAAATGGTGGAGTATGGAACAAAGATTGTGGCAGGGGTGACTCCGGGGAAGGGGGGTCAAAAGGTGGATGGAATTCCAGTTTTCAACACCGTAGCAGAGGCCGTAAAAGAGACCGAGGTAAATGCCTCTGCGATCTTTGTTCCCCCAGCTTTTGCAGCCGATGCGATATTGGAGGCAGCCGATTCGAATATCCCCCTCATTGTCTGTCTTACGGAAGGGATCCCAACCTTAGATATGATTAAAGTGAAGCAATACCTTCGTAAGAAAAACATCCATTTGATTGGTCCCAATACTCCTGGGATTATCTCCCCTGGTAAATGCAAGATTGGCGTAATGGCGGGTTACATCCATAAGCAAGGGCCGGTTGGAATTATGTCAAGGAGTGGAACTCTAACCTATGAAGTAGTGGATCAATTAACTAAAAAAGGAATTGGACAGTCTACCTGCGTTGGAATTGGTGGGGATCAGATCATAGGACTGGATTATGTAGATCTTCTTCAACTTTTTGAAAAGGATCCCGAAACCCAGGCATTAATTATGATTGGCGAGATCGGGGGGACAGCGGAAGAAGAAGCAGCCCAATTTATTGAAAGGGAGATCCGAAAGCCAGTCATCGCATTCATTGCTGGATTAACAGCCCCACCGGGAAGGAGAATGGGGCATGCAGGGGCTATCATTTCAGGAGGGAAAGGAACGGCCCAGGAGAAGATGGAGGCATTAGAGAAAGCAGGGGTCCGCGTGGTTAAAAATCCAGCCCTGGTAGGGGAAGAGATGGGGAAAATTCTAAATAAATAAAATATTCTGTAATTTCAATAAGTTATAAAAATTATTTAACTTTTATTCCAACTTATGTTAATAATTTATTATCCATTCCAATAAAGTAGGTGATGGCAATGATTGTTGAACTTAAGGGCCGTTTGAAGGAGTTAAGCAATCGTTTAGAGATAATGCGAGGTTATCTTTGACCTCGAAAAAAAAGAGAAACGATTAAATGAGATTGGTAAGATGATGGCGGAACCTAATTTCTGGGAAGGGGGGGAGATGACACAAAAAATTCTAAAAGAGAGGAATTCTCTTTTAGAAGGCCTATCCTCTTGGCAAGAGAAGAAAAAAGAAATTGAAGAGATGGAGGTTCTTCTTCAACTTATCGAGGAGCAGAACGATGAAAGGGAGGTCGAAGAACTTCTTAAAAAAATTCAGCAAAGTGAAGAAGCCATCAATGAGATGGAATTTAGACAAATGCTGAAGGGAGAAAATGACGAGAGGAATGCCATCGTGAGCATTAATGCAGGGGCAGGAGGGACAGAGGCTCAGGATTGGGCCGAAATGCTTCTTCGAATGTATTTGAGATGGGCAGAAAAGAAAGGATATCAAACCCAAATTGTGGATATCCTGCCTGGAGAGGAAGCAGGGATAAAGAATGTGACCTTTACTGTAAATGGTAAGTATGCCTATGGATATTTAAAGGCAGAAGTGGGAATCCATCGATTGGTTCGAATCTCTCCCTTTGACGCAGGAGCGAGGCGACATACTTCTTTTGCCTCTGTATTTGTGATTCCAGAGGTTCCCGAAGAGATAAATATTGAGATTGACGAAAAGGATTTGAGAATAGATACCTTTCGTTCAAGTGGAGCAGGGGGGCAGCATGTGAATAAAACGGATTCTGCTGTCCGAATCACTCACCTTCCAACCGGGATCGTCGTTCAATGCCAAAATGAACGCTCCCAACATAAAAATAAAGCGATGGCCTTAAAAATATTAAAGGCGAAACTTTATGAGAAAGAACGAAAGGAGAAGGAGGAAAAATTACGAGAACTTCATCATTCGAAGAAAGAGATTGCTTGGGGAAGCCAAATTCGTTCCTACATTTTACATCCCTATAAGATGGTGAAAGACCACCGGACCAATAAGATCATCTATCAGGTCGATCGCGTCTTAGATGGGGAAATTGATGAGTTCATGAAAATCTATCTTCTGAATACGAATCCAAACTAAAGGGCGAGTTTTTCAATCCCCGAAAAATTTTTTATGAGGATTGACTTTTTTTGAATGAAGAAATAAGATTGAAAACAGTCTGGCTGACAAAAGGATCTTCGATGGGGAGTGTCTATGCTTGAGCACCTCGAAGAGAAAATTTCCGAATTGTTAGCCAAATATCAGGATCTTATGGAGGAAAAAGAGAAACTGCTCTCTGCCCTTAAAGAAGAGAGGGAGAAAAGATTAGAGATTGAGAAGAAGATGGAACTCCTCTCTCAAGACCGAGAACGAGTCAAAATGAGGATTGACCAACTCCTTCAACGATTGAAAGGAATCGATCTATAATCCAAGAGAGGGGACAGATACTGCGGAGTGAGAGAGAGATGGGAAAGGAGAGGACAGTCGAGATTAAAGTATTTGGTCAGACCTATACCGTAAAGACCGACGCGGATGAGAATCATATCCAGGAGGTGGCAAAATACGTGAATGAAAAAGCGGAGGAAATTCTGAAAAAGACTCGGAGTGTTTCGACTCTAAATGTGGCCATTCTAACCGCTCTCAACATCGCTGATGATCTTTTGAGAGAGAGAGAGAAAAGGATGATCCTCCTTCAGGAAATTGAGTCAAAATCCAAGGATCTGGCCGAAAGGATAGATATTAAAATCGGAGGGAAAGAACCTAAAAAAGTGAGTATTACAGGATAAGGGTTTTGCCGTTAAAATAAAAAGATAGGGTGGGAGAGAGAGAAAGGGGATCAGAGATAACCTGAGAGATGAGAAAAATGAGTCTTTTTCCGCTCCTGAATTTGAAACTTATTGGGATGCTACTAAAATTCTTTGAAAGGGAGATCGAAAAGAGGAGGATTCCCGATCAGCCTGAGTTTAAAGGAGGGAGCCTCTCGTTTTTCCCCTTTCATAGAAGGTTACAGTTTAGAAATATAAAAAAAGAGGTAAAAGAGTTTTTGATTCATTTCCGCTCATTTTCTCGCCCCTATCAGGTTTTTCTAAAACAATCCTTTTCTCTATTCTGATCCCACTCTTCTCTCCCGAGACGGAAAGAGTTTAAATTGCTAAAGGAATTTGGGGGAGTGGAGCGTTTGACAGAACATTTCATGACGAATCTAAAAGGAGGTGAATAGCCCTTGAGTCTACCTATCGGTTTGTATATTTTGATCGTTATTTTTATTGCTTTTCTTGGCGCCCTCATCGGTTTTCTCATTCGAAAGAGATACGTCGAATCAAAGATCGAGTCCGCCCAGGAGATAGCAAAGAGAATCATTGAAGAAGCAGAGAAGGAGTCGGAGATTATCAAAAAGGAAGCCCTTCTTCGTGCGAAGGATCAATTCTATCAGGAGAAGGCTGCTTTTGAGAAAGAGATCAACGAAAAGCGACAGGAACTTCAAAATTTGGAGAGGCGAATTGCACAAAGAGAATCGAACTTAGACAAGAAGATAGAACTTCTCGAAACCCGAGAGGGAGAAATTGTCAAAAAAGAGAGGGCATTGATTCAGCAGGAAAAAATGGTCCAAGAGATGGAAAAGAAGGTTTCGGAGCTTCTCCAGAGACAGCGAATCCAGTTGGAGAATATTTCTAAGATGACGGCTGAGGAGGCCAAAAGACTTCTAATGGAGTCGATGGAGGAAGAGGCGAAGCACGAGATGGCTAAAAAGATCAAAAGAATGGAGGATGAGGCTCGAGAGATAGCCGACAAAAAGGCCAAGGAGATTATCAGCCTGGCTATTCAGCGTTATGCTGGGGATTATGTGGCAGAAAAGACGGTCTCCGTGGTCAATCTCCCTAACGAAGAGATGAAAGGGAGGATTATTGGGAGGGAAGGCAGAAATATTCGGGCCCTCGAAGCAGCGACGGGAGTGGATCTGATCATTGATGATACCCCAGAAGCCGTCATTCTTTCTGGTTTTAATCCGATTCGGAGGGAGATTGCGAGAATTTCCCTGGAACGTTTAGTCAGTGATGGAAGAATTCACCCAGCACGGATCGAAGAGATTGTTCAAAAAGTAGAACAGGAGGTCGAGACCTCTATTCGAGAAGCAGGCGAGCAGGCCACCTTCGATGTAGGGGTTCATGGGATCCATCCGGAATTGGTGAAACTCATTGGACGGCTCAAATATCGGACCAGTTATGCTCAAAATGTTTATCAGCATTCTTTAGAGGTTGCTTTTCTTTGCGGGATCATGGCCGCTGAGTTAGGTCTCAATATCAAACAGGCAAAGCGGGCAGGGCTTCTCCATGATATTGGGAAAGCAGTCGATCACGAAGTCGAAGGTTCCCATGCCAAGATTGGCGCCGAATTGGCCAGGAAATATGGGGAGTCCCCTTTGATTGTTCATGCTATTTTATCTCATCATGAAGAGGAAAGACCTGAAAGTGTCTTGGATGTTTTAGTGGTCGCGGCGGACGCTCTTTCAGGAGCCAGACCAGGAGCAAGACGGGAGACCTTAGAGACTTACGTGAAACGATTAGAGGATTTAGAGAAGATTGCCCAATCCTTCCCTGGAGTTGAAAAATCTTACGCCATTCAGGCGGGAAGGGAGGTCCGGGTGATTGTTCAGCCCGAAAAGATTTCGGATGAAGACTCCGTGATCCTTTGCCGCGATATTGCCCGAAAGATTGAAAAAGAATTGACCTATCCGGGTCAGATTAAAGTGACTGTCATTCGAGAAATGAGAGCGGTCGATATTGCAAAATAGAGGGTCGAATTATATAAAGGACATCCAAGATGCGAATTCTTTTTGTGGGTGATATTGTCGGGAAACCAGGACGAAAGGCTCTTCGGGAATTATTGGGGAAAGTGATTGAAGCCTATGGGATTGACTTTACGATTGCCAATGGAGAGAATGCGGCCGGAGGGATGGGAATCACTCCGGCTATTGCCCTGGAGATTTTTGAGATGGGAGTGGACGTCCTCACCACTGGAAACCATATCTGGGCGAAAAAGGAAATTATTTCTTTCTTGAACGAAGAACCTCGAATTTTGAGACCTGCAAATTATCCTGAGCAGGTACCAGGGAAAGGGTCAGGAATCTTCTCTTCAAAGCAGGGCCAAAAAATTGGAGTCATCAATTTAGAAGGTAGGGTCTTTATGAAGCATTTAGACTGTCCCTTTCGGGCAGGGGAGAAAGAGGTTGAAAAATTGAGGAAAGAGACCTTAGCTATCGTGGTGGACTTCCATGCTGAAGCCACCTCAGAGAAGATGGCGATGGGTTGGTTTTTAAATGGGGGTGTCTCTGCTGTTTTGGGAACTCATACCCATATCCAAACCTGTGATGATAGAATCCTTGATGAAGGGACCGCTTACATTACCGATGTGGGAATGACCGGTCCCTTGGATTCCGTTATTGGAATCCGAAAACAGGTGGCCCTCGATCGTTTCCTCACTCAGATTCCATGGAAGTTTGATGTCGCTTCCGGAGAAATCGAACTTCAAGGAGTGATGGTAGAGATTGATGAGAAAACGGGCAAATCCAGAGAGATCAAAAGACTTCGAATCCCATTAAACGAGAGAGGAACTCCCTATGGACCTGAAGGAAAAGAAGACCGTCTTTGAAGTGTTTAAGGAGAGGGGGTTTATTGAGCAGGTCACCGATGAAGAGAAAATCGCTGAACTATTGGAAGGTAAGGTGACCTGCTACATTGGATTTGACCCCACCGCCTCAAGTTTCCATGTGGGAAACTTAGTGCCTATCATGGCCCTCTCCCATATGCAGCGTTTTGGACATCGTCCTATTGCCCTAATCGGTGGAGGAACAGGATTGGTTGGGGATCCTAGCGGCAAAGATGAGATGCGTCAAATCTTAACCTATGAAGAGATCAACCGGAATGCAGAAGCACAGAAAAGACAGTTTTCCCGATTTTTAGATTTTTCAGAGGGAAAGGCACTCCTTTTGAATAATGCCGATTGGTTGACCAAACTCAACTATATTGATTTTTTAAGAGACATTGGGGTCCATTTCAGTGTCAATCGAATGCTGGCCACCGAATCCATTAAAATCCGTTTAGAATCGGGTCTCTCTTTTATCGAGTTTAATTATCAGCTCCTTCAGGCTTATGATTTTTGGTATCTCTTCAAGCATTATCAGTGTTTAATTCAGATGGGTGGAAGTGATCAATGGGGGAATATTGTGGCTGGAATTGACCTGATTCGCCGACTCGAAGGGAAACAGGCCTATGGAATCACTTTCCCCCTCATCAAGACGGCAGATGGGAAAAAAATGGGGAAGACCGAAAAAGGGGCTGTCTGGTTAGATCCCAATCGAACCTCCCCCTATGAATATTATCAGTTCTGGATGAATACGGATGATAGGGATGTGGAACGATTCTTATCCCTATTTACTTTTCTACCAATGGAAGAAGTCCGGGAGTATGGAAAATTAAGGGGGGCCGAAATAAGAAAGGCGAAGGAGACTCTGGCTTTTGAAGCCACAAAGATTGTTCATGGGCAAGAGGAGGCAGAGAAAGCCCGGGATGCTTCAAAAGTCCTTTTCTCGGAAATGGAGGCAAGGGAAGATGCGATTCCAACCACTTTTATCGAAAGGGAAAAAGTAATAGAAGGCATTCCAATATTTAAACTATTTGAAATTTCGGGTCTTTCAAAATCGAGCTCTGAAGCGAGAAGGTTGATTCTTCAGGGAGGTGGATATCTCAATAAGAAAAGAGTTGACCATTTTGATCAGCTTATCACCCTAAACGATTTTAATGATAGGGGGGAGATCTTGTTGAGGGCTGGTAAGAAAAAATTTCATCGAATCAAACTGATTGAAAATAAAGGGAATTTTTGAATTCATTTTTTCCTCTTGACAAAAAAAAATTATAGTTTAATATATATAAATTGCAAATATCATTTGTTCTTTGAAAATAGAATAGAGGGGTTATTCGTTTTGGGTCTCTGTCTTTAAAAAAATAAACTGGAGAGTTTGATCCTGGCTCAGAACGAACGCTGGCGGCGTGCCTAACACATGCAAGTCGTACGAGAAATCCCGGGCAACTGGGAGAGTAAAGTGGCGCACGGGTGAGTAACGCGTGGGTAACCTGCCCCTGAGTTGGGGATAACCTCGCGAAAGCGGGGCTAATACCGAATAACGTTACAGTCCCTACGGGGATTGTAATGAAAGGTGGCCTCTGCATGCAAGCTACTGCTCAGGGATGGGCCCGCGTACCATTAGCTAGTTGGTAGGGTAATGGCCTACCAAGGCGACGATGGTTAGCTGGTCTGAGAGGACGGCCAGCCACACTGGAACTGAGACACGGTCCAGACTCCTACGGGAGGCAGCAGTGGGGAATCTTGCGCAATGGGGGAAACCCTGACGCAGCGACGCCGCGTGGGTGATGAAGGCCTTCGGGTCGTAAAGCCCTGTCAGGTGGGAAGAAACATGTTGATGTGAATAACATCAACATCTGACGGTACCACCAGAGGAAGCACCGGCTAACTCCGTGCCAGCAGCCGCGGTAATACGGAGGGTGCAAGCGTTGTTCGGAATCACTGGGCGTAAAGCGCGTGTAGGCGGTTGAGCAAGTCAGATGTGAAATCCTTCCGCTCAACGGGAGAAGTGCATTTGAAACTACTCAACTAGAGTACGGGAGAGGAGAGTGGAATTCCCGGTGTAGAGGTGAAATTCGTAGATATCGGGAGGAACACCGGTGGCGAAGGCGGCTCTCTGGCCCGATACTGACGCTGAGGCGCGAAAGCGTGGGGAGCAAACAGGATTAGATACCCTGGTAGTCCACGCCGTAAACGTTGGGCACTAGGTGTGGGAGGTATTGACCCCTTCCGTGCCGAAGCTAACGCATTAAGTGCCCCGCCTGGGGAGTACGGCCGCAAGGTTAAAACTCAAAGGAATTGACGGGGGCCCGCACAAGCGGTGGAGCATGTGGTTCAATTCGACGCAACGCGAAGAACCTTACCTGGGCTTGACATGCTGGTGGTAGGAACCCGAAAGGGGGACGACCCCGGCTTGCCGGGGAGCCAGCACAGGTGCTGCATGGCTGTCGTCAGCTCGTGTCGTGAGATGTTGGGTTAAGTCCCGCAACGAGCGCAACCCTCATCCTTAGTTGCCATCATTGAGTTGGGCACTCTAAGGAAACTGCCTCGGTTAACGGGGAGGAAGGTGGGGACGACGTCAAGTCATCATGGCCTTTATGCCCAGGGCTACACACGTGCTACAATGGGCGGTACAAAGGGTTGCAATACCGCGAGGTGGAGCTAATCCCAAAAAGCCGCTCTCAGTTCAGATTGGAGTCTGCAACTCGACTCCATGAAGGCGGAATCGCTAGTAATCGCGGATCAGCATGCCGCGGTGAATACGTTCCCGGGCCTTGTACACACCGCCCGTCACACCATGGGAGCTGACTGTACCAGAAGTCGCTGGGCTAACCCCGAGTAACCCTTGGGGAGGCAGGCGCCTAAGGTATGGTTGGTGACTGGGGTGAAGTCGTAACAAGGTAGCCGTAGGGGAACCTGCGGCTGGATCACCTCCTTTCTAAGGAGTTTAAAACTCCAAAGCAAGAGTCTTCAGAATTGGGATCCAAAACGGTAACCCCTCATAAGTTGAGAAAGACGGGTTTGAGAAGGTCCCTTGAAGTGGGAATTATTCCATTGAAGGGTCTATAGCTCAAAAATTCCCTGAGAACGAGAGGCTATAGGCCATTAAATTTTTGAAAGCCAGAGGGCCTATAGCTCAGTTGGTTAGAGCGCACGCCTGATAAGCGTGAGGTCGATAGTTCAAATCTATCTAGGCCCACCAAAGTGATAATTTCGAAATTTGAATTTCGAAATTTTTTTTGGGATGGGGATGTAGCTCAGCGGGAGAGCACCTGCCTTGCACGCAGGGGGTCGGCGGTTCAAATCCGCTCATCTCCACCATGATCATGAGAGATGAGGATTGGACCGCAAACCTTCTTAAACCTGTTAGGATAGATTGAATAGAAACCATTAAGAGGTTTCTTGCTCTTTGACAATTGAATATGGATAAAGGCGCCGTCATAAAAGGATATTATGGTCAAGCTACTAAGGGCATACGGTGGATGCCTTGGTGCCAGGAGGCGATGAAGGACGTGGTAAGCTGCGATAAGCCTCGGGGAGCCGCTAAACAGGCTTTGATCCGGGGATCTCCGAATGGGAAAACCCGTACCGAGTAATGTCGGTACATCCCATCATGAATCCATAGTGATGGGAGGCGAACGAGGGGAACTGAAACATCTCAGTACCTTCAGGAAAAGAAATCAAACGAGATTCCCTGAGTAGTGGCGAGCGAAAGGGGAGGAGCCTAAACCGCTTGGGTGTTAAAGCCGGCAAGCGTTGCCCAGGCGGGGTTAGAGGACCAGCCCGGAGATGGTTGCCGCCATCTCGGAAAGTTACAAACCGTCTTCTTAGTCGAAGGATCTGGAAAGGTCCGCCATAGAAGGTGATAGCCCTGTAGGCGAAAAGAAGATGGCTTTCTGGGGTTGGTTCCTAAGTACCACGGGACACGGGAAATCCTGTGGGAAGTTGGGAGGACCACCTTCCAAGGCTAAATACTACCTGGCAACCGATAGTGAACGAGTACCGTGAGGGAAAGGTGAAAAGTACCCGGATGACGGGAGTGAAATAGTACCTGAAACCGTATGCTTACAAGCAGTGGGAGGACGTTGAATAGTTAAAGGGTTCGCCTTTTAGCTATTCTGTCTGACCGCGTGCCTTTTGCATAATGAGCCTGCGAGTTACTCTCTGTGGCGAGGTTAATCCGCCTGAGGCGGAGGAGCCGGAGCGAAAGCGAGTCTTAAAAGGGCGTT
>Ga0209102_1000179_pt1:32500-43503 | contig 43503 bp, 37 predicted proteins | sample ConPoolayeHmetaG_FD_185483 | JGI IMG/M metagenome (GOLD analysis project Ga0209102, IMG submission 185483) | Hot spring microbial mat communities from California, USA to study Microbial Dark Matter (Phase II) - Cone Pool mat layer H metaG... ...
GCGCCGATGGTACTGCACGGGAAACTGTGTGGGAGAGTAGGACGTTGCCAAGATTAATTTTCCAATTAAAAAGCCCATCTCTCAAGATGGGCTTTTTTTCTAAATTTTCTCGATTTTTTATTAATTCATCTTTCTGATAGGAGGGATGTTTTTCATCTCACCAACTTAGTAAACTTGGCTCCTTCGATGGTCGCATTGGCCATCAATCCCTTCTGCCCGAACATGAAAGCTACGATAGGGTCTTTGATATTAAGCGTATCGAGAGATTTCCCCTTTCCAACATCTATAAACGTAACCGATCCATCCACCCCCACTTTCCAGCCAGCACTTGAACGGAAATTTTTTAAGGCCTCCTCCTGCATGAATATGAGTATCAGATTTGTTTTTTGAGCTCCGATCTGAAACCCCACAGAGCCAGCGGCCAGACTATAATATTCAACCGTCTTCCCACCGATTCTTAATGCCCCTTCTCCATACTCTCCTCCAACCCCAAGTCCTGCCTTGATAATATTGGGGATGACCAGGATCCCTTTTGCGGCGTTAAGAAATTCTTTTCCCCCCTTTACCTGTTGGGAGAAAAGCTTGAGTGCAGCATTGACCTCTACATCGATCTGTTTCGCCGTTTTGGCATGGACTTCTAACACATAAAAAGTGGAGAAGAGTAAACTTGCTCCTACTACCATTAAGGCCATCCTGAGCTTCTTTTTCATCCCCATTAGGATCACCTCCTTGGTAATCACTTCGTAAGCGAATTATTAAAAGTGAAACGGAAGATGAAATCTAAACCACGCCTAAAAACTGGATGTCGAAAATCAAATCTTTTCCGGCTAAGGGATGATTGGCATCGATCGTGATGCTGAGATCTGAAACCTCGGTGACCAGGACCGAGGCGATTTGACCATCCCATTGACGAAATTGAACCCTTTCTCCAACCCTTGGATTGAAATCGGGAGGGAGTTTAGCCCTATCGATCACAATAACCATCTCTTCAAGGTGGGGACCAAAGGCCTGCTCTGCTGGGATATCAATAGTTTTTGATTCACCTGGATTCATTCCAATGATGGCTTGTTCAAAGCTTGGAAGAATCTGACCATCTCCAATCGTAAATTGAAGAGGCTCTTGATCAATCGTGGAACCAATGATTGTCCCATCCCCCAATTTTACTGTATAATGGACCTTTACCGTATCCCCTTCTTTTGCCTGTACCATCTCGTTCTCCTTTCTTTGAGTGAATTCCTTCCTTTCCACATATCGTTTTCACGATACCCTCACCTTCCATCTCTTTTTTTCAATATAACAGAATTATCTAAAAAAAGATAGAGGGGTGATAAAATTTAGGTAACTTCCCACTGAAGGGTGGAAATGAATTTAAGCCCGACAGGAGTATTTCCGAAACCCATAGAATGCGGATCAATTTATATGTTTAAGGAATACGAATCGATCTATCGTAGAAATGGGTTTCTGATTAAAACAAACGAAAGTTAAGATTTCTATGGACCATTTAAGGTAGCCGCACTTCCGACTGAGTCGGATCCCTGCCTGCGCAGGCAGGCGCCTCTGGCGGAATGGGTTTCTCCAATACCCCTCTCGGGCTAATCCCCAACTTTTAAGTGAGGGATTACAAATTTAGAACCTGAAAAGGGGTAATTTTTATTTATGATTTAGGGGCCCCATCTGGAAGAGGAGAAGGCTTTAGTATTGCAAGACCAAAAAGGAAGATCGAAAGGGCGGAACAAAGCCAGGCGAAGAGATCTCCAAAACGAGTATAAAACGTTTTTTTTTGCGAGAGTTGAATCGTACCGAGCAGGGTCTCTTCAGTAAAAAGGCCACTCTGTTTCAAGATTCTCCCTGCTGGGTCAATAAAGGCGCTGATTCCAGTATTGGCTGCTCTTGCGATAAAGACTCGATTCTCTATGGCTCTAAATATGGCAATGGCAAGGTGCTGGTAGGGAGCAGAGGTTCTGCCGAACCAGGCATCATTCGTGATGGTCACTAAAAAGTTTGCCCCCTTCTTGACGAATTTCCTGCAAAGATCGGGAAAGATGATTTCAAAACAGATGAGAACTCCAAATCTCCCTCGGGGGAGAGTAAAATTATAAATTTCTTTGCCGGGTTTGAAATTGCCAATCCCTTCTCCTAAGGATCCAAGAGAAATATATTCCCCTAAAGGGACGTATTCTCCATAGGGGACAAGGTGAATCTTGTCATATTTCCCAATCACCTCCCCGGAGGGAGAAACTAACAGGGCACTATTATAATGATGAATCTTTCCTCTTTCGATTTTGTAGGAAGGAGTGCCAAAGAGAAGAAAGGCCCCTGTTTTTTGAGGAATATTTAGGACAAAAGGGTGATATTCAGTCGCATCCTGAAAGAAAAAGGGGGTCGCTGTCTCAGGCCAGAGAATCAGGTCGGGTTTCTTTTCTCCGACCTGAAGAGAAAGCCTTTCGTAGATTTTCAGGGTCTCTTTCTGAAAAGATTCATCCCATTTAATCGATTGGTCAATATTCGCTTGAACAAGGCCTATTGTTAGAGGAGGATTTTTAGCTATTTCTCGACCCAACCTTTCTATCCTAACGTATCCATAAACCAAAAAAATTAAAAGGAGGGAGAAACTGAGGGTGACTTCTAAGAGTGGAAAAGTTTTTTGGGACCATTGGTGAAGGATAAGATAGAGGGTTACATTCACCATCACGATTACGAAGGAAAGCCCATATACGCCGGTGATCTCTGCCATCTGGATAAAGGGAAGGTTGAGATATTGAGAATGCCCCAGGTTTGCCCATGGAAACCCAGTAAATAAAAAGGAGCGGAGGTATTCCAGAGAGACCCATATCAAAGGAGCGAATAAGAAACTCCGAGTTTTCACCCTGATCTGAATGAATCGGGTTAGGAATGTAAAGGTACCTAAAAAAAGACTGAGATAAGTGACAAGAAGCAAAAGTATCCCTGCACTTAAAATAAGCGGAACATTGCCATAAGTGTGGACAGCCACAATTACCCAATAAATAATTCCAAGAAAAGAGAGGACGCCGGTGAGAAATCCTAATTTAAAACTCTGAAGCAAATCTTTGCCGTGGATAGCATAGAATAGGGGAACAAGAGCAAACCATGCCAAAAATTCAAGGTCAAAATTGGGGAAAGAAAGGATGAGAAAAACAGCCGAAAGGATACTGAGTGAAACCTCTCTTTTTTTCACAGGCAAATCTTAAAAAATAAAAGGTCTTTTTTCAATGGTGAAATTATTTATCCTCTTATCTCTACCAATTAAACAGGCATGTAGATAAATTTTTGGTTTTATATTATTAGAGATAGAGGGATAGAACATTTTCCCTATTTGGGATGGTGGTGTTGCTTGTTTTATGGGGATTAGCTTTTATTTTTGAGAGAGCGGGCTCCTTTTTACGATTAATAAGTTTGTCCCAGTAAGATATTTTTAAAAACAGGAGGAGAAGATGATTAAAACACCAAGTCCAAGTTATAGTTTTATCATGAGAGTGGAACTTTTAACTAAACCCGGGATGCTTGGGAAGGTGACCTCTGCTATTGGGAAGGCAGGAGGGGATATTGGTGCGGTGGATCTCGTGGGGTTCAAAAAAGACATTACGATTCGAGATATCACAGTCAATGTTGCAGACCTTCCAATGGGCGAGAGGATGGTTGAGCAGGTGAAGCGAATCAAAGGAGTGAAGGTGGTCAGTGTCACGGACCGAACATTCATGATTCATCAAGGAGGAAAGATTGAGATAAAGAATAAGATTCCACTCAATTCCCGAGAAGATCTTTCAATGGCTTATACTCCTGGAGTGGCAAGGATCTCCACTGCCATTCATGAGGATCGAGAAAGGGTATATGACCTAACGATTAAAAAGAATACCATTGCTATCGTTACGGATGGGAGTGCAGTTTTAGGTCTTGGAGATATTGGGCCAGAAGCGGCGATGCCTGTGATGGAAGGGAAGGCCATGCTCTTTAAGGAGTTTGGAGGGGTCGATGCCTTTCCTATCTGCTTGAATACAAAAGATCCGAAGGAAATTGTATCTGTGGTTAAATTGATCTCACCTGGATTTGGGGGAATCAATTTGGAAGACATTTCTGCCCCCGTTGTTTTGAGATTGAGTCTCAACTGAGAAAGGAATTGAATATTCCTGTCTTCCATGATGATCAGCATGGGACGGCCGTAGTCATTCTGGCTGGTCTGATTAATGCGTTAAGGTTGGTTGGAAAGAGGTTTGAAGATATTCGTGTAGTGGTGAGCGGGTTGGGGGCTGCAGGGATTGCCTCCATTCAACTGCTCCTTTCTTCAGGGGTAAGGCAGATTATCGGGTGTGACCGAGCCGGTATCCTCTATAAAGGGCGAAAGGAGAATATGAATCCTATTAAGGAAAAGATTGCGGAAAAGACCAATCCAGAAGGGATTCGGGGTAGCCTTTCAAATGCAATCAAAGGAGCAGATGTCTTTATTGGTCTTTCTCAACCAGGGGTGATCACTGGCGGGGATATTAAAAAGATGGCAAAGAATCCAATTGTATTTGCAATGGCAAACCCTGATCCTGAGATCATGCCAGAGGAGGCAGGACGGTACGCAAAGGTTGTTGCCACGGGCAGATCCGATTATCCCAATCAGATCAATAATGTCCTCTGCTTTCCTGGTCTTTTTCGAGGGGTTCTGGATTGTGGGGCAAGAGAGATAAACGAGGAGATGCTCTTTGCCGCAGCCAATGCCATTGCCAGCGTAGTGACGGAGAAGGAGATGAGTGAGGATTATATTATTCCGAGTGTGTTGAATAGAAAGGTTCCCGAACGAGTGGCCCAGGCTGTGAGGGAAGCAGCCATCAAGACAGGAGTGTCGAGAAGAGGGTAGATTCCCACAGGGGGCCATGAGATATGAGAATTTTATTGGTTGAAGACGATCGAGGGATTGCCCGATTTGTTAAGAAGGGTTTATTGGAAAATTCATATTTTGTAGAGGTGGCCTATGATGGGGAGAAAGGATTATATTTGGCCCTCCATGAAGATTATGATCTGATCGTCCTTGATATCCTGCTTCCCAAAATAGATGGGAGAGACATTCTAAGGGAGATGAGATCAAAAGGAGTATCCACCCCCGTCATTTTTTTAACTGCGAAGGACTCGGAGAAGGATATCGTTCAAGGATTAGGTTTAGGGGCCGATGATTATCTGGTTAAACCATTTTCATTTAATGAACTGCTGGCAAGGATTGGGGCTATCCTCAGGAGAACAAAAGAGATAAAGGCTCCATCTATTTTGCAGGTTGCCAACTTGACTTTAGAAATTGAGGGTCATCGAGTTTTCAGGGATAAGAACAGAATTGAACTGACGCCTAAAGAGTACGCCCTTCTTGAATTCTTTATGAGACATCCGGGTCAGGTCCTAACCAGGACAATGATTTTGGAAAAGGTCTTTGATTACCATTTTGATCCTTCCACTAATGTCGTCGATGTCCACATTTCCAATCTAAGAAACAAGATAGACAGAGATTTTGAGCCCAAGCTTATCCATACCATAAAAGGGATTGGTTATGTCCTCGAAGACCGGGGGTAAATTTTTTCGAAGAACCGATGTCAAATTCACTCTCTGGTATATGGTTGTCTTCTTCCTTTCTGCTTCGATCATTTGCGGGTTTCTTTATCTTCGTCTAAGACACCAACTCATTAAAGAGATTGATCAGTTTCTTCTTGACGAGACAATCGAGATGGAAAAGGTTTTGTCCGAGGAACCGAAAGCGATCGGGTTTCTAATGAGGTTCGAAGATGAAGTAATGGGGAGAAAGTATTATCCCTTCTTTTTCCAAATTTTGGATCAAGAGGGAAAGCCCCTATTTATCTCCAAGGAGTTTGGAGGATTGGGATACGTGGTTCATGATGAAGTATTAGCCAATGCGAGAAAAGGTAGGGGGACCCGGGAGAGATTCGTTTCTTCGAAGAGGAGGACTCCTTATCGAATCATCAGTACCCCTGTTTATAAGAATGGGACGCTTAACAAAATCATTCAGATTGGAACCCATCTTCATTTTGTAAGAAAGAATTTGGTCCACTTTAGAAACAATATCCTGGTGGCCCTGCTGATTTTGTTAGTGCTCGGGACAGTTGGAGGGTGGGCCCTGGCGAGAAGGTCTCTCTCCCCGATCGGATATATTGCCTCAAAGACCCGAAGCATTACCTCAGAAAATCTGAGCGATAGGCTTCAGGTTAGGGGAACAGATGATGAAATGGATGATCTTATTAAGGCGATCAATGAAATGATTAGCAGGCTTGAAGAATCCTTCAACAGGATGGCTGAATTTACTGCGGATGCCTCTCATGAACTAAAGACCCCCATCTGCGCTCTGAGGGGGGAAGCAGAGGTCCTTTTGTCAAAGAGAAGATCGCCTGAAGAGTATCAAGAAGCCTTAGCCCAATTTATTGAAAGATTTGACTATCTGAATCGAATAATTAATGATTTAATTCTCCTTTCCAAGGCCGATGCCTCGCGGGCAGAACTAAAAATGGCTCCCCTTCGATTAGATCTTCTAATCAATGAACTTGTCTCTCTCTTTTCAATATTAGCGGAACAGAAGAACCTTGTTTTGGAGATAGGCCCTCTTGAAGAGGTGATGATAGAGGGAGATAAAATTCGATTACAGCAACTCTTCACAAACCTGATTGATAATGCCATAAAATATACATTCAAAGGGTTGGTCCAGATCAGCCTCGAAAAAAATAAAGAGATGGCGGTGGTAAGAATTCGTGATACTGGGATTGGAATTCCTAAAGAGGAGCAAGAGAACATCTTTAAACGATTCTATCGTGTGGATAAATCCCGATCTCGGGAAACCGGGGGAGTGGGTTTGGGCCTAAGCATTGCTCAGTGGATCGCCCAAGCCCACCATGGAAGAATTGAGGTTGAAAGTGATCCAGGTCGTGGATCAACGTTTATAGTCTATCTCCCTATTTTAAGATAAAGATCTTCTCATCCCTAAGATTAAGAAACCTTCATATCTAATTAATCTTAAATTAATCTTCACCTTTTACTATAATTATAAATGATGATAAAAGATTGACATTTAAACTTTTGAAATGCTAAACATTGAAATAAACTCATGAATCAAACTAATAAACAACAAATCGCTCATTTTCCTTTAAAGCCAGTAGTGATGCTTGGAGTGGTGGCGTTATTGCTTCTCTTGCTCTACCTCTCGCCCGCTCAAAAGTATCTCAGCGATATCCAGGCTTTTAAAAGATGGCTCCTCGCATTGGGATGGAAGGGACCTGTGGCATGGATGGGAATGGTCTTTATTCTGGTGGCTGTAGGAACCCCCCGTCTTTTGTTTTGTCCCATTGGTGGCCTTGCCTTTGGATTCTGGTATGGCCTGTTATGGACTCAATTACCAACCCTTCTGGGTTATTATGCTCTATTTTTATTTGTCCGTTGGGGGGGAAGAGATTTTGTCTTAAAACACTGGCCTAATCTCGGTAATCTCAAAGGGATCTTCCAAGGTCATTCTGCAACATTAATTGTTTTTGCTATCCGCCAAATCCCAATAAGCGGACTGATTATCAATTTTTTGCTTGGGCTTTCGCCCATCCGTCATATCCACTTTCTTTTAGGATCCGCCCTTGGAATTATGCCCGAAGCGATTCCATTTACACTGATTACCAGTGGAACATTCAAGTTAAATAGCCAAAATACGGCCCTCTATATTGCAATTGCTTTGGGACTTTTTTTGATAATAGTTAATGGACTTTGGTATTTATACCGTCACTCAAAATTGTTTGCCCAATTACGAGAGGCAAAATTATTTTCAATAACCCAAAAAGATGACCTAACGGGAACTTCATAATTTCAATGTAAACTTTTCTCGTTAAAAATCCATGGGATTCTTTAAATTTAAAAGATTCTATTTTGCGATTTTACTCTCATTAGGTACCCTGATTTTTTTGTTTCAGCTTGGAGGAAGAGACCTCTGGGAGCCAGATGAGACTCGTTATGCAGTGGTGGCAAGAGATATGAGAGAAAATGGAAATTGGATCTTACCCCACCTCAATGGGAAGATCTATGCAGAAAAACCCCCTCTTTTTTTCTGGCTGGTCAACCTGTCCATTTTTTTCTTTGGTGTAGATAATGAGTTGACGAATCGTTTACCCTCTGCCTTGGCTGGATTGATCACGGTTCTGGTTACATCCCATTTAGGGAAAAGTCTCTTCAATGCTCAAGTTGGTTTTATCTCTGGTCTCATTCTTTCTACCTGTATGTTCTTTCCTCTCATCTCCCGATGGATGATGTTAGACTCCATGCTTACCCTTTTTTTTCTTCTGGCTCTTAACTATCTTTACCGAGGCCTTGAGGAGGAGGAAAACCGAAGGAGACATTATCTCTTGGCCGGTTTTTTTATAGGCCTGGGGGTTTTAACGAAGGGACCGATTGTCTATCTCTCGATCCCCATTGTTCTTATTTTTACCTTTTTTCAAAAGAAATTTAAGACATTTTGGTGCACCGATCTCCTCTGGGGATTCCTTCTTTCTATGGGTATGGTTTTGATCTGGTGGATCCCAGTTTGTTTAGCGGGAGGAAAGGATTACATCAATTGGATTCTTTTTAAACAGGTTGTTGGGACCTATATCGAGGGGGGAAAACATTTTCATTCAAAGCCCTTTAGTTTCTACTTTATCCGTTTTCCAATTGAGTTCTTTCCATGGATTGTCTTTTTACCCTCTGCCTTCATCATAGGATTAAAAACAAATAGAATGCGAAAGGAATGTTTATTCCTTTCTATCTGGTTTATTTTTATCTTTATTTTCTTTACCCTTTCTAAAGGAAAGAAGGATAACTATCTTCTGCCCCTCTATCCCGCTTCAGCCATGATGGTTGGAGTGCTCTGGGATTCGGAATCCCAATTAGTAAAAAAGCCGAAGGGATTTATTATAGGCCTTATATTGGTTACCCTTTTCTTTTTTTTCGGGATGGTCGTTTTTTTATCAGGAATTCTCCAAACCTTATATCCCTCTATCGTGGAATATCGCACTTTTGGGATTTATCTTCTCTCCTATTTAACGGTTGGATCCTTCTTCTCTCTTCTCCTTTTTGTATGGAAAAAAAAGTGGCCGTCATTCGTCCTTCTTATTGTCACGTTTACTATTTTTCACCTTCATCTCTCCTATGCCCTTCCACCCAAACTGAATCCTCAGAGATCGATGAAATATTTTTCGGAAAGGATTCTCAAAAGAATGAACCCTGGGGATGAGATTAAAACCTATTGGTTTAAATCAAATGGATTGATCTATTATACAAAGAAGTCTTATATAGAGGAGATAGAGACTCCGGATCGGTTCAAGGAAGTCTTCTATTCACCCCAAAAGGTCTTTATTGTGATTTTTAGGAAAATGTTTGAAAAGCTTAAGAGTGAAGCAGGGGTTGAAATGGAACCTATTGATCAGGCAAAAGTTGGGCATTGGGAGTATATTTTGGTTTCGAATCATTAGCCTTCAATGGATAGAGCTATATGATTTTAAAGACTAAAAAAAGAACTTTATGGTGGTTGATTTGTTCAATTACATTTTTATCCATATCATTCCTCTCCGGATGGGTCCTTAAATATTATCGAGATTATCAGAACCTCCCCACCGACCATTTAATCGGAAACAGAATATCAAATATAGAGATGTTAAAAGAAGAGGGATTTCCTTTCTCTTTTTTAGTGATTGGGGATACTCACGGGAGCAGGATGGGAGAGGCTTTAATTAAAAAGGCTTTAAGGACTGAAAAATTTTCTTTCTTGATCCATCTGGGGGATTTTGTAAGCGAACCAGACATCTGGTCCCATCGGTTCTTTCTTACAGAAATGATCAAGGAAATGAAGTTACCTTTTCCGGTTTTTCTTGTTCCAGGAAATCATGATATAGATTATACTTCCAGAAAGATAAGTAATAAAGAAAGGAGAGTAACGCAAGAAGTTTTCGATTCCCTTTATGGAGCAAGAAATTTCCATTTTATATACAATCAATGCCTTTTTATCCTGTGCGAAGTGGATCCTAAGGATTCTATAGGTTATTTAAATTATCTCAGAGGGGTTTTATCGGAAAAAGGGAGTGGGGAAAAATATATTTTTGTATTTATCCATTATCCCCCTACGAGGGTGGGGGATATTCATGAAAAGGGTTTGCCAAAAGAAAATGATTTTTTTTCAATCATGAAGGAATATAAAGTGACAAGATGTTTTTTTGGTCATTTCCATGGTTATTGGAGAAGCGAATGGGAAGGGATAAACCTTATTATTTCTGGAGGAGGAGGTCGTTTAAAAGAGAGACAACCTGAATGGGGAAAATTTCACCATATATTAAAAGTGAGAGTTAATGAACATGGGATAGAGGAGAACTTAATTGTTTTAAAAGAAGAAATGGGATTCGAGGATAGATTTGAGCATTGGATATTTACTCAAGTTTTTCCTTACATTAAAGATCACGCTTGGATTCCCTACCTCACTACCGGCCTCTTTTTATGTTTAGGAGTTTTTTATCTTATCTTTTTCATTAAGGAAAGAAACAATGGATCTCCATAAGGTTGGTCAAAATATGGATATGAAGCTTTTGTTAATAGGAATAGGAAGATGGGGAAGAAATCATCTCAAAACACTATCTTCGTTGGTGGAGGAACTTTATGTGGTAGATTCTGATCCAAAACAGTTAGAAATGTGTAAAGAGTTTTTTATTCCAGAGGATCATTTATCCACCAATTATCGGGAGTTCCTTGATGTTGTGAACGCCGTGGATATCGTTACTCCAGCGGATAGCCACCTTAGCATTAGCTTGGATTGTTTGAAAAATAATAAGGATGTCTTTGTAGAAAAACCGATCGCCTTAACTTCCCAAGAGGCAAAAGTGATGATTGCCGAATCAGATAAAAGGAGATTGATTCTTCAGGTGGGTCATCTCTACCGATACCATCCTGCAGTAACAAAAATTAAAGAATTTATTGAGAATGGGGCTTTGGGTGAAATTCAATATGCC
>Ga0209102_1000181_pt1 | contig 43390 bp, 36 predicted proteins | sample ConPoolayeHmetaG_FD_185483 | JGI IMG/M metagenome (GOLD analysis project Ga0209102, IMG submission 185483) | Hot spring microbial mat communities from California, USA to study Microbial Dark Matter (Phase II) - Cone Pool mat layer H metaG... ...
ATAGAAAGACGATTGGGAGCCACTGGAACAGTGCTTCATAGCTACGCCAGAGGCATAGATGACCGAGAGGTGGAGCCGCCGAGTGAAGCTAAATCCATCAGTCAGGAGCTCACTTTCGCCTGCGATACCCTGAACCGCAATTTTCTGGAGGCCAATCTGCATAACTTATGTCATGAGGTTTGCCAGGAGCTGCGCAGCCAAAATAAAAGAGCGAAATGTGTCGCCATCAAGCTGAGGTATGCCGACTTTAAGACAATCACTCGCCAGGTCACCTTAAAGGAAGCTAGCGACGTTACCCGGGTTATTTTTGCCACAGCTCAGCAGTTGCTGAGTAAAGCTCTGGCAAAACAAAAAAAGCCAATACGACTCATAGGTATTCAAATATCAAGCCTGGTAGGCGAAGAGAGACAGCTCTCGCTGTTTGATTCCGGGACGGCGAAGCCGGAGCGCCTGGATAAAGCTATAGACAAGATTCGCAGTAAATACGGCACATCGGCGATAAAGACCGGCAACGGCATCCTTTCTGAAAGCAGCCGGGATAAAAAGAAATTCTAAATACTAATTTCTAAATCCTAAACTATATTAAATGCCAAAGCCCAAATGTCAAATCAAGCCCAAAATTCAAATAACAAAAGAAACTAGTTTTGGCATTTAAGCATTTGGATTTCGATTGTCCTTTGGGTTTTGACATTTGGATTTTGATAAATGGGTTGTGATATTTGGGTTTGTCCCGGCTTCACCGAGGATGCTCGATGAAATCGGCATTTAGTATTTAGTGCTTGGAATTTAGGATTCGGAGCGGAGCGGTTGTGGGAGGCAAAGGGGCTTGTTTTGGGCTTGCAATACTAATTATAATTGAGCACCTTCAACTACAATAGAAAGGAGAAAGATGCCGCCTTATGCCTTTTTCCATAAAAAATTTATGCCCCTATCGGAAGCCAAAATTGGAATCCTGACCCATGCTCTCCACTATGGCACCGCTTGCTTCGAGGGTATCCGCGGTAACTGGGATAGCGAGCAAAAAAGATTTTGTCTCTTTAGAATCCAAGACCACTATAGACGCATGCTCAACGGTTGTCACATCCTGAAAATTAATCTTCCTTACTCCGTTGATAAGCTTTGCCAATTGACTGGTGAGCTTGTGGAAAAAAGTGGCTACCAAGAAGACGTATATATCCGTCCTCTAGCCTATAAAAGCTCCGAAACTGTCGGGGTTCGCCTTCACAACCTGGAGGATGATTTCTTTATCGTCGTGACCACCCTCCCGCCTTACCTTGATACCGAAAATGGCGTCCGCTGCTGCACTTCGTCGTGGCGTCGCGTGGATGATACCATGATTCCACCTCGGGGCAAGATTTGTGGCATCTATGTAAACAGTGCTCTGGCTAAAACCGAGGCCCACGAAAGTGGCTTTGATGAAGCTATATTACTAACTCACGACGGGCATGTCTCCGAAGGCAGTGGCGAAAATATCTTTCTCATCTTGGGAGGGAAATTGATAACTCCTCCCTCATCCGACAACATTCTCTTGGGCATTACCAGGGACACAGTCATGAAATTAGCCAAGAATGAGTTAGGCATGGATACTATTGAGAGGCAAGTTGATAGAAGCGAACTTTATGTGGCTGAAGAATGCTTCTTTACCGGGACAGCCGCCAATATAGCTCCCATACTGGAAATCGACCATCGCCCGATAGGCACGGGCAAAGTTGGCAAAATAACGGCCAAATTACAAAAGCTCTTCGCCGCAGTGATGCTGGGAAGAAATCCGAAATACTCTGATTGGTATTATCTAGTTTCTCCTAAGCCAGTAAAGGCCTGACCCTTTCTAGACCGGTTGTTTATTCTGCCACCTTGAGCCCCGATGAAATCGGGGCAGAGGGTCTAGATTCTTCGCTACGCTCAGAATGACAACTAGATGTGGCAAACGCCTTTTTCAAACGGGGATTTACCCCGGAGCTACCCCTAAAGCCCTGAGCAAGTAGAGAAGGCGGCAACTATGCTCCAAGGCAGTGGTATAGTAATAAGCTTCCTCTAACAACTGGCTGGCAGCAAAACTGCCGTGACCCCGCACCAAAACCACCCTGTGTTCTTTTAACAGCCTGGCTATATCTTCTGCAAGTTTTCCGGGTTTTTCCACCTTCTTTGTGCTTAAGACAGGTACCTTAGACAACAAAGCCCGCCCTTCTACATCACAGGGTATAATCTCTTTTTCCGTGAAAGATAAGGCCACAGCGTAAGGCGGATGAGCATGAACCACCGCCAATGCCGAAGTCTTTTGATAGATACAGCGATGAACCTCCAGCTCAATTGAAGCTAGGGGCGTAGCCCGACTGTTCTTATTTATGCCCGTCTCCACCAAATCCGCCTCCTGAATGGAGCCCAAGGCGCTGCCTCGGTGGGTGATAAGTAGACGCTCCCCAAGCTTGACGCTGAGATTACCTCCTTGAGAAGAAACCAATCCTTGAGTAAAAAGAGCTTGCCCTACCACTTGAAATTGAGACAGCATCGCACTACGTTAAATCCTAAATTCTAAACTCTAATCTCTAAACAACTTCTAAATCCTAAATTCTAAATGTTCAGGATTTAGATATTAGTGCTTAGTGCTTCTAGTCATGATATACGCCGTATCACAGCCACCACCTTCCCCTGAATCTCGACATTATCTGGAGTAGTATAAATGGGTTTCATCTGCCTATTGGCTGGCTCCAGGCGGATGCGATTTGGCTCAGCGAAAAACCTCTTAAGTGTCACCTCTTGTTCTGCCTTAAGCCAGACCGCTACCATATCGCCATTCTCAACACTGCTCACATATTCCATTAACACTATGTCCCCATCCCCTATCAAAGCATCCATCATGGAGTCCCCTCTTACCCGGAGAGCATAAATATCCTGCTTGCCGCGAACCAACTCCTCACTGACTTCCAACTCCTCATGGGGAATAACATGACCTGTGTCAGGCACAGGAATGGGCTCACTGGCAGCTATTGCCCCCACTATGGGAATATGAACCAGTTTCCTCCCTCTTTGCTGTGGGTTCAAAAACTTAATTCCCCGAGATATATCACTGTGGCGGCGAATATATCCTGCTTGCTCTAATTTTTTCAGGTTATAAGCGACCACCGAGGTGGAGCTTATCCCGCATCCCGCAGCAATATCTCTAATAGTAGGAGGATAACCCTTATCTTCCAAAAATTCGGTGACAAAGTTGATAATTCGTTCTTGCTTTGGCGAAAGCGCTTTGATAGCCATCGGTTACCAGTGACTACTTCTTATTGAGCTTCTTCATTAAGCGCGACTTAAGTCTGGCGCCTTTATTTCTATGAATAATCCCCTTGCTCACTGCTTTATCTATTCTCCTTATAGCCAGCATTATTTTCTGATATGCCGATTCTTCCTTGGCATCAATTGAACTTTTCGCTTTAACTATGTGTGTTTTAACACTCTGGCGCACTAAGCGATTCCGCAGCCGCTTTCTCTCAGCTGTCTTGGCTACTTTGTTACCTTGCTTAGTAGCGTTCCCTTGCTTACCAGTGTTCTCTTGTTTACTAGCTGACACTTATTTCCCCCTTTCTGGTTACACTTACTACGTTCCACACTGAATAAATTCTGGACATTATTTTGCTTAGCTGAGCCGCACTTTTCACCTCTAAGGTAAAATACAACGTGACACTCTCATCACGGTGATTGCCCATGCTTACCTCGCTCAGGTTCACCCCCTCTTCGGCTATAATAGCACTAATATCCCGAACAAGGCCAACTCTATCCCAGGCATCGACCTGAATCGTCACAGGGTAAACTTGCGCCACATCACCCCACTCTACCTTGATCAGCCTTTCCTTCTCTTCTTCATGGATAATATTAGGACAATCCCTCCGGTGCACAGTGATACCCCGGCCTTGAGTAATATACCCAATAATCTTATCCCCCGGCAAGGGATGACAGCAATTAGCCAAACGAGTAAGTAAGTCCCCCACCCCCAGCACGTTAATACTCACAGGGCTGAGCTTCCGTGGAGGCAGAACTTCAGCTCCCTCCGCAGTCGGCTCCAATTGTCCGCTTAATTTAAGCACTATTTGGGAAGAATGGATGCTACCGTTGCCCAAGGCAGCAAAAAGGTCATCTGCGCTGTCATAGCCAAGCTGCTGCGCCACTTCGTCGACACCGGGCAAACCGAGGCCTAACTTCTTAAGCTCCCTATCCCAAATTTGCTTGCCAGCTTCAATACACTGACTTCGTTCTTGCTTGGCAAACCATTGCCGAACCTTGCTGCGCGCGTGAGACGTCTTAAGGTAGCCGAGCTCAGGATTAAGCCAGTCCAGACTCGGGCCTTTGTCTACCTTGCTGGCCATAATCTCCACTACATCGCCACTCTTAAGAGTATAACTCAAGGGCTCAAGCCTTCCGTTCACTTTCGCTCCGATACATCTATAGCCCAAGTCTGTATGAATTCGAAAGGCGAAATCTAGAGGCGTAGCGCCCTTGGGCAACTCCTTTATCTCCCCTTTCGGAGTATACACAAATACGCGATCCGTAAGAACATCGGTTTTAATAGACTCCAGAAATTCCTCACTATCAAGCTCCTCCCTCCAATCACCAATCTGCTGCAGCCAAGTTACTTCGTCTTTAAATCGCTCACCTGCTTTCCCTTCTTTATAGAGCCAGTGAGCCGCCACCCCATATTCGTTGACCCGATGCATCTCATAAGTCCGAATTTGTATTTCTAGCGGTGTTGTACTCTGACACATTACCGTAGTATGCAAAGCCCGATAGCCGTTATCCTTGGGATTAGCAATAAAATCGTCGAATTCTTCAGGTATAGGACGCCAAAGATTATGAATTACACCTAGTGCCTTATAACAATCTGAAACCGAATCCACTAATACGCGCAAGGCAAAAAGGTCATGGATATCCCCAAAATTCTTACCCTGCGCATCATACTTGCCCATCTTTTGATATATGCTGTAAATATGTTTTGGTCGGCCATAGACCTTAGCTTCTATACCGGCTTTATCTAATTCCTGGCTCAGTATCTGACTGACTTCAGTGATGAAGCCTTCCCTCTCGGCTCGCTTTCCAGCTACTAAGCGAGCAATCCGATGGTACACCCGTGGCTTCAGATAGCGAAAAGCTAAATCCTCTAATTGCCATTTCGCCTGCCTCATACCTAAACGGTGGGCCAAAGGAGCATATATCTCCAAGGTCTCTTGAGCGATAGCATGCCGCTTCTCGGCAGGCAAAGCCCCCAGTGTGCGCATGTTATGTAACCTGTCTGCCAATTTGATAAGGACTACCCGTAGGTCTTCAGCCGAAGCCATGAGCATTTTGCGTAAGTTCTCGGCCTGAACCTTCGATTTTGCTTCTCCCGTTCCAGCTCGACTGGCAAGCTTGTTTAGCTTGGTAACTCCATCCACAAGTTTAACCACTTGTGAACCAAACTTGGACTCAATCTCGCCTAACGATATACCACAATCTTCGGGGACATCGTGCAATAAGGCTGCAGCCAAGGTTTCAGCATCGAGGTGAAACTCAGCTAAAATCATGGCCGTATTTAAAGGATGCTCTAAATAAGGCTCGCCATTCTTACGTACTTGCCCCTCGTGAGCCTTGGCAGCGAATTCGTAGGCGACTTTAACCAGACCTACTTTATCTTCAGGTAGGTAAGTACTAGCCTTTTCTATGAGCGCATTCCCGTCCATCTTCTAATTCATAATACTGCAATAGCAAAAGTAACGCAAATTATAGCCAACCCCACAAATCCGAAATCCCACAAGCGCTCCGCTCTAAATCCTAAGCACCAAATACTAAACAAATCCCAATTTTCAAATTCCAAAACTGTTTGGCCCTTTGGATTTTGGCCATTTGATATTGTTTAGGATTTAGATATTAGAATTTAGGATTTCTCCAGATTCGCGACGTGAATGAATTCATTCCTTCGTACTTCGACTGACTTTGTCGGCCTCGCAACGACTTCTGTCTCACCTTCTCTGTAAATCGCGATAATATGGTAAACTAACAGATAGACAAGGAGGATTTCTTTGCCTAAAGCACCTCGGGGGACATTCGATATCCTGCCTCAAGAGCATGTCTACTGGAAATATGTAGAGGACAAGGCTAATTCCTTATGCCGGCTCTATGGTTACCAGTCATTGAGCACGCCGATATTCGAAGATGCCCAACTTTTCATTAAAACTATAGCCGGGGGGACCGATATCATTGACAAGGAAATGTATATCTTCGCGGATAAAAGTGGGCAAGAATTGGCTTTAAGGGCCGAGGGCACGGCGCCAGTTTGCCGAGCTTATATAGAGCATGGTTTATTTAATCTGCCTCAACCGGTAAAGCTGTATTATATTGGACCGGCTTTTAGATATGAGCGCCCTCAAGCGGGCAGATATCGCCAGCATCACCAATTTGGCTTTGAGGCACTGGGAGAGGCTGACCCGGCCCTCGATGCTGAAGTAATCGAGATGGCCCGACAATTCTTTGATTCGCTAGGGCTTTCCCGACTTTCTATTCACCTCAACAGCATTGGCTGTAAGCTGTGCCGACCCGCGTATTTAGAAGTACTAAAGCAGCATTATGCTAGTTACATAGACCATCTTTGCCCTGACTGCAAAGCCAGGCTGATCAGGAACCCGCTTCGCCTGCTTGATTGCAAGAAAACCTCTTGCCAGGAGATAGCTAAAACTGCACCCAAAATTACCGATTATCTATGCCCTGAATGCCAACTCCACTTCCAAAGCGTTCAAAAATATTTAGGGGCAATGAACATCCCCTTTCATTTGAATCCTAGATTGGTCCGTGGCCTGGATTATTACACTAGGACAGTGTTCGAGATTGAGCCTCGAGAAAAAGGAGGACAAAGCACGCTCGGTGGCGGTGGTCGCTATGATGACCTCATTGAGTCATTAGGCGGAAAACCAACTCCAGCAGTGGGTTTTGCCGCCGGGCTGGAAAGAATAATATTGAATCTCAAGAAACAGAAAATAGATATTCCGTCATTGCCCAAGCCTGATGCTTTTATCGCCTACACAGGAGAAGAAGCCAAGATTGAAGCGGTGAAGATTGCCTCGGAGCTACGGAAGGCGGGCATAGCTGTTATCCTGGCTACGGGTGATAAAAGCCTGAAAGGGCAGATGAGACAAGCTAATTCTTTAGGCATTGCCTACGCTCTTATTCTCGGCGAACAAGAGCTTAGTAAACGAAGTGCCATGTTGCGAGACATGAGAAGCGGAGAACAGAAAACCATCCCGTTATCTGAAATCGCCAAAATACTCAAACCCCGATGAAATCGGGCGCAAAACTAACACCTACAATTTCAGATATGGTATAATATAAATGTATTGTCATTATGATCGACTACAAGTGGAAACCTAGACAGTTATCTGCCACCACTGGCAATTTTGCACAATGCCTCAGAACACCATGCATAACTCCGTAAATCAAGAATATACCGCCAAAGACATCCAGATTTTAGATGAAATCAAGGCCGTACGCTTACGACCAGGTATGTATATTGGCGGCACCGATAAACACGGGTTACACCAACTTCTCTACGAGATAGTATATAACAGCATAGACGAAGCTATGGCTGGCTTCTGTGACCAAATTGAAGTCACAATCCATGAGGATAATAGCGTCACTGTAATTGATAATGGACGAGGTATCCCTATAGACACTATCCCGGGACAAGATATCACGGCTTTGGAAGCAGTCTTGACTCGCCTGCACGCCGGAGCCAAGTTCAGCAATCATGTCTATGGTGTATCCAGTGGGCTCCACGGCGTTGGTGCTTCTGTAGTAAATGCCTTATCTTCCTGGCTTAAAGCTGAGGTTAAACGCCAGGGAAAAATCTACCGCCAGGAATACCATCAAGGGGTTCCCAAAGGCGACATAGAAATTGTTGGTGATGCCCAGAGCACAGGCACTTCGATTTCTTTCCTGGCTGATAAGGAAATCTTCGAGAACATTGACTACGATTTCGACCTGGCCTGTCAGCGACTAAAGGAACTGGCTTACCTGAATAAAGGGGTGGAGATAACTCTTAAAGACGAGAGAAACAATCAAGAGAAAGCGTTCTACTTCGATGGGGGCATAGCTAGTTTTATTCGCCGCCTGAATAAAAATAGAGTTGTTATTCACCCCTACCCTATTTATATCTCCACTATGATAGATAGCACTATAATTGAAGCGGCTCTGCAATACAACGATAGCTTCACAGAGTCCACCCTCTGCTTCGCCAACTGTGTTAATACCAGAGACGGAGGCAGCCACCTTACCGGCTTTCGCGCAGCCTTAACCCGCGTTTTCAACGATTATGCCCGGAATAATAAACTCCTAAAGGATACTGACCCCAACTTAACCGGGGAAGATGTGCGTGAAGGGGCAGTGGCCATCATCAGTGTCAAGCTGCCCCAACCCCAGTTTGAGGGGCAAACCAAGGCTAGGTTGGGAAATCCCGAGGTAAAAAGCCAGGTTGAATCTGCTGTCGCCAATAGCTTGTCCCTCTACCTAGAGCAACACCCCAACGAGGCCAAGGCAATTATAGAGAAATGTCTGACCGCCGCCAAAGCCAGAGAGGCAGCACGTAAAGCTCGTGACCTCGTTTTAAAGAAGACTGGATTCGAAATATCAACTCTGCCCGGGAAACTAGCCGATTGCTCCGAGAAGGAGCCCGCAAAATGCGAGCTTTATTTGGTTGAAGGTGACTCAGCCGGCGGCTCAGCTAAACAAGGGCGAGACCGCCGCTTTCAAGCCATTCTCCCCCTCAGAGGCAAAATACTAAATGTAGAAAAGGCTGCCAAAGATAAGATTCTAGAACATGAAGAGCTAAGAGCCATCGTCACAGCGCTAAGAGCAAGTGCTGACGAACAATTTGATTGCTCTAGACTTCGCTACCATAAAATAATCATCATGACCGATGCCGATGTTGATGGCTCACATATTCGCACTCTGCTCCTTACCTTCTTTTACCGCCATATGACTGAGTTAATTAATCAAGGCTATCTCTACATTGCCCAACCACCCCTCTACCGAATTAAGCACGGTAAACAGGAGTTCTGGCTTTACTCTGAACAGGAAAAGGAAGCAAAACTTAAAGGACTAAGAGAAGACAAAATAGAAATCCAGCGATACAAAGGGCTAGGGGAGATGAATCCTCAGCAACTCTGGGAGACAACCATGAATCCCGCCACCAGGACTCTGCTCCAAGTACAAGTAGAGGATGCCATAGCCGCAGACCAGGCTTTCCGTATGCTCATGGGCGATGAAGTTCTGCCCCGTAAAAGATTCATCCAAGCCCATGCCCAAAGTGTGAGAAACCTCGATATCTAGCCATCTGACCTCCCTAGATATAGACCCTGCTCTGTAATATACTTTTCTACCTCGGGGGGCACCAGGTAACGAATGGGCAACCCTTGAGCTAAACGCTGACGAATTTCTGAGGAGCTAATCCCGATTACCGGCATATCAAGCTGAATAACCTTGTCCCGCAGCCCGGGTATTGCTGTTTCTAAGTGCTTGAAATCTCTTGCGCCTAGTCTCGGAGCAACCACTAGCCGACACAATTGAACTAATTTTTGCGGTTCCTTCCACAAGGGCAGCTCGGCTAAAGCATCCCGCCCAAGGATGAAGAACAGACTCGCTTTGCCCCCTAGCTGCTCTTGCAGCCTTATCAAGGTATCCACGGTGTAAGAGGGACCGGGGCGCTCCACTTCCAAAGTACAAAGCTTGAAGTGGGGATTATCAGCTATGGCACGGCGGACCATCTCTACCCTGTGCACTGCTGGGGTAATATTGCGGTCCACCTTAAGCCACGGCTCTCCGGCAGGCACGAAAAGAACTTCCTTAAATCCCAACTTTATTCTGGCTTCCTCAGCGACAACAAGGTGACCTATATGGATAGGGTCAAATGTACCACCAAGAATGCCTATATTCACTTCTTCATTTTCTCGGCTTGGGACGGAATATCGCTATCTGCGCCTGCGAAATTATTTCCTCGTCCTCGCTTGCCTGTTCCACCATTGCCATGGCTTTCCTGGTCAATTCTAACACAGCCTGGCCCTTAAGCGCAGAGATGAAAAACACAGGCATTCCAAGGTTGGATAAGCCTTTCTTCACTTCAGGCAAACGAGCTTGAGCCTCAGGCAAATCTATCTTGTTCACCACCACGATTTTGGGCTTCTGGGATAAGCCTTTGTATAAGGCTATCTCACTATCCAATATTCTGAGGTCATCCATGACGGTCGGCGAACTGCCATCCAATAGATAAACCAGTAGCTTGGTCCTTTCCGCATGGCGTAAGAACTCGTTTCCTAACCCTTTGCCCAGATGAGCACCTTCGACAAGGCCGGGCAGCTCAGCAACAATAAAGTCTCTCTTGTCGCCTGGCATGACTCCTAAAACTGGTTGCCGGGTGGTAAACGGATAATCGGCAATTTCGGGCTTGGCTCTCGATATCGCCGCTAATAAAGTGGATTTCCCCGAGTTCGGCGGACCGACAATACAGATATCGGTAATGAGTTTTACATCCAGAATAATATGCCGTTGCTCTCCCGGTTCACCCTTGCTAGCTATCTCAGGAGCTTGATTTACCGCTGTGGCAAAACGGGCATTACCCAGTCCTCCTCGACCCCCTTTAGCCACCAAAATCTTTTGCCCGGTAGCCCTCAAGTCAGCCAGAAGTATCTCCTGCCCTGAATTAGCTTTAGCAAAAACCATTGTGCCTACGGGCACTGAAATAGCTAAGCCCTCGCCTCTCTTGCCATGCTTCCAACCACTCCTTCCTCGCTGGCCGTTTCCAGCTACAAATTCCTTCTTGCTCCCCAAGAAGGTTAAATCGAACGCATCGGGGCTAGCTATAATGACCACGCTCCCACCATCCCCACCATCTCCACCATCCGGACCACCAAAACGAACATGCTTTTCCCTACGGAAACTAACACAGCCATCCCCACCACAACCTCCCTTAACAATAATTTCCTTCCTATGTATCATAAAATAGTGACCTACTAATTAGTTTGATATGTTACCTAATAATCATTATAAGCAACAACTTTGTTGCGGGAACAGTAAAATATAGCTTGGAAGGTTGGAGCTTAGCGTGTCGTGTGAGCGGGCTAACCCACAAATTATCCACAAAATGTTAGTGTTTTTGCGCGGTCAGGTATATCTCTACACAGTTTGGTACACCGTCCTGTAACCTTTCAGGGAATTAATTTTCTCTTTGATTTCCTCAATTTGGTTAGAAAGGTTAGGATTGGTGCTCAATTCACTAGCTATTTTTTCGTAGCCATGAAGAATTGTGGCATGGTTTCTACCACCCAATTCTTTGCCGATTTCACTTAGAGAGCAGTTGTATCCCTCGCGCATAAGATAGATGGCTATGTGTCGTGCTAATGTAGTTTTTCTATCTCTTTTCTTGTTAATAAGCTCTTCTGTTGAAATCCTGAAATGGTCCGCAACCGTCTGTAAGAGCAACTTTATGTCCTGTCTAGAGGACGTGCCTGTTAATAACTTGTTGATTGTTTCGGGAGTGACCTTGGTTCCGCTTAATTTAGCCTGGGCGGTTAGATATACCAAAGCACCTTCAAGTTGGCGGACATTCTCGCATACTTTCTCGGCGATAATGTGCAGCACTCCTTCCAGTTCTGAAGTCATCATTGTTTCTGCTTTAGCCCGCAAGATATTCAGGCGTGTTTCAAAGTCAGGTGGTTGTATGTCAACAACGAGACCCCCTTCTAGGCGTGATTTTAGCTTGCTGCTAAGTGGCTGCATGTCTTTGGGAGCACAGTCAGCGGTGATGACGATTTGACGGTTGTTGTTGTACAACTCGTTGAAGGTGTGGAAGAAACATTGCAAGGTTTGTTTCTTGTCAATCAGGAAGTGAACATCGTCGAATAGCAGGACATGGATATTTCTGAATTTGCTGCGGAACTTGTCAACTTGGTTTTCTCTCACAGCTAATACGAATTCGTTGGCGAACTGTTCCGCGGTAATATAGGTCGCTTGCAGCCCGTTGTTTGTCGTTAGATGCCCGATAGCATGTAGCAAATGAGTCTTGCCCTGTCCGGTGCTGCTGTGAATGAAAAGAGGGTTATAACTGCTGCCTGGATTTTCGGCTACTTCTACAGCGGCAGCGTAAGCTAAACGGTTAGAATCGCTGACAACAAAGTTGTCAAAGGTGTACCTCGGGTTGAATCTGTATTGCGTAGCTCTGCTACTTGTCCCGCCGTCAGTCTGACTAGCCAAAGGAGTAGCCCCGACTTGGCGGGGTTGTTCATGATGGTCGACCACGAATTGGACATCGATATCCTTACCCATGATATCCACCAAGGTCTTCCTCACCAGAGGATAAAGGCGCTTGGATAGCCATTCAGCGGCAAAAATGCTCGGGACACTGACGACAAAGATATCATCTTGGCAGCTTATGCCTTGGCTATTGCTAAGCCAAGTAGTATAGTTTGCCTTGCTAACCTGAATTTGAAGCTTGTCTAGGGCTGTCTTCCAGATTTCTTTCGCTGATTCCAATTTATCCCCACCCGACAACACTCAGCCACGCGGATAGCTGAGAAGAGTATCAAAGTAAGAGAAAGAGTTTAAAGATTACTGGTTAATAAGATATCAGGTTTTCTCAAATCTTCGCTAGGCAATGTTTGACATAATTAAAAAATTAAACAAAAATGATTTTGCCATGAAGGTGCGCACCGTTTTTATGGGCACTCCGCAATTTGCTGTGGCCATATTAGAGTCTTTGCTCCAGAGTTCCTATGAAGTGATTGCTGTATATACTCAGCCCGATAAGCCGGCAGGCCGGGGGCACCAGGTTGTTTTTTCTCCCGTGAAAAAGCTGGCTCTGGAGCGAGAAATACCGGTTATTCAACCCGAGACTTTTAAATCACGGGAAGCGGTAGAGAAGCTGGCTAGCTTTCAGCCTGAGCTAATAATCGTGGCTGCCTTCGGTCTTATTCTTCCCACGGAGGTGCTTTCCTTGCCCAAATTCGCCTGTCTTAATGTTCATCCTTCGTTATTGCCGCGACATCGGGGCCCGTCTCCCGTTGCTAATGCCATTCTCTGCGGGGATGAACTCACTGGTGTTACCATAATGTTAATGGACGCTGGAATGGATACCGGGCCGATTTTGGCTCAGGAGAAAATGGGGATTTCCTTTATGAATACCACTGGCTCTCTGAACTCCAAGCTGGCTCACGTAGGAGCCAGGCTTTTGCTGGAGACCTTACCCAAGTGGCTCGAGGGCGAACTCAAACTGCAAGCTCAAGATGAATCTCAGGCTACTTATAGTAAGTTGATAACCAGTAAAGATGCTGAGATTGATTGGCACCTTTCCGCGGTTGAGCTCTGGCGGAGGGTCAGGGCGTACATTCCCTGGCCAATCTCCTATACTTGGTATCAGGGGAAACGGCTAAAGATTCATGAAGCTATGCCTTTTGGTGACGTGGCAAGGGGGGAGATAGGGAAAGTAGTCGCCTTGGCCGAGCCGCCTGGGGTCGGGGTAGTAACCAGGCAGGGGATTTTGGGACTTTGCCAGGTTCAGTTGGAAGGAAGGCGCGAATTGCCCATAAAAGATTTTGTTCTCGGGCAGAGAGAGTTTATTGGCTCTGTTCTGGGGCGAAGCAGCATTGAAACCGCATAAATCAAGAATAATCTAAACAAAGAGGTATTATATGGATGCTATATCTAGAGAGACAGCTCTGCAACTGTGTGCCAAAATCCGTCAGGAGAATCGTGATAGGTGGTATAGCTTTGCTCGCCTACAATGCTGGGGCTGCACGACTTTTGCTAAAGGGAACCCTGACAAGATGTGTTTAAGTAACCAGGAAGGTTATCGTGGCTGCAATCTAATCAACCAACGCCATGCTCAACGTCGGGTGGCTGATTAGGGATTCGGGGCAGTTGCTCTGTCTCCTCGTTAAAGCCAATTTTCGCCCTGCTTGTTGACTACATCTGCAGGGTCCGAAGAACAATCTTACATTGAGCATTACGGCAAGGCTTATCGTGAATATGTGGATAAGGCGCCGAGATGGTTAGGATTGCCAAAATCAAGGAGGAAGCGATAAATCATACCTTTTTTCCGGTCACTACTTTCATAATAAAGCTATATATTTCTTCTCCCGTTGTACCAGGGCCGAAAACGCAATCAAACCCAAGATTCATCAATTCGTTGTAATCGTCTGGAGGAAATACGCCCCCGATAATGAAGACGACTTTATCCTTTATGTTTGTCTTGCGGGCAAGGTAGATCAAATCGCTGCCTAATGCTAAATGCCCGCCTGATAGGCTGCTGACGCCGACAACATTTGCATTTTCTTGAATGGCAACTTGGATGATTTTCTCGGGGAAAGCGTTGCCTATATAGGTCACTTCTGCCCCGAATTCGCGTAACATTTGAGCAACCGTAACGGCTCCCCTCCAATGTGTTTCTAATCCGAGCGTAGCTATGATAATTTTCATCCCATCGCTTCGCATGCTACGTGGTCTCCCCTACCAATGGACAGGTGGATGCCACAAGCCAAGTGTTTCCCGAAATATCTGTGCCATCTCGCCTTCTGTTGCATCCGCTCGCGAGGCTTCAATACAATAAGGCAATACGTTTTCATGCTTTAAACAGGCCTCCCGTAGGTTTTGCAAACTCTCTTTCACAGCGTTATTGTCCCTTAGCTGTTTGAGTTTTTCAATTTTCTGGCGCTGTCTCTCTTGTACATCACTTCTATGGCGAAAAACGTCAATGACGGGTGTACCGCCGCGCAGTCTATGATAATTGTGAGCTACTACCTTTATTGCTGATTCCTCTTTCATTTTATTTTCGTGGTGAGCGTACTCCGCTATTCTTTTATGCAACCAACCTCGGTTGATTGCCTCAACAATGCCACCCATTTTTTCTATTTCATCAATCTCATCAAGTATCCTTTTTTCAAGTTCGCCAGTGAGAGATTCAACATAGAAAGATCCGCCGAGGGGGTCGACTACAGTGGTAATCGCTGTTTCCTCCTGGATGATCTGTTGCGTCCTGAGAGATACAAGTGAGGCAGCTTCTGTGGGCACCGAATAAACCTCATCATATGAACTCACATGCAGCGATTGAGTCCCGCCAAGGATGGCCGCTAGCGCTTGATATGCAGCTCTCACAATATTGTTCATTGGCTCTTCTCGAGTTAAGCTCAGTCCGGATGTTTGTACATGGCATCTCATCAACATGGCTTTATCGTTATTTGCTGCGAACCTATATTTCATGATTCGAAACCATAGTCTTCTTGCTGCGCGCAGACGGGCAATTTCAACAAAAAAGTCGTTGGCGACATCCCAGAAAAAACTGATCCTCTCCGCTATCCATTCTGCGCTGTGCCCTCTTTCGACTAACTCCTTAAGTGTCTCAATGGCGTTTGCGATCGCTACGGATGTCTCCGTAATAACCGAAGTTCCAGCTTCCCGCAGATTATAGCCGTTGAAAGTGATACAACTCCATTTCGGGACATGCGTCCTGATGAATGATATGTTGTCACATTGAATCCTGAAACATTCTTTGGGAGGGATGAACTCAAGTCCGCCTCGTACAACCTCTTCCATTACCATGTCGTTTTGTACTGAGCCCGTGAGTTTTGCCCAAGGAACTCCTCTCTTTTCAGCCATCACCAAATACATGGCAAATAATATCGCCGTATTCGTTGGATAATGTGTCACAAGGGAAACACTGACTTTGTCTATTGGAACGTCTCTGAAAAGCACCTCCATGTCGTTCACAGAATCAACAGCCACCCCTCCTATCCCAACCTGGCCCCGAGCTACAGGAGAATCCGAATCATACTCTTGGATTGTTGGAATATCGAAAACAATATTTACACCTGTTGCGCCATTGTCTAACAGAAATTTAATTCTTTCATTTGTGTCTTCTGGACTACCAAAACCTGCAAGTTGACGAATAGTAGATTTACGTCCGCGATACATACTCGAATGAATACCCCTAGTGTAAGGAGGATTACCGGGAAAGCCTAAGTCTTCGTCATAATCCAGGAATTTTATGTCGGTCGGGCTATAAACTAATTTTCTTGCTAGGTCTGTACCTAATAATGAGTGCGGCGTTATTTCATAGTGTTTTCTGTGTTCAAACGATAGAGCAGAATTTTCCCATTCTTCAAATTCCCTAGATATATTATTAATGGTGTCCGCATTATAAACAGGCATGTCTCGCTGGCTTTTTAACCCCTCAGTTATCATCTGTTTCGTTGTTTTATCTTGCTTCATCTTATACCCCCATTGATTAAATTCGATAAAGAACAAGTGATATGGGGAAAACTGCTTAATCGCCAGATACGGTTATATAGGTGGAAACAAAATCATGGATTGTAACGTTGTGTGCAAACTCAACATGGTCGATGCCACTTATCTTGCAATAGGCATGCATCTCAAATCGAGATGTTCTTTGTCCTTGCAAACATTATATCAGTATCATTTACATATTTCACTTTTGAGCAACTTGATACGTGGAAGCATATGGCTTGACAGGTAAAGAATTCTTTCATCTTTGTATCATCCTTTTTGGACGCTGCTACTGAGCTTTTTAGGATTTCCATTGACCATAGTATAATGGGGCTATGGCAACAGAGAAGAAACCGCTTTTGTTGCTTTTCGACGGCAATGCCTTGATTCATCGTGCCTTTCATGCCCTGCCCCCGTTGACCCAATCTAAAACCGGGGAGCTGGTAAATGCCGTCTATGGCTTTGCCAGCACCTTGCTCAAGGTTCTTGCTGATTTCCAACCCACTCATTGGGCCATTGCGTTTGACCGTCCCACGCCAACCTTCAGGCATGAGATGTTTGAGGAATACAAAGCCCAGAGGCCGGCCACGCCCGACGAATTGAAAAGCCAGATAAAAAGGGTTCACCAATTGGTGGAGGCTTTTCATATACCTGTTTTTGAAATTGATGGCTTCGAAGCTGACGACGTTTTGGGCACTCTAAGCAAGCAGGCTGATGAGCAAGGTGTTGAGACCATTATTGTTACGGGGGACAATGATATGCTGCAGGCGGTCTTGCCTCGAGTGAAAACTCTGGCCCCTAGGCGAACTTTCACCGATACCGTCCTTTACGATGAAGAGGCCGTAGAGCAGAAATATGGCATCAAACCGGAGCAACTCCCCGACTTCAAGGCGCTGGTTGGCGATGCTTCAGATAATATACCTGGCGTGCCTGGTGTTGGCCCGAAGACAGCCACCGGATTACTTCAGCAATATGGCAGCCTCCAGGGAATCTATGACCACATTGAAGATGTAACGCCGAGCAAGTTGCAAGAAACGCTACGCCAATATCGCGCTCAAGCTTTTCGGAATAAAGAATTGTCCACCATAGTCAAGGACGTTCCTGTCAAGCTGGACTTGAAAACCTGCCAGGTAAGCCACTATGACCGTGATGAGGTCGTGAGGCTTTTCCAGGAACTGGAGTTTATCCACCTGCTTCCCAGACTACCTCAGGCGGAGGTTGGGAGCCATCAGCCCTTGGAGGTCGAGTGCCACATAGTGAACACTAAGAGGGGCTTAGAACAGCTTATGGGCGAGCTGGAAACGGCAAAGAGCATCGCCCTGGGGATTGAAACCACGGGCGAAAACGCTATGACGGCGGATTTAGTAGGGATAGCCGTATCACCAGCCCAAAAGAAGGCGTTCTATATACCTCTAGGGCACCAGGGCTTAAACCAGCCGCAGCAATTGCCCCTAACTGAAGTCGCAGGCAGGCTCAAACCAATTTTAGAAAACGCCAGTAAGACCAAAATTGCCCATAATGGGAAACATGTTATGGCGGTCCTGGCTGGCAGTGGGATTAAGCTTGAGAATCTGAATTTCGACACCATGATTGCTGCCTATCTCCTTGGCGAAAAAAACCTCGGGCTTAAAGCGCTAGCCTTTAATAAACTAGGCATTGAAATGGCAACTCCCGCTGAACTAACTGGCACAGGGAGGAAACAGAGCACCTTATCCTTACTAGAGGCAACCCAAGTTGCCGAGTACGCCGGCATCAGCGTGGACATCCTGTGGAGTTTGAAGAAGCGTCTAGAAGCTGAACTGAGGGAGCAAGGCTTATGGCAGCTTTTCACTGAAGTGGAAATGGCTTTGATTCCAGTTCTGGTGGCTATGGAGAAGAATGGCATTCTTTTAGATACCACTCTGCTCCGTGAGATGTCTCTGGAATTAGGCCAGCAACTATTGAAATTGGAGAAAGAAATCTACAGCAGCGTCGGGCATCAGTTTAATATCAACTCTCCCCAGCAATTGAGCAGGGTGCTTTTTGAAGAACTCAGGCTGCCTCAGTCTCGCAAAACGAAAAGCGGTTATTCCACGGAAGCCTCGGTCATGGAAGCGTTAAGAGGCGTTCATCCCGTGGTTGAATTCATATTGCAATATCGTCAGCTTAGCAAGCTCAAGTCAACCTACATTGATGCCCTGCCGGCTCTTATTAACCGCAAGACGGGGAGGGTGCATACCACTTTCAACCAGACGGGCACAGCTACCGGTCGCCTTTCCTCCAGCGACCCCAACCTCCAGAATATACCTGTCAGGGGCGAACTGGGAAGCAAAATAAGGAAAGCCATCATAGCTCCGCCTGGGGCATATCTGTTGAGCGGTGATTATTCCCAGATTGACCTGAGAATTCTGGCTCATTTGTCGCAAGACCCCGGCCTTATTGCTGCTTTTGCCCAAGATGAGGATATCCATGCTGCAACCGCCTCTAAACTCTTTGGCGTTTCCAGAAATGAAGTAACGCCCGAGATGCGCCGAAATGCCAAAACGGTTAATTTCGGAATTATCTACGGTATGAGCGACTATGGATTGGAGCAAGCTACCAGTCTCAGTCGGGAGGAAGCCTCCCGGTTTATCGCCCTATATTTCGAAAAGTATCCCAGGGTGAAAGAATATCTAGAAGCTACCAAGGAGCAGGCACGGAAGCTGGGCTACGTTCAGACAGTGCTGGGCAGGCGGCGCTTCTTGCCCGAAATTAACTCCTCCAACAGGGTGGTCCGGGAGGCTGCGGAGCGCATGGCCATAAATGCTCCGGTGCAGGGCAGTTCTGCCGACATCATTAAAGTTGCCATGATAAATCTCCATCGGGAAATGGAGAGGCGGAATCTCAAGAGCAAGATGCTCTTGCAGATACACGATGAGTTGCTCTTCGAGGTACCTGCGGATGAAGCGGAGGAAATGAGGTCGCTGGTCGCCGAGCTTATGCCCCGAGCTTTCCCGCTTAGCGTCCCTTTAAAGATAGACATGAAGCTAGGTAGAAACTGGGGCAAGATGGGGTAGGTGGGTAGACGCCCTTCGATGGGAAACTTTACATAACCTTGCGAAATACGAGGGCGCCCACAGGGCAAATGGCGACACACTCGCTGCAGTCCCGGCAAAGAGACCTACCCGGAGGTTCATCTCCAAAAGTGGTGACCATCCTGCGGAAGCCACGGTAGGCAAAACCAATAATCCCTTTGCCCAGCTTTTCTTGGCACACCCACACGCATCGGCCGCAGAGCACACACTTGTTAGGGTCATAAATGAATACGGGACTGCTGGAATCGATGGGTAGCTCGGGCAGGATTTTTTTGAACCTTTTTGTTTTGAGCTTCACACCGAGATGCTTGGCTATTTTCTGGAGTTCACAAGAGCCATTTTTTAGGCAGTGGCTGCAATCCACAGGGTGGCTGGCCAGAAGCAATTCCAGAGCGGTGCGGGCTAGCCTCAATGCCTTGGCACCTTGGGTATTGACCACCATGCCTTCTGCCACGGGAGCAGTACAGGCCGTGACCGGCTCTTCTTTACCCACTATCTCCACGAAGCAGAGGCGGCAAGAAGCGAAGGGCTCGCTCTTTTCTCGAATGGCGCAAAGGTTGGGGATGTAGACGCCATTATCTAGGGCTGCCCATAATATTTTCTCACCCTTGGGGGCTCTTATTTTCTGGCCATCGATAGTTAAAGAGACGGTTTTGGGTTTTACCAATACCCTCACCTTCATCCTCTCCCGTTAACGGGAGAGGATGTTTCACCCTGCTAAATTAAGCCAATTACTTTAGAAGAGCCCTCGTACCTTGCCGGTCTTGGTATCAACATCTATCCTTCTGAAGGCGGGGTCGGAGCTTGTGCCCGGCATCAGGCTGATTGTCCCAGCCATGGGGCAGAGGAATTTTGCACCGGAGTAAATCAGCACGTCGCGAATGGGCAGTATCCACCCCTTGGGGACACCCTTAAGGTCTGGGTTATGGGTCAGGCTCAGATGGGTCTTCACCATCATGGTGACGTAATCAGCATATTTGGGGTCTGTTTCGAGCATCTTGGCTTTAGCCTCAGCCTCAGGTGCCCAGGACACGCCATCGGCTCCATAGACCACTTTAGCAATCTTTTCTACTCGCTCCCTGAGCTTCATTTCCGTAGGGTAAAGGAATTTGAAATCATTTTTCTCTTTGCAGGCGTCCATAACAGCATCGGCAAGCTCGAGAGCACCGTCGCCGCCTTTGAGCCAGTGTTCGCTGAAGGCACAGCGTGCCCCGGCCGCCTCGGCGGCCTTGCGCACCATAGCAATCTCGGCCTTGGTGTCCGTATGGAAGGAATTGATGCAGACCACCGGGTTAATGCCTGCCGTCTTAATGGTATTGATATGATGCAGCAGGTTGGCAAGCCCCTTTTCCAGGGTTTTCAGGTCTTCTTTCGTGTAGGCATCGGGCAGTGGCAATCCAGGGGTTACCTTGGGGCCGCCACCATGCATCTTCAACGCTCTGATGGTGGCAACGAGTATCGACACATGCGGCTTGAGGCCGCTGAGGCGGCATTTAACATTCCAGAACTTCTCAAAGCCAATGTCCGCCCCAAAGCCGCTTTCGGTGACAACGTAGTCAGCCATCTTGAGGGCAATGCGATCGGCGATGATGGAGTTTTGGCCAACGGCGATATTGGCGAAGGGACCGGCATGCACGAGGACAGGCTGATACTCCACGGTGCAGCACAAAGTAGGGTTGATGGTATTACGCATCCAAGCCGTCATGGCCCCTCCCACCTCCAGATCGGCGGTGGTAATAGCCTTGCCATCCCTATCAAAAGCTAAGGTAATTTCGTCCATCCTTTTGCGCAGGTCAGCGAGATCCGTGACAATAGACAACATAGCCATAAGCTCGGAGCTTACCGCGATTCCGAACTTGGACTGCATTGCGTAGCCATCCATGCGGCTGCCCAGTCCGATTACAATGTTTCTCAAGCTCTGGGCACAGAAGTCCATGACCCAACCGAATTCCACCCTGGTGGGGTCAATATTGAGGCGGCGCAGTTTTCGTTTCGCCAGTTCTTCATCGCTGTAGTTGCGCTCATGCATCATTCTGGAGGTAAGCGCTACCATGGCTAAGTTGTGGGCATTCATAAGGTCGTTAATGTCGCCGGTAAGTCCCAAGGAGAATTCGGTCATAGGAATGAGCAAGGCGTTGCCGCCGCCGGCGGCCGTTCCCTTGATATTCATGGTTGGTCCACCAGAGGGTTGGCGTATGCAGCCCATCACATTCTGCTTTCGTTTGCCCAGACCCTCTACGAGACCCATCAGGGTGGTTGTTTTACCCTCACCCAGCGGTGTGGGAGTAATGGCAGTTACTTCAATGTATTTACCGTCCGGCCTTTTCTTGAGGCGCTCGATAATCTTAATGAAATCGAGTTTACATATTCTCCCATAGGGGATAACCTCGTCCTTTTGTAATCCAAGCTTCTTTTGCCATTCTTCGGGCGTGGGCATGTTCTCCTCTGCCGCTTCTCCAATCTGCCAGTCTGGCATTTTCGTTGGGTCGTAAGGCATGGTAACCTCCTTTTACTATGAATAGTTTATTATTTTGCGGTATGCTCGGCTCTCCGTTCAGCCGCCACTACGGTGTTAACCATAAGCATGGTGACGGTCATTGGGCCAACACCTCCGGGCACCGGGGTAATAGCGCTGGCTTTCTCTTTAACCGTCTCGAACTCTACATCCCCTCTAATGTCGCGAACCTGTTTGGTGGGGTCCGTCTTGCTGGGTTTCCATCCTACTTGGTTGACGCCGACATCGATGACCACTGCCCCCTTCTTTACCATGTCCGGTTTTATGAATTCGGCGGAGCCCATGGCCGCAATCAGGATATCTGCTTGTTTGGTGATTTTGGCCATGTTTTTGGTTCCCGTGTGGACGACGGTCACAGTGGCATTAGCCCGCGGGTTTTTCTGGACCAGCATAGCCATGAGAGGCTTGCCGACTATGTTACTGCGACCGCATATGACCACGTGTTTGCCTTCGGGAGGGTTGCCGCTGCGAATCAATAACTCCACCACGCCATGTGGTGTACAGGGCATGAAATAGGGATTTCCGATAAGCATCTTGCCCACGTTGATGGGGTGGAAGCCATCCACATCCTTGGCTGGGTCGATGGCATTCAGCACTTTATCAGCATTGATGTGCTTGGGCAGAGGCAATTGAACCAGAATGCCATCAACATGCTCAGCTTTATTCATTTCTGCCACTTTGGAGAGAAGCTCCTGCTCCGAGGCAAATTCAGGGAAGACGAAAGTCTGTGACCATACGCCTATCTCCTCAGCCGCTTTTTCCTTGCCGGAGACGTAGGAAATGGACCCTGGGTCCTCTCCCACTCGAATCATGACCAGTCCTGGCGTTACGCCCCGTTCCTTGAGCTTGGCCACTCGCACTTTTAACTCGTCTCTGATTTCCTTGGCTACCTCGTTTCCCGAAATTATCTTTGCCGTCATCTAAACCTCCTTATCTTAACTCATCCTGACTTAGTCGGGATAAGCCCCGACTTAACAGCACTAAGGCGTGCTGCAATATCCCGCACTTGGCTGATGACCTCTGGGCTGGCATTGATGAGAAGGAGATTGCCCAGACCAGCTTCTATTATGCTCTGGTCGTAGGGGATAAAGCCCAAGAATTCAAAATCGGGCATGGCCGCAATAACGAAATTCCTGTCCTGCTCACTGCGAACTTTGTTAGCCACCACCGCGATGTTTTCCAAACCTATGTCTTTTGCCAGCTCTCTTATCCTGTAGGCTGTTTCCACACTTGCTTTACCTGGCTCCACCACAATAATCATCTTATCCACGGCTCTGGCTGTCGCCCGCCCCAGATGCTCCACCCCGGCCTCCATATCTATTATGACTACTTCATTCCTCCGCAGAAGTATGTGGGCAAGTAAGGCTTCCAGAAAGGCATTCTCAGGACAATAACAACCGCTGCCCCCCCTTTTTAACCGCCCCATCACCATTAACTTGACTCCATCGTGCTCCACCCAATACTTTTCTGGTATATCATCAACTCTGGGATTTAATTTGAAGTAAGATGCTGCCTGGCCGGGACGTGCCCCTGTCCGTTCTTCAATCAGGTCGCTCATCTCAGATATCGGGGTTATCCTCTCCGGGTGGGGAAACCCGAGCGTGGCTGCCAACGTAGCATTGGGGTCGGCATCTATGGCTAGAACCGAGTAACCAAGTTGGGCAAGTTCAGTGGAAAGGAGGGAGGCTAACATTGTTTTGCCTACTCCGCCTTTACCGCTGATGGCAATTTTCATTTCCAAATGAGCCATTATATCCTGCCCCAATAAGAGAAATCAAGACCGAGACGGCTATTATTTTGCCTGAGTAAGCAGTTTGCCCGCAGAAAGCAACCGATGATAGAATGCCATGTCAAGGCTGAGGTAGCCGATCTACCGAATTTGTCTGGGTGCTATGTGTGCTTTTTTAAAAGGAGGCAATATGGCGTACGGATATGAGATAAATGAACTAGCCAAAGAAGAATCTTGGCGGATGTTTCGCATAATAGGCGAGCTTGTAGAAGGCTTTGATAAGCTCTCCGGTATCGAGCCGGCGGTGACCATATATGGTTCATCCAGATTGGCCGCGGATGACGAGTTATATGCAGAGACTGAGGAAATAGCCTATCGGCTGGGGCAGTTGGGCTTCTCAATTGTAACTGGTGGGGGGCCGGGTGTAATGGAGGCAGCCAACAAGGGAGCGCTCAAGGCTGGGGTGACATCGGTCGGGCTGAATATCTCCCTTCCCGAAGAGCAGGCCTGCAATGTCTACACCACAAGGTCAATAACATTTAATCATTTCTTTATTCGGAAGGTCATGTTGGTGAAATACGCTGTGGCTTTTGTCATAATGCCCGGTGGTTTGGGCACGCTCGATGAACTGACAGAGGTCTTGAATCTGATGCAGACCCACAAGATAAAACCTTTTCCGGTTGTATTATATGACAGCGAATTTTGGAAAGGATTTCTGGATTGGCTGCGCAGCCCCGTCTTATCCAAGAAATTTATCTCTGAGAGTGATTTCGACCTATTGAGAGTCCTGGATAGTCCTGATGAGGTAGTCGAGGCTATCCAGAGGTGGTATGTTGGGCATGAGGTTATTGGCAGAAAGGCACTGCTAAAGTAAGCATCGGTCTACATTAATCATTCCACTACCATAGAGAAGGCCGGCGTAAGCTCTGATATTGGGTGATTGCAAGACATGATAAAATCGTGATGGTGTGATGGCAACTTCGCAAGTAGAAAGCACAAACCATAGTTATATCAGTAAGCATAAACGTTTCTGGGAGATAGACCTGTTACGTACCGTCGCCATATTTGGCATGCTAAATTTCCATACGCTTGAAACGCTGTACTTTTTTGGCCTCTATCCCACCCTTCTGCGCTCCGGGGTCTGGTGGTATATCAGAGTAGTGAATGCTGGGCTTTTCATTTTCCCCGCTGGCGTAGCTCTCACAATTAGTTATTCTAGGAGAAAGAGCGTCTCAGGCTTAAGACTGAGGGGTCTAAAAATATTTGGGCTAGGAATGCTGATTACCGGCCTTACCTGGGTCATTGCACGAGATGAATATGTCCGATTCGGCATACTACACTTCTTCGGGATTGCGTTCCTACTCGCGCCTTTCTTTATAGGATTCCGCTACATCAACTTGGCGGTGGGGGCTGCTGTGCTAGCGGCAGGCATTTATCTTTCTGAACACGGCATCTTCGTCCACGTCCCTTGGCTGCTCTGGCTGGCGCCATACCCATTCTCTACGATGGACTACTGGCCACTGGTGCCGTGTTTTGGGATTTTCCTGTTGGGGATGTTTTGCGGCAAAATGCTATACCCGCAAGGAAATAGACGTTTCTATATTCCTGAATTCAGCAATCCTGTTGCCTCAGCGCTGATGTGGCCGGGAAGACATCCGCTGCTGGTTTACTTCGGTCAATATCCGGTGGTCCTTGGAATCCTCCTTGCGGTCTATCCTGACAAGATACTTCCTTATATCAAAGATGCGCTCTCCTACCTCCCATTCTGATCAGAAAGCGTAACTCCACGGACGGCCTAGTAAGCAAACAGGTACATCATTACATAGCTGCCGAAATGAATGAGGAAACACGGCAAGAATGACCTTGTTCTGTATGCTATGTAGCCCATAATGAAGCCCCCAGGGATACAGGCTAGTGTCTCTAAAAAGGGCTTGCCGAAATGGAGCAACGCAAAAGGAATCATCTGCACAAAAATAGCATTTCTCCCTATGGATTTTTCCAGACCGAACAGCATATAGCCGCGGAAGATAAATTCCCAGGCGAACATGTATAATGCAGCCTTGAGTAGAAAATCGGGCCAGTCTATGTGAGCCTTGTGGTAATAAGAGTAAAAATCAGGCCTTTTACTGACTGCGTATAGAATCACTGCCATGGCAGCCAGACAGATTGAAATTATGATTATCGCCTCTTTCCAGCGGCCAATGCGGATGCCATAATCCGGGGGCTTGTCCCGAAAAAACAGGAAGCCTGCGGCTAGCGGGACCAATAGATAATAAACGAGCTGTGTTGCCTGAGGGAAATCAATGTGTAAACGATAATAACGTTCTAGGATTAATACCAGCGTGGATATGGAGACGACCGCAATAAGGTTGAGGTCAAAACCCCACAGCGTCCTGTTTTTGATGTTCTTGATATCTTCGATATACTTTTGCATTTCAGTTGCGACAGATTATGCCTTTTTATTAGTCCTTGGTTCGGAATTGCCTTCTAATCGCATCAGTATACCACAAACGGGCACTCAACAATCCATAAAATCTTCGGAGAAACCCTTGACAGCCTGGGGGTAATGTGGGGAATACTATAAGGTCAAGAGAGTTGAAGGAGGTGTGTAAGTCATGGTGAAGACTGGAGTAGTGAAAAGCGTGTGTGGGTTGTGCGTGGGTAATTGTGGCGTGTTGGTCACTGTACAAAATGGCAAGGCAGTTGGTATAAGAGGGGACCCCGATAGTCCGCTAAACCGAGGTGCTCTATGTCCCATAGGTCGGGCTTCGCTGGAATATCTTTATCACCCCGACCGGTTAGTCCACCCCTTAAGAAGAGTCGGAGGAAGAGGTGAAGGTAAATGGCAGCAAATCTCGTGGGATGAAGCATTCAATGTGACGGCTGAGGCACTGAATAGAGTGAACCAGGAATATGGCCCAGAGGCAGTAATGGTGGTGCACGGGTCGGCAAAAGGCTCAATGGACACTCACTTGGTGCGGTTGGCTAACGCCTTTGGCACGCCCAATGTGGTATGTGCTGAGTACGTTTGTCATATGCCAAGAGTAGTGGCTGCCGAATTGACCTTCGGCTTCTTTCCTGGTGCTGACTATGGGTACCCGCCGGCCTGTGTCATATCCTGGGGCGCTAACGATGCCGAGACGCATTTTTCTAGACACAATGGCCTTGTCCAGGCAGTGAAGAAAGGGGCAAAGCTGATTGCCATAGACCCTCGGGAAACAGAGGTTACCAAGATGGCAGATCTATGGCTGCGGGTCAGACCGGGCTCAGACTTAGCCCTAGCTCTGGCGATGATAAATGTCATAGTTAACGAAGGCCTTTACGATAAAAATTTCGTTGATAAGTGGACGGTTGGTTTTGATAGGCTCAGGGACCATATTCAAGACTATCCTCCCGAGAAGGCGGCGGAGATAACCTGGGTCCCAGCAGATTTGATTGTCAAGGCAGCCAGACTGTATGCCATCAGCAGGCCGGGGCATATAGAGTGGGGTAATGCTCTCGACCACAACGTGAACAGCTTTCAAGCCTCCCGTGCTATCTCCATACTGATGGCCATAACTGGTAACCTGGGCGTGCCCGGCGGAGAGATAGAGTCGCGCGGCTCGGGCTACCGTTTTGGAGACCCTGAGTCTTCGGAAAGTGGGATTTTAGGGCGCTGGTCAGCTCAACTGGAGCTCCGTGATAAGGTACCGAAGGAGAAACGGCTAAATAGGGTGGGGGCTGACTTAAACATGTTACCAGATGTCCGCTACGTTCTCCCTTACTCCGTCACAAAGTCTATTCTGGAGGGAAAGCCTTATCGTATTCGCGCCGCCTTTGTTCAGGCCTCTAATCCTTTGTCAAGTTGGCCCAATGTTCGAGAGGCGTATCGAGCATTCCAGAGGCTAGACTTCCTAGCCGTATCTGACATGTTCATGACGCCGACAGCAGCTTTAGCTGATATAGTATTCCCGGTAGCCAGCTATCTCGAATTTGATGGCATTCAGATGCCGCCCAATGGTGCAGTGGTTCAGCTTCAGCGCAAAGTTGCTCAGATTGGTGAGTGCCGTTCAGACCACGCGATTATAAACGGGCTGGCAAAAAAGCTGAGGCTGGCAGAGTATTTTTGGGATAGCATTGATGACTTCTGGGACGCTATTCTGAAACCCGCCGGCTTAACCTTCAAGGAGTTCCAGAAAATAGGTCTATTTACTGGTAAAGAGAAGCAGCTCGGCAAGTACCGAAGATACGAACAAGATGGCTTTAAAACACCTTCAGGCAAAGTTGAGTTATATTCCAGCCGGCTAAAGGAATGGGGATTTGACCCCTTACCCGTCTATCATGAGCCGCCTGAGACACCTTTTAGCGAGCCTGAACTAGCCAAGGACTATCCGTTGATACTTACTTCTTGGAAACGGAGACTCTACCGCCACAGCGGAGGCCGGCAAATAGCTTCTTTGCGAACTAGTCACCCAGAGCCAGTTGTTATGATTCATCCCGAAACGGCAAATAAGCTGGGAATAAAGGAGGGTGACTGGGTATACATTGAAACTAAGAGAGGACGGATAAGGCAGAAGGCTACTTTGACAGCCGGTATTGCTCCCAGAGTAGTCGGCGTGGATTACGGTTGGTGGTTTCCCGAGAAAGGGGCATCTGAGTTATATGGTTGGGCAGAATCCAATGTTAACAATCTGACAAATGATAAGCCGCCATTCAACCGAGAGATGGGCTCTGCTAACTTAAGAGGCTTCTTGTGCAAGGTCTACCCCGATAAATCGGGGTAATGCTGGGCGGGTTAGTTACAAAGGGAGAGGCCGAAGTTTGTTTCTGGGCAATGCCAGGAAGCCATGGGCGAAAGGCGGCGAGTGGTTTGAAACGTAGCCCTTCCTTAAACCTTCATCAGGTTCATGTGTTATAGGCATTCTAGTGCCACATTCCCTCTACGGCCGCTCCGATTTCATCGGAGTTATCGCAAGCGTGGAAAACAGAGGTATAATTAAACAAAGAAGGGGAGAAGGTGGGCCAAGGCATGAAAAACAGCGAGGTGGCTAAGGTATTTCAGGATATTGCCGACCTTTTGGAGCTTAAAGGGGAGAACGTCTTTAAGATTCGCGCTTATCAGAAGGCAGCCCGGGCTATCGAGCACTACCCCCGGGAATTAAAGATTATGATTGACGAAGGGGAGGACTTACGGACTATTCCCGGCGTGGGGGAGGCAATCGCCAAAAAGGCCACCGAGCTGATAACTACTGGCAAACTGGGTTATTACGAGAATCTGAAGGCGGAATTTCCCCAGGGGATAACTAATCTCCTGGCTATTCCCGGGATTGGCCCTAAGACGGCTAACAAACTTTCTAGTGAATTGGGGATAAGCACGGTAGATGAGCTGGAGCGCGCGATTAAGGAAGGTAAAGTAGCCAAACTTTTCCGCCTTGGCGATAAGACTGCTGAGAATATGCTTCGGCAGATTCAAGCCCTGCGCCGCAAAGACCAGCGCATCCCTATTGGTGAAGCTTTGCCCATTGTGGAGGAAATCTTAGCTGCGCTCCACTCTGTCCCTGGCGTAAGAAATCTCACTGCCGCTGGCAGCTTGCGGCGCTTTCGGGAAACAGTGGGCGATATTGATCTTATGGGCACTGCTGATAACCCTAAAGAAATTATAGATGCTTTTGTTACCTTACCCCAGATAGCCCAGGTGCTGGCTCAAGGGTCAACTAAAGCCAGTGCTATTGTCAGCAATGGACTACAGGTTGACCTGAGGATGGTGGAGCATGACTCCTTCGGTTCTCTTCTTCAATATTTTACTGGTAGCAAACAGCATAACATTTCGCTGAGAGAAAGAGGGCATAAGCAAGGGTTGAAACTGAGTGAATATGGGATAATGGTTATAGCTACAGACAAGCTGGAAAAATTTTCTACAGAGAAAGAATTCTACCATCGGTTGGGGCTTCAATATATTCCGCCAGAACTTAGAGAAGCTCAGGGGGAAATAGAAAAGGCTGAGCAGGGAGCTATACCCAAACTCGTGGAGTTATCTGATATAAAGGGAGACCTGCATACACATACTGATTGGAGCGACGGGCATGATTCCATCGAAGAGATGGCTCTGGCAGCCAAAGACATGGGCTACCAATATATTGCAATCACAGAACATTCCGGTGGACGTGGTATTGCCCACGGTCTCGATGAGGAAAGGCTGAGGAAGCAGATTGCTGAAATTAAAGCTCTTAACGAGCGTCTAAGCGGAATCCATGTGCTTACGGGCATCGAGGTTGATATTCGGGCGGATGGTAGCTTAGATATGCCACGGGAGGTTCTATCTGAATTGGACATAGTAATTGCTGGTGTACACTCTGCTATGAACCAGAGCGAGGACAAGATGACTCAGAGGGTAATAAAAGCCATAGAAAATCCCCACGTGGATATCATTGCCCATCCTACTTGCCGCCTTATAGGAGAGCGTGAGCCTGTAGCCATAGACTTAGAAGCGATCTTCCGTGCAGCGGCTAGACATAACAAGATTTTGGAGATTAGTGCCATGCCTGACCGCCTTGATTTAAAGGATATCCACGCTTTTCGTGCCCGGGAATTGGGAGTGAAGCTCGCCATCGCGACTGATGCTCATAGTACTGCTCATTTGGGCTTTATGCGGTTCGGAATTGGTGTTGCCCGACGGGCTTGGTGTGAGCCAAAACATATATTGAATACCCTGGCTCTAGCAGAATTGCTTGCCATTTTGGGCAAGAACGCAGCGTGAAATTCTATGGCAACACTTTGGGCTAGGTCAGATTTTAGGTGACCTAACTTACCTCCTCTACTTTTCAGCCGACTATTGCCGAAGTTTGGCGCTGGTGGTAAATTTGATGTTAGCGTGAATGAATATAAGCCGAAGGTAAACCTGCGGAAGTCGGTTTTCGCGATTGTTCTTGCTATCATTCTCATGCTGCTGGTTGGATGGTTGCTTTCGCGTGAGAACATTTATCAGATGTTAGGGGCCGTCAGAAGTGCTGACCGCTCACTTATTGGTTTAGCTATAGCCGTATATTTCCTTAGCGTGGCGGTTTGGGCCACTCGCTGGCGAGCAACACTTTCCTCTATAGACTGTAGAACCGGCTTCGTTACTCGTTATCTGGTACTTTGTGCTGCTATTTTCTTTAACAACATCACCCCCATGGTGCGTGTTGGCGGTGACCCGTTCGGAAGGGTTTACATGCTGCATAAGCTAGAGAACACAAGTTATTCGTCGGGTATGGCTTCTTCGATTGGTGAACATGTTTTCACGCCCTTGGTTATTATCTCTTTTTTGATGGCAGGCTTATTACTGCGATTCGGGAAAACGTCACTCCGGTTAAGCTTGATTCTTGCAGTAGTGTGGGTTTTAGCTGCTCTGGGGACAATGTTCCTTCCCCGCCTCTTCTTCAGAAAGAGGGTTGCAGTCAAGGGCATAAGCAGGATTACCAACCGTGTTCTCGGGTGGTTTGGAAGGCGCAGGGATGTTCAAGAAATAATGGAAGTAATTGAGGCTTTCTATTCAAGTTCTTATGCCACGATAGACAAAGGCAAGAAGGCATTTGTGATAGGGAGTCTGACATTACTACTTGGGGCGCTTGATGTTCTGCGATTGTACACGATATTCCTGGCCTTGGATTATCGCCCTGAGATTTCCGTGCTTTTGGTTGCCTCTTCATTGCCATTTATCGTTGGTCTTATTCCGTTTCTACCGGGAGGCTTGGTTCTTGTTGAAGGCTCATTGATTTCGGCTTTTGCTCTTTTCGGTGTCCCTCTAAGTCTAGCAATGGCAGCGACACTGATTGAGCGAGGAATCTCGTTTGTTCTGAGCACTATAGTAGGAGCCATAGTCTTCTCCTTTCTGGGGGTCAAGATGGCAGCAAAACCTTTGCGCGTAAATCAGGACAAAAGTAAGGGAACATGCGCGTAGCATTGGTTGGGGACGAATATTATCCTGACGGAGGCGGTGCTGCTCGATATGCCTTTGAGTTAAGCCTTCAGTTGGTTAAGCTAGGCATGGAAACGGTTGTGATTACGCATGCGCATCCTGGCCAACCTGAGGAGGAAGAAATTGCTGGGGTTAAAATCAAGCGAGTGCAAGGCTTTGTGCTAAGGCACCCCCATCGTGCTGCTTCGTTGCTTCTTTTTCGCCGCTGCCATAAATATATCCTCGATACGGGTTTCGATATCATCCATGCACTGGACATTTACTCCACTATGTCGCAACAAGTGGTTCGCTTTGCACACAAACACCGAATTCCTTGTGTCATAACCTGCCACACGGTCATGGACTCGCCCTTTTTGACATTCCTGCAACGCTTCATAGGCTTGACACTCAGCAAGGCTGATCGCGTAATAGCTGTAAGTCAAGCAGCGGCGCGTTTCGCCCATTCGTTAGGCTTTCCCCAAGACAGAATAACTGTTGTCTACAATGGTGTCGATTTATCGTGCTTCAATGGGAGAGTGGACGCTTCTATGATGCGAAGTCAATTGGGCATTGGTGACGCACCTCTGGTAGTGACAGCATCGCGTCTAATCAAGAGGAAAAGCCCGGGCCTACTCATATCAGCCTTTGCCAAGGTCTTAAAAGTCATTCCTGATGCCAAACTGGTTATCGCTGGCTCTGGTCGGGAAGAGGATAATTTGTCTCGCCAGATCAAAGGCTTGAACATTACAGATTCCGTATTCATGGTGGGAGAACTGCCCAAAGAAAAAGTCGCTCAACTCATGGCAGCGGCTGATGTTTTTGCTTTGCCCTCTAAGATGGAGTCCTTTGGGTTGGCATTAGTGGAAGCTTCAGCTGCTGGTGTGTCAGTGGTATGCTCAAACTCAGGTGGGGTTCCCGAAGTTTTCCAGGATGGTTTCAATGCGCTCTTGTATCCCCCGGGAGATGACGAGGCTATGGCACAGGCAATAATTCGTCTGCTACGGAATAAGAAACTGGCCAAAACCATTGGTGCCAACGCCACGGAAACCGCTAGCAGATTTGCCTGGGAAGTGACAGCCAGGCAAATAGTGCGAGTTTACGAAGACGTGCTACAAAAAAGGCCTCAAATTGCCAAGAAATAACAAGATGATATTCGGCAAGAGGTATTTTGAAGAAATCTTTAAGGAGGAAGACCCCTGGAGATACTTTGTCTGTGAATATGAGAATAAGAAATATATTAGGCAGATAGAGGCTATCAAACAATACCTTCCTCACCCACAGAATATTCTTGAAGTAGGCTGTGCCGAGGGAGCTCATACGCTGATGCTGGCAAGAGCATTTCCAGAGGCCAGTATATTGGGTATAGATATATCAAAACCTGCCGTGGAGAGGGCAAAGCGAAATTGCGAATACTGTCAGAATGTAAATATTATTGGAGCCGACGTAATAGAACTGTGCAAGCAAGCTTATTTCTCAGAAAATACATTTGATGTCATTATCCAGAGTGAATTATTCTACTACCTGTTCCCTGAATTGTTCGTTCACCTGAACTTGATACGTTATCTAAAATCTGTAACCAAAATTTTGAAGAATAACGGTATTCTTGTCACATCACATCAAATTAACATTCGGACCAGGCTTGCCATGGAAGTATGTTACTTGATGTTGAGACGACTTTGCAGGTTGGTACACAATTCTCGATGTAAAGAGTGGCATGACATTAGGTATAAATACCTCATTTATGATTTGAAGGTTTTCGCCAAAGCAAAATGAGACTTTGCAAGGTATTTACCTGCCAAAGTAACCGTTGAGCTTGAAGGGGAATCGGAAATTAGGAGACATAACTTAATCGGCATTTTAGGGCTTGTTCCTGCTTCTTGGAGAAAGTAAAGTATATTCGGAAAGGCGTGAACTTCGGTCAAGAGATGTCAAACATGCTTATATGAGCACACAGTATATGCTTATTCGCCTAGTATCTGGATAGTAATCTTTCTGGATCTGGGACGATTGTCAAAATCCGCGACAACTATTTGCTGCCAAGTACCCAGAGTTAACTTCTTGTTCACAAAGGGTATCACTAGTGAAGCTCCCAACACAGAAGCGCGCACGTGAGAATGGCCATTCCCCTCCCCCCAGGTTCTATTGTGTTCATAAGGAATATTCTGAGGTATCACCCTATCCCACATATTCTTAAAATCGGAAAGTAGATTTGGCTCGTACTCTATGGTGGTTATGCCGGCTGTTGAACCGACGATAAACAAGGTAGCTATTCCACTATTAACTCCAGATTCCTCGACAGCCTTTCCCACTTGAGGGGTTATATCGATAATATCGCAATTACCTTGTGATTTAAGGGTGATATCTTTAGTGAATACAGTCATACTCCCTCCTCCTTCCAGAAAGATTGCTTCGTCCCGATTACATCGGGACTCGCAATGACGAAGCGCGGGTCATATTTTTACCTCCTACCATATAATATCGTCCAACTCAAATACCGGTCCGTCACGGCATACCCGTTTCAAGCCTTTCTTAGTATTTATAGTGCAGCTATAACAAGCTCCAAATCCACATCCCATCCTCACCTCCAGGGAGACCTGACACTTTTTTAGTTTGAGATTGTGGGAGGGTACAAGGCCCTCCCCTACGATGGTTTTTTCCTCTCCCTTCAAGGGAGAGGCACTAAGGGTGAGGGCCATCGCTTTATACATATCTGCTGGACCACAGGCATACACTTGGTCAGCCCAGTCTAAGAAGTCAGGCAGGATATCTGTAGCTTTGCCTTTCCGTCCCAGACTGCCATCCTCGGTGATGGGAACATATTTAACTCTCTGATGGCTGATAGCGGTCAGCTGGCAGCGCTCAGTATAGAGCTGAGCCGCCGTGCTTGCCCCGTGGATTAAAGTTATCTGGTGCTGAGGCGAAGCACGCTGCATTAAAAAGGCGATTGGGGCAATGCCAATTCCTCCAGCTACTAGTAGCAGGTTTCTTGCTTTCGGTTCGATAGTAAATCCTTTGCCTAACGGCCCCAGAATGTCTAGTCTGTCGCCTTTCTTTGTTTGGGAAAGCCATAGGGTACCTTTGCCTGTCACCTTAAACAGCAGGGCAATCTCTTGGGATGAAACTTGGTGAATGCTGAGGGGCCGACGTAGCGTAAAGTCTCCACACCGCGCTGTGATGAATTGTCCCGGCTGAGCTGCCACTGCTATATCTGGCGATTCAATCCATATGACGTAAACACCAGGCATGACCTCCATATTAGAAGCTACGGTGCCCAAGACTTGTTTCATGCTAAAACCCGAACAATATCAAAGTTCAAATATCAAAAGTCAAACTGACAAACTAAAATGTAAAAATTTGAGGTTTGCTTACTGCCTATTTTGATTTGTGCTTTGTATCTTTGCATTTTCCATTTTGCATTTTTATTTTTTACTCTTTAAGTACTCCCGGAGCGGTTGAACGCTGAAGCTTTGGCTGTTGCCTGCTAATGCCTCTATTGCTACCCGAGCAGTATCCAATGAGGTGAAGCAGGGTATCCTTTTTTCTGCGGCAGCACGCCTGATGGCTAATCCGTCCTTTAGCGGAATGCGCCCACCTGTGATGGTATTAATCACTGCACTCACGGAATTATCTTGAATGACATCAATAACGTTAGGGTGTCCCTCGCTCAGCTTTTTAGTCACCATTTTGACGGGAAGCCCCAGAGATTCAATCATGGCGGCGGTGCCTTCCGTGGCATAGAGCCCATACTGAAGACAATGCAGTTTCTTGATTAGAGGCTCAGACTCAGCTTTATCCTTGTCGGCGATGCTGAGTAGCAGGCTACCTCTTTGAGGCAGCATCAATCCAGCAGCTAAAAGTGCTTTAACCAAAGCAGCCTCAAAGCTGTAGTCCACTCCCATAACCTCGCCTGTGGATTTCATTTCAGGACCAAGGTAGCTATCTACTCCCGTCAATTTGGACATGGAGAAAACGGGAGCCTTTATACTTACTAGTTTCTGTCTCCTCCATAACCCTCCTTCATAGCCTTGCTCTTTGAGGCTAATCCCAGCCATGACCTTAGTGGCAATTCTTACCATGGGCACGCCAGTTACCTTGGAGATAAAAGGCACGGTTCGGCTGGCGCGAGGATTCACCTCAAAAACATATACCGTCGAGCGACCATTTTCCCTCATGATTACCATCTGGACATTCATCAACCCCTTGATCCCAAGAGCCAGCCCAATTCTGGTGGTGTGTTCCACCATGGCGTTTACTTCGTCTTGCGTGAGACTGATTCCCGGGTAGACAGCCAGGGCGTCACCGCTATGTACGCCAGCTCTTTCAATGTGCTCCATCACGCCCGGGATAAGAATTCTTTCCCCGTCGCAAATGGCATCTACTTCGACTTCTTTACCCTGGAAGTATTTATCAATAAGCACAGGATGCTGGCTATCCATCTCCAGAGCTAGTGTCAGGTAGCGAATTAACTCAGGTTCGTTGTAGACAATTTCCATGGCCCGCCCTCCCAGGACATAGCTGGGGCGCACTAACACCGGATAGCCCAGCGTCTTAGCCACACTTAGGGCTTCCTCCAAAGACCTCACGCCAGCCCCGGGCGGCTGGGGAATGCCCAATCTAGCCAGAAAATCTTCAAAGCGGTGACGGTCTTCAGCAATATCTATGGCTTCGGCGCCTGAGCCCAGTATCGGCAAGTTGTTGCGGGCTAGAGATTCCACCAAATTAATGGGTGTTTGTCCGCCAAGCTGGACGATAGATGCGGGAGTAGAGCCGTTGTTTCTCTCATTCTCGAGTATATCTCGGATGCTTTCCTCATCTAAAGCTTCAAAGTAGAGGCGATTACTGGTGTCAAAATCAGTGGAAACCGTCTCCGGATTAGAATTGACCAGGATGCTCTTCATTCCTATTTCCTGAAGTGCCCAAGCGGCATGGACGCAGCAATAGTCAAACTCGATTCCCTGTCCGATGCGTATAGGGCCGCTGCCGATGACCACAGCTTTCTTTTCTGCGAGAGGCTCAGCTTCATTTTCCTTCTCATAAGTGCTGTAGAAATAAGGGGTCTCAGCGTCAAATTCAGCGGCGCAGGTATCCACCATCTTGTATACCGGACGGATTTGCCATTGGTGGCGAGCCTGTCTTACCTGCTCCGGCAGTCTATCGGCTAAAGTGCTCACTTGCTCATCGGAAAAGCCCAGCCTTTTCGCCTCCCACAAGAGCTCAGGTGTTAGCGGTTCGGAAAGGAGCCTCCTCTCCATATCCACAATATTCTTAAACTTATACATAAACCAGGGGTCTACGCCAGTGAGTTGGCAAAGCTCTTCGGGCGTGGCTTCTCTGCGCAACGCCGCCATAATCGCCCATAGCCTTAAGTCATTCGGATGGAGCGGATAAGAATTAAGCCCCTCCCCCTTACTCCAGTTGGGGTCCTCCCAGAGCAAGGTGCGTTTGCCGAATTCTAGGGAGCGCACTGCCTTTTGTAGAGCAGCCTCAAAACATCTGTCAATGGCCATTACCTCACCGGTGGCTTTCATCTGGCTGCCAACTTTGCGGTCGCCCAAAGCAAATTTATCAAAGGGCCATCTGGGAATCTTGACTACGCAGTAATCCACGGCTGGCTCGAAAGACGCCAAGGTTTTGCCCGTGACCCTATTGGGTATCTCATCGAGCCTCTTACCTATGGCTATTTTGGCAGCCACCCGGGCAATGGGATAGCCGGTGGCTTTGCTGGCTAAAGCTGAGCTGCGGCTGACACGCGGGTTGACTTCAATTACATAATACTGGCTTTCCTTAACTCCTAATTGGTCGGGAGCCCACTTTTCGGCTACGATGGGGTGTGGTGTAAGAGCAAACTGTATATTGCAGCCACCCTCGATTTTAAGTGCTCTTATGATTCTCAGGCTGGCTGACCTGAGCATCTGGTATTCTTTGTCGGTGAGAGTCTGACTGGGAGCTACCACGATGCTATCTCCAGTATGCACGCCCATGGGGTCAATGTTCTCCATAATGCAGACGGCGATACAGTTGTCGGCAGCGTCTCGCATGACTTCAAATTCAATTTCCTTCCAACCTAAAACGCATTGCTCGATCAGAACTTCATGGCTCATGCTGGAATCGAGTCCATTGGTCACAATCTGCTCAAGCTCTTCAATAGTATGGGCGATGCCGCCGCCAGTGCCACCTAAAGTGTAAGAAGGGCGGACGATAAGAGGCAAGCCGATGGATTTCGTCAGTTCTAGAGCTTCCCTCACTGATTTCACGGTTTTGCTGGCGGGCACAGGCTCGCCGATATCCAGAAGAAGCTGCTTGAATAAAGACCTTTCCTCAGCCTTCTTTATCGTTTCTATAGGTGTGCCCAGAGAGCGCACATTATACTTGTCGAGTATGCCGGCATCGGCTAGCTCCACCGCCAGGTTGAGCCCTGTTTGCCCACCGAGGGTGGGCAATAACCCATCGGGGCGCTCTCTTTCAATTATGCGAGCTATGACTTCCACGGTGAGCGGCTCGATATAGACGATGTCGGCAATACCCTCATCAGTCATAATTGTGGCTGGGTTCGAGTTCACCAGGACCGTGGTCACGCCCTCTTCTCGTAGAGCCCGGCAGGCTTGAGTCCCGGAATAATCAAACTCCGCCGCCTGCCCGATGATTATCGGCCCCGAGCCAATCACTAAAACCTTAGATAGCTTGGACATTGTTCTAGCTCCTCACCATCTCCAGAAATTGCTCAAATAGGTACATATTGTCCAGGGGGCCGGGGGAGGCTTCGGAGTGGTATTGGATGGACAGGATGGGTAAGTCCCGGTGGCTGAGCCCCTCCACCGTGCCGTCGTTCAGGTTTATGTGGCTAACTTCGAGTCCTCCTTTCAAGGTATCGGCGTCTAGGGCGTAGCCATGGTTCTGGGCGGTGATGTAGACCCTGCCAGTAGCTAAGTCCCGGACAGGGTGATTGCCACCGCGATGCCCAAATTTGAGCTTAAATGTCTTGGCTCCCAAGGCTTTGCCTATAAGCTGATGTCCCAGGCAGATGCCCATTATCGGCTTCTTGCCGGTAAGCTCTCTTACTGTGTCCGTGATGTCGTCAAGGAGGTCGGGGTTGCCAGGACCTGGTGAAAGGACGATGCCGTCAGGGTTTAAAGCTAGCACATCTCTGGCTGACGCAGTGCATGGGATAGCAGTTACTTGGCAACCGAGTCGGCTCAGGATGCGCAGTATGTTGTATTTCAAGCCTAAATCCATGACTACAATGTTGAGATTGCTTCGTCCCGATTGTATCGGGACTCGCAATGACGGAGAAGGCAAGGTCGTAATGGCAAGCGCATGGGATTGCCACTCGTATGCCTTCTTGGTGCTAACCTGGTGAACAAAATTAACGGAATCATATCTAGGTACGGTTTTTAGCTCTTCTAACGCTTCCTCAACTGTCATTTCCGAACTGAGAATGCCCATCATCACGCCACTTGACCTCAGACGGCGGGTTAAGGCGCGGGTATCTATGCCGCTGATGCCAGGAATGTCATAAGCCAGCAAGAACTCGTGCAAAGTTCGGGTGCTTTGCCAATGGCTAGGTTGGGGGCAATACTCTCGAACAGCTAAACCCCTGACCTGAATTTGCTTGGATTCAAAATCGAATTCGTTGATGCCATAGTTGCCAATCAAAGGGTAAGTAGGAACCAGAATCTGACCAGCAAACGAAGGGTCAGTAAGCATTTCTTGGTAGCCGGCCATGCTGGTATCGAAAACAACCTCACCGTAGGTAGTACTCCTGGCGCCGAAGGCCTCGCCTTCGTAAGCCGAGCCATCTTCCAGAACTAAAATCGCTTTCTTAGCCACGAGATTCTTCGCTTCGCTCAGAATGACAGGAAGTGGGCTCAGAATGACAAGAAACAGGCTGGCAATGATAACGAAGGGGTCCAAAACGGCTTCTTAGCGAGTCGTCTATGTAGACTATCCTGCCGTTGGCTATCGTTGCCATTACCTTGCCCTTAAATCTATAGCCATCGTAAGGAGTGTTTTTGCCTTTGGAGGCGAAATTGCGGCTATTTACTATCCATTCTCGGTCAGGGTCAAGTATGGTGATATTGGCCGGGACACCTGCCTTCAAGGTGCCCAGTTCACCATTTCGACCAATGACTTTTGCTGGCTCATAAGTTAGCTTAGAGATTAGCTCAGTAAGGCTTATTTGTCCTTGGTGCACCAGGCTCATGAGGCAGCCCAAAGCGGTTTCCAAGCCACTGATGCCAAAAGCAGCTAGCTCTAGCGGACAATTTTTATCTGTCAGGGTATGTGGTGCGTGGTCAGTGGCGATAGCGTCGATTACGCCGTCTTTAAGTCCCTTAATTAAGGCTTGGATGTCATCTTTAGTGCGCAGGGGTGGGTTGACTTTGGCATTGGTATCATAGGGTTTGTTTGAAGTTTTGCCCATGACTCTCTCTTCGGTCAACGTCAGGTGGTGGGGTGTGACCTCAGCAGTTACTGAAATCCCATCATCCTTAGCCCGGCGAATAAGCTCTACAGAGCCTTTGGTGCTGACATGAGCAATATGAAGTCTGGCTTTGGTCAACTTGGCCAGAATTAAGTCACGGGCTACCATAACCTCTTCAGCGGCTGCGGGAATTCCTTTCAGTCCCAACTTGGCGGACATCTGACCTTCGTTTACGATTCCATTGTTGCTCAGTGCCTTATCCTCACAATGGTCAACGATTGGCAAGCCCAGATCTCGGCTACACTTCAGGGCATGACGCATAAGCTGTGAGCTTGTCACGGGATTGCCATCGTCGCTGAAGGCAACGACCCCAGCTTCAGCCAGTGCGGCCATATCAGTTAATTCCTCACCTTGTCTACCGTTGGTGATACAGCCTATGGGAAGAACAGCAACCAAGCCATCTTGGCTGGCTTTTCGCTTCAGCCAATCTACAGCAGCCGGGTCATCTAAAGGAGGTTCGGTATTTGCCATGCAACAGACAGTGGTAAAACCACCTATAGCAGCGGCTTTTGTGCCTGTGGCGATGGTTTCCTTATCCTCGAAGCCGGGCTCTCGGAGGTGGCAGTGGAGGTCCATAAAGCCGGGGCAGACGACCAGTCCCGAGGCATCGAGATTCTCCACTTCCCCTTCGCAATGCTCAGGACCTCGGCCCAGAGTGACAGCGCCTCCTATCTGTACAATCTTGCCATCAGCAATAAGCAAGTCGCCAATCTGGTCTAGGCCCTGGCTGGGGTCAACTATATGCCCACCATGAATAACTAAAGAAATAGATTGCCTCTTCATCTCTTGATATAGCTGCTGGGCTTGAATTGCTGAGCCTGAGCTTCCTTTCCCGAAGCAAAAATAATCAGATTCTCGGGTTTAATCTTCCGGGCAAAGTGGCTATCAGCGCTGTGATATTTCTTGTTTTCCAGTTTCCTTTGATGCCACTCCGAACTGGCAACATATGGAGGATGAAGCTCATGGTCGCAATAGACGCACCGCAATATTAAAGGCTGGCGACTAACTATTTTGAACTCAGGCTTTATGTACCTTACTTCTGTTTCCTGGTTTGAGACGCAGTTTGTGTTAAGACACCTGACCCCGGAATCTCGCCTATAAACGGGATAATCTACCTTCCGAACAAAGGAGTCCTTTTCTTCAGGAATCGAAACTTCCTCAGCGCCCAATAATAGGGCTAAGAGCGCCATTCTGACGGGCAAGCCGTAAGCAGCTTGCTTGAAATACATGCTCCTGGGGTCAGTATCCATCTCATAGGTCAATTCATCAACACGAGGTAGTGGATGCATAACAAGTGTTTTCTTAAACGCCTTTCCTTTAAGAAGCTTTTTATCTACCATGGGGTAGCCCTTCTTCAACTCCTGTTCCCTGACCGTAGCCGCTTGTCGTTCCTTTTGCAGCCTGGTGACATAAAGGGCATCAACTCCTGCCTTCAATTCCACTTGGATGCTTATGTCAGGCAGCATGGCCAGTTGGTGAGGGCTACTGGGAGTCAGGTATACGGCATCAATGGGGAAGAGCTTCCTTTCCAGTTCTTGGTTCAGATTCCGACATCTTTTCAGCTCCCCTGTATATTCTGTGCTTAGCCTCCTGAGGGCATGCTCCGGCATCTCCAGCCCTGGGCCAGGGCAGAAAAGAATAGTGGCACCAAATCTAGCCAAGGCATAAATCAAGGAATGCACTGTGCGCCCGTGTTTCAAGTCCCCCCACAGAGCAATTCTGAGCCCCTTAATGGTCTTTCTTTCTTTTCTAATAGTGTAGAGGTCGCATAAGGTTTGAGTGGGATGTTCATGGCCCCCGTCACCGGCATTTACCACGGGAATGCCCGCGTAGTCAGCAACTACTTTGGCTGCTCCTTCCCAGGGATGCCTGATAACGATTATATCGACATAGCTCCCGACCACCTTTGCCATATCAGCGATGCTTTCGCCTTTGGCTAACGAAGTGGCGCCGATGTCAACAGCGCTTATGACACGGCCTCCCAGTCTCAGCATAGCAGTCTCGAAGGACAATCGTGTCCTGGTACTTGGCTCAAAAAACAAGCTAGCCATAATTTTTCCCTGGCATAGCCCGGACTGCTCATTTGGCGAGTTCGCCATCTCATCTGCCAGAGAAAACAGCGCTTCGATTTCCCCGTTGGATAAATCGTCTATAGTTACCAGACTTCTACTGGCTAGACTCACAATGTCTCCCCCCTTCAAATTCCTTTCACTAACTGCTCGTTGGTCAGACTCGCGATTACCACCTTGTCTACACCATCAACCTCCTCCAGCTTGACCTGTATTTCTTCGTCTCGTGAGCTTGGTATATTTTTACCGACATAATCGGCCCGAATGGGAAGCTCTCGATGGCCACGGTCAATAAGCACGGCTAATTGGATACAACTGGGACGTCCTAAGTCCATCAAGGCATCCATGGCAGCGCGAATGCTCCGTCCAGTATAGAGAACATCATCAACCAGGATTACTCGCTTATCGGTGATACTGGTGGGGATATTAGTGTGGCTCTGTTTCCCAGGCTTTAATTCTGAAGGGGAAATGTCATCGCGATAAAGGCCGATGTCCAGAGTACCCACAGGAATGGCGATTCCTTCGAAGCCTTCGATTATTTGGGCTATGCGGCTGGCTAAAGGCACTCCCCTCGTTCGCATGCCTACGAGCACAACATCCTCCGCTCCCTTATTCCTCTCGACAATCTCGTGGGCAATGCGAGATAATGCCCGCTCTATCTCTCTGGAGGTCAGGAGAATCTTTTCAGGCACCAAAAAACCCCCTGCCTTCAAACTGGCAAGAGGTCTTAATTGATGCTTCTATTGCGGTATGCTTAACCATATTTCCCCTTACCAGCCTCACTGGACTGATTTAAAGGCATTACTTATTATGGCACAATTTTAAAAATAATGCAACTTTTGCCCAGATTCGGCAGCGGGTCAATTTGAAATTCGGTTTAAGACAATTCTATCTTCCGTATCTTTCCAGAAGGATATAGGTAAAAGGCAAATGGTCTCTGTTCCTCTCTATCAATTACTTCAAGCCAACCCCATTTTTTCAATAACAATAGCATTAATTCGGGACGGTGCATTTGCCCCTCGGTAATAAACACTATACCAACTTTCTCCGAAATGATTGCATTTCTTTCCTCTTTAACATCTAACATATGCTTGTTTGCACTTATGGCAAGCCACCTTTTTTGCCCAGCCCTCTTCAAATAAGAAATGTCATCTTGTCCACCACCGTATCTTTTCTTAACGCCAGGGATTACCTTTAATCCCAATGTCTTCAACGCAGCGGGAATGCTACTTCCCATATTTTCATCGAAATAGGGAATCAAATTACATAATGCTCCGCATGGCGTAATGCTTCCTCGACCACATCTTTCGGCAATGCGTAATCTGATGCTAGGTAGCTGATGTTCTCCCCAGCTT
>Ga0209102_1000182_pt1 | contig 43262 bp, 35 predicted proteins | sample ConPoolayeHmetaG_FD_185483 | JGI IMG/M metagenome (GOLD analysis project Ga0209102, IMG submission 185483) | Hot spring microbial mat communities from California, USA to study Microbial Dark Matter (Phase II) - Cone Pool mat layer H metaG... ...
TTCGGGTGGGCAATTCTCTACTTTTTTGGCGACCTCCACGTTTGGCGCGGAAGCCTTCTTCCGTTCTGGCTGGGTGCGCTCGGGGTAGCGGTCGGCCTGCTTCAGTTCTGGCCGCTCAAACTTGGCCGAAGGGCCCGCCTCCCCGCAAATGCGTGGTTTGCGTTCGGGGCCTTCCTAGTCCTCGCCAAGGCCGATGAGATGGGCCAGAGCCTGGGACTTGACCTTTTCCTCTTGGTGTTGATCGGGTTCTGGATAATGACCAGGATCGCCCTTGCCGGCTGGGACCACGAACGTACCTGTGGAGCCTGCACTGCGCCCTGTGGCGGAAGGCGGTACCTCAGCGCTCTCTAGCCCGGTAGAGGGCACCTACCACGATAAGTATGCCGATGACTATGAGGATCGAGGGGCCCAGGCTCTTCCACACATCTATGGACCAACCGTAGTACTGACCCAAAAGGTAGGCGACCCCGATCACGATCACCGCCAAGCCCATGAGTATGGCGAAAACAGCTCCCCCTCGGGGCACTCCGAAGCATTCCTCTTCCATCTCCCGCCGTGGCCCGAAACACTCCTCGTCGTGCCTAGCAGCAGGTCGCCCCCGAGCCGGGTAAAGGCTCTGGCCGCAACTCGCGCAAACTTGGGCGCGCTCGTCGTTCTTCGCGCCGCACTTAGTGCAGTAAACCATACAGCAAGTCTCCGCGCCCCGGTTGGTCTCAACTTTCTTAAGTTTATGGCCGGTTGGCAGTTGGCACCGCTTGCGTTTCTCTTGCGGCCGTCCAGATCGTCAAAGTTGGCCAGTTCGAGGTCCTGTTTGGCTTGGCGGGACCGGCCGGTCCTCGAAAGCCTAGTCCTAGGTCTAATGGTGACGGTAGAAAAAGTTACGGCGAGTCCCTACCGCAAGCGACTTGCGGCTTTCCGTCCAGCGGAAGTCGAGAGCCCAGCGAACCATTGATCCCTGACGTTGCGCCAGAGCTGTCGCATGGACCTGCTTTCCTTGCAGGACCTTAAGGCAAGATCAGGAAGGTGAGATCGCCGTGTCCAGTGTGTTTTATAGATCCCTAGTACCTTCGTCTCGGGCCCCTGCGCTTCTGGTAGCAGTCCTGGCAGTAGACGGGACGACCTTCCGTCGGCTTGAACGGAACTTCGCACTCCTTTCCACAGTCAGAACAGGTTGCCTTGTGCATCTCTCTGGGGCCCCTGTCGAAGCTGGGTCTCCTTTCGGAACTCATTATTTTTTACTCTCCTATCTTGTGCCTAGGAAAAAAGCACCCAAGCACGCAGGCCCCCGAGCGGGCCCCCTTTTAACTGTGTTCCTAGACGACCGCACTGCCTGTCCCCGGCCATCCCGTAGCTGCGGAACGCAGCCGGAGCTCGCGGTCCGGTCAGAAGTACTTGACCTGGGTTCTGAACCTGGTCTCCGCGATCCTCCGCGGCTCGGGCAAAGACAGCGTCATCAGGGCTGCAGTCAAGGCGCTGGCGATGGAGACCGCGAAAAGGGCTTCATATCCCATTGCCTGCGATACGAAACCCCCGATCAATGGCGCCACGCCGAACAGCCCAACGACCAACTGGGTCAAACCCATATAGACGGGGCGTCTGGCCGGATCGGAGTGATCCAGGAGGTAGTTCGTGACGCCGATGTAGATGCCTGCGTTCGCGAGTCCTAGGAGAAGGAAGGTCATCACGGAGCTAGCGGCTGCCCCCAGGTATTGCGACAGCAGTGCGGTGAGGGGGGCCGAGGCCAGCAGGACGGCCCCCGCGAGCATCACAACTTTGGTCCCCTTGGTGTCGCCTATTCTGCCCCAAGCAAGGTTCGAAATCACTCCCCCGGCGGTCATCGACATTATGAGGACCCCCACCGTCGATTCGTTGAGGCCGAGTCCCCTGATGGCATGCAGGACGTAGAAGGGCCCGGAGATTCCGGCGATGGTTAACACGCACCTGACCGCCAGATACCTCCTGTACACGCCGTCCTCAATGACGATCGCTCTCGCACCCCTCAATGTTTCCCTCAGCGGAACGCGCCGGGACGCCTGCAGAACAACGGGCTCATGAACGAGTGCGAAGGAAAGCATGGCGACGAATGCAAAGATCGATCCGACCGTGAAGAGAAGCAGGTAGTTCTGGGGGAATGCAATTGCCGGGGAGGAGAGTATCATCTTGACCACGTATCCTCCCGCCATGGCCAGTATCCCTCCGAAGAATGACCTATAGGCAAAGAAACTACTCCGCTGGCTGGGCCGCAGGGTGTTGCCGACGATCTCCATGAACGGAATGTAGGCCAACCCTCCCCCGAGGCTGTAGATCGCGAAAGTCAGTATGACGACCGTTGCGACCAAGACTCCAAGCCCGCTTGCTAGTCCGACGGCGAGCACCATGCCGAGCAACGCAAAGGCCCTTATCGCGAAAGAGAGGTGATAGTACGTCATCTTCCTGCTCGCGCCTGCCGCCCTGCTTGCCATGATTATCTGCGGAAGCAATGCACCCAGGGATGAGACGGCCGCGATGAGACCGACGAAGGCATCTGAGCCAGTGACCGCGGCTATGAAGAGCGCTAGGACGGTGGTGGGCTCGATGAACGTTGATCCGAGGTTGAACAGCGCACCGTTCACGACGCCGAGCACGAAGGAACGTCTCGTTTCACGTTCTGAGACAAGATCGTCATCCGAAGGCAAGGGGAAGGTTGGCAAGAGCCTCGACTTATAGATGTGTCGAGCTGGATTTGAACTGTCCTCGATCACCGAACCACGAGAAACCTCTTAGCGCCAAGAATCCCCTTCCCGCGCAGCATGACGGCGTAGTTGCCGGGCGGGGCGTTCGAAGGCACGGTTATCGTCGCGTGCCCCGGCATGGTCGTCCTGGCCGGCCTTACCTCCAGCCCCGGGGCCGTGACCGAGACCCGGCCGCAGGTTTGCCGTCTAGCTCCTGAGGCGAGCGCGAGGACCTCGATCTCGGCAGACTGACTGGGACGAAGTGCTGGAAGGGCCCCCATCCCCGCGACACCGGGGCCTCCGCGCTCCCGCAGGATAACCAAGGCCCAGTTTGCGTCCAAGCTCAGGGTTACGCCTCCGTCTCGGGCTTCGAGGTCCACCGCGGACCATTCGAGCGTCTCTATGTTGCAGACCACGGCGTCCTCGGGCCCCGTGGTGAGGCCGGTGATCGTGATCGTGTAGCGAGGGTGTTCGCGTGAAAGGCCCGTGCCCGGAGGCCACAGAAATGGGTCTTTGCACTCGGGCCGCACCGCCACGAGCGCCCAGTACCCTTTCCCTCTGAACAGCCTTGCGACCACGTGCGGATCCGAGGTCATCGGATCATCGCACACATCGCCCCACACGAGGGCTTCGTGCACCGGGAAGCGGGCGCAGAGCCAGTTGGCGTCGAGCTGCGCGAGTTCCGGTCCGCTGCAACCGCCACCCGCGAAACCGGATATCGAGCCCCAAACGGCACCCGTGGCACTGTAAGCGTAGGGACGATAGGGCCCAGCGGCGAGCCTCATGAGGGGAAGCTCTCGGGGGCATCTTGCGGTGAGGGCCCCGTGGAACCACTGGCTGTACCAATCCGCCGGCCCCTCGGTGGTCAGAAGGGCATCCGGGTTCACCTCAAGCGCGGCCTTCCGCACCTTGGCAAGAAGCTGCTTGATCCACCCGTTGTAGCCGAAGGGCGTCTCATGTGAGTGTGCGGGATTGTAGCAAGGCAGATAGTAGAACCCGAGCGAGTCTAGGCGCACGCCGTCAGCACCCGTCTCCCGCAGCAACCGCGAAACCGTTTGCGCAAGATGGTCCTGCCACTCGTTGCAGCCGGGGCACATGTGAAGGAACCCTTGCCTGGTATACGGCCCGTCAATGCTCCCGTCTCTGTGCATAACGGCCCATCTTTGGACTCGGCCAGACTTCGCGAGGTCGCTCTCGCCATGTACGATGTAGCCCTCGACATAGAGCATGACATGAAGTCCGAGGCGGTGTACGGCGGCAATGCCTTCCCGCATTGCTTGAGCTCCTCCCATGTCCTCGCGCACGACGTTGTCGCCGTCGGTGTGGACGCCATGTAGCATGGAACCCCGGCTGAAGAACGCATACTCCGTGATGTCCACCGGAACCTTCAGGTGCACGAGCGGTAGCTCCCGGAAGCTTTCGAGTGCGAACTGTCCTGGGTAGTCCGGCTCGATGCCTGGGCCGCCTTTCTTGAAGTGCCTTCCCGTGCAGCCGTCCGAGCGGCGGAACCATGTGGGCGGTTCAGCGCAGGCGAAGGCCCGCCCAAACCACCGGCGATAGGCCCGTGCCGCGCGACGCCAGTCACCTTTGTATGCCAAGATCCTGACGCGCGGCAGGCTGAGCGACTGCCCTGGTCCGAGGCTAAACGGGGGAAAGTAGTTGATCTCGATGCTGGGCTCCTTCAGGATGAGCCGCTTGGGGCGGACGTCCGGATCCATGATAATGATGCCTAAGGCGCTACGAGTCAGCGGATCCCAGATTGTGTGCCACTGCATCGACATCTGGTTCCCCTCGCCCAACACGCCGCCAGGACGTGCCCATGCTGGCACCACGACCCCGGCCTGATCCATTGCGGTGGCGAGGTTCCTTGGGGGATCGGGCCCGGGCCGCACGCCGTCAAGGTACGGAAAGCTCACCATGAGTTCCCTCGTTTCCGTGCCGCGATTCTCGAGCGTGAGGCCAAGATCGCATGACGGCCTGTTTCTGCCGGGCACCGCTTGCAACGTTGCGAGAAGCCCTTCCGACTCGTATTCCAGAGACAGCCCGCGTTTTCCGCGGCAGTGCACCAATCGGGAGTTACCCGGCTGGATGATCGCACGGCTCGTCTTGGATGGATCCTCGAAGAGAAGTTGGTACCGGTCGTTCATCGAGATCTCGAACTCCTTGACCGGATCGGCGTATACGCGGAAGGGCATTGACCCAGGCAAGCCTCCCTTCAGACATTCGTCCGGGATGAGGAGGTTGGTGATTCGGCGAAGTCCGCCGTCTTCGTCGAAGGCCAAAGAGAGGTATTCGTTCTGGACCGTGAACATGCTTCCTCTGATGAGCCCCTCGCGCACCTCTTACATATCTTCCCTCGAACCGGCGGCTGTCGAACAGCTCCACCCGGATGTCCCGGCATGCGCCTGAGACGCTTCCGACCTCCGACCGGTAACGCTTGTCAGTAAGAGCTCCGCCTATAAGCCGGATAAGCTGAAACCCGCATTTAGGGAGCAGGTGGATGAAGATGGAAGCGACGTCCAGGAGGTTATTCTCCAAAGCTCGGACAGGGGGACTCTCTGAGGGCTGCAGGACCAACTATATCTTGCCTAGTATCGTGCGGACCCGACCCGGAGCAAGAAACAAATCTTTATTCGCCCTAGTCGCCCTCGCGCCTCTCAGGATAAGTTGACCGAATGCAGGGCAGGTTCCGTGAGTGTTCAAACCCGTGTTTGAGAACCCGCTGGAGCACGTCGTCGCGTACAGCCCTGCCGATTCACGGGTCTACCTCGGAAGCCCCAGCCTAGCCTTGGCAGAGGATGGCGACATCATCGCCTCACATGACTTCTTCGGCCCTTGCAGCCCGAGGGACCGGTTCCGCAGGGAGTTCGTCTCGAGGATCTGCCGCTCGGAGGACGGCGGACTAACATGGAATCCCGTCGTCGAGATAAGGAGAGCGTTCTGGTCCTCGCTCTTCACCTACCGGGGCTGCAACTACCTCTTGGGGTGTTCCGCCCATGACGGCGACATAGTGATCCGCCGGTCAAAGGACGGGGGTTGGAATTGGACCGACTCGGTGGATGAAAGCTCGGGTCTCCTGTTCCGGGGCGGACCGGGGCGGAAGGCGCCGAACTACCACTGCGCTCCTGTGCCCGTGCTCGAGCATCGCGGACGGATCTGGCGGGCCTTCGAGGACAACGTGCTTGGCCGTTGGCCCGGCTTCCACGCCGCCGTCATCTCGGCCGATGCCGAGTCCGACCTGCTCCGGGCTTCGTCATGGAAGATGACCAACAAGCTTCCGTACGACCGCGACGGCGATCCTCCCGAGTTTAGCCCCTGCAGGGCCGGGTGGCTTGAGGGGAATGTGGTCCGGGCCCCCGATGACCAGATCTGGAACGTGATGAGAGTCAACTCCGTCCCCGTCGCGAACAAGGCGGCCGTGACCAAGGTCTCCGAGGACGGGGCGACTCTCAGCTTCGGCCCGCGGACGGGGTTCGTGGATCTTCCGGGAGGTATGTCAAAGTTCGTCATAAGGTTTGACGCGACGACCGGTAGTTACCTGATGATCTCCAACGAGGTGTTCGTGCGTCGGAACCCGTGGCAACGCAACGTGCTTGTTCTCTCCTCGTCCCAGGATCTGGTCTCTTGGAAACGCCGAGCCGTGTTGCTGTATGTCCAGGAAGACGAAAGGAGGGTAGGCAAAGGGTGCAAGATCGGCTTCCAGTACCCCGACTGGGTCTTCGACGGAAGCGACATCCTCATCCTCGTCAGAACAGCCTTCGAGGTTGCGCACAACTTCCACGATGCGAACTACATTACCTTCCATCGTCTCCGGGACTACGAGAGATTACTCTGACCGTGCATGTCCGATCATGCAGTGCCAACTGCGCCAAGGCGGGCATGGCCTCAGCTGCCGTAAAACCAGCTCTGATCCAAGATCTTCACCTTGAGCGATGCTAGGACCCTCTCGCCCTGCGGCAGCCTTTCAGAGATGTAGTACGATAGGAGGGCCCTCTCACCAACGAAGGTGACGCTCGTGTAGCAGTAGGTTCTGGTTCGGTCCGATTCAACATCCCGGAAATGACCCCAGCTCGCGCCCTCGTCCTGGGAGATGGCCGAGGTCAAGGGCGTCCTGCGGGAGAATGGCTCCGATTCTGGGGCGTTCTCCCGGTTGTTCCAGATCACTAGAAGGTCGCCTGTCGATGGAATCCTCTTCAGGGTACTCGGGGAGACCGGCGCGCGGAGTTGGGTGGGACGGGGCTCAGACCACGTCAGCCCGCCGTCGAAGGATCTGGACTGGTAGATGTACCCGAGGTCGCACCTCATGAACATGAGCAGGCTCCCGTCCTTCAGCTCGACCACCCCGGGTTCCTGCATGCCCGACTTGGATCCCTCAACGGCCAGCTCCGAGACCGATCTCTGCCAACTGTGGCCGCCATCGTCCGAGTAGAAAACCGTGGCCCAGTTCCGCCACACTTGGATTCCCTCGGGGAAGCTGCACGCCGGGACGATGAGCCGGCCCCCCGACAGCTCCACCAGCCTGTCGTTGTTCACCACGTGGTATCCCCTCTCAGGGGTGGCACAGACGGGCTCGGACCAGTTGGCGCCGTCGTCGCTTGACTTCCGGAGGTAGGCCTTGCAGTCGTCAGGACCATTTTTCACAAGGTAGAGGAAGCCGAGGTCGCCCGAGCTCAGACGCTCCAAGCTGACGGACATGACGTTCAGCCTTCCGACGTTGGGCTGAAGCACGAAGGGTGGGCCCCAGGTGAATCCCCCGTCCTCCGAGATCCTGCCCGAAATCCTTGCCGCCGAACCGTCCGCGCTGCCCCCGTAGAACTCCGTGTACGCCAGGAGGAGCCGCCCGTCCTTGAGCTCTGCGATGTCCCCCTCCCCATTCCTGGGATTCGACTCGCTGATCGGGAATACGACCTCATTTGTTCTCAGCCTCGGCATGGGTAAGGGAAATCGCTGGTTACAGAAAAGCGTTTGGCATGGGCCTGCTGTGGCCCTTGGAAGCCTAGATGTACTGCACCCCGAACTCCCTGGTCTTGACGCCCACCTTGGCGACGTACCTCTTGGCGATCGCTCCGAGCCGGACCAGCTCCCTGTGCGTGGGAGGTCTCACCGACACGAGGGACTTGTCGAGTAGGTCGCCCTCGGGACGGAACTGTTGGAGGTAGTACACGTCGCACTCCTTCGCCAGCTTTGCGATCGACTCTATGTCCTTCGCGCCCACCAGCCCGGGAACCACCGTCGTCCGGACCTCGGTGACGGCCTTCGATTCGAGCGACAGCTCGAGCGATTCCAGGACCCTCGCAGCCGCACCCTCGACTGCGCCCGTCACCTGCGGGTACCTCTCCGGGGACGCCTTCAGATCCAGGCTCACGTGGTCTACCAAGCCCTCGTTCAGCATCGTCTCCAACACTGTAGGCCTTGACCCATTGGTGTCCACCAAAACGCCCCTTTTTTTCTCCTTCACGTGGGCTGAGAGCTCCATGAGGGCCCGTTCCTGCAGCGTAGGCTCGCCGCCTGAGAAGACCACGCCGTCGATCCAGATCACGTTTTCGTCTATCGCGGACTTAAGCTCGTCAATTGGACAATCCCTACCCGACCCCGGGGGGACGATGCTCGCATTCTGGCAGTAGGGGCACCTGAAGTTGCAGCCGGCAAACCACACTATCATCGCGCATTTTCCCGGCCAGTCAACCGTTGTAGGCGCGAGGTAGTCCCCAAGTCTCAGTCTTCCGCGCATTGGCCTCAGCTACAGCAGAGCGGATGCGTTAAAGAATAATGTGCTCCAATCGGCCACATCGTGGCGGGCACGCTGCCGCCATCGACCTCGCGCCTCGTGTTCCTGGGAAGGCCTGCGATGTCTGCCCGCCCTTGCCGCGTCCGTCACTGCGCCACCTTGGTTATGAGGCGGAAGGAAGCCGGGTCAGATGCCGGAATGGATGTCGCCGAGCTTGGCCGCGCTTGAGCGAAAGTTATCTTTGCCGGAGACGAGCGATCGATGTGGGCGAAGGATTCGAGAAGCTCCAGAAGGCCATCGAGTTTGAGAGGCGTCGCTCAAGGCTTTCGATGCCGTTGGCCAAGCCGATCTTGGTTCTCCTCGGCGAGCCAAAGCCTCATTTCACATCCAGGGACGGAACCGAGTTCGCGGTCGATCGAAGGGATCTCGACAAGGTGGTGGCACTCCTGGGCAAGGATGAACTTCAAGGCCTCTCGCTTCCCATCTACCTAGCGCCAGCCCAGCAACTAGGATCGGATTTCTACCAACTGATCGGGGTGGACGCGGGAGGCGAAATGGAAAGGAAGCAGTCCAAGATCATCTTCGGCATCTTGGAGATAGAACCGCGCAGCTACCTTTATGGTTATGAAGTCCAGAGGCTCAAGCGCAAGTTGCCGACCTTGGTCAACGTTCAAGTGTTCTAGGCATGATCCCGCGTTTCGTCCGAGGTGGGGATCAGGGTTGGCCGCGTCGGCATGGCCATCCCGAAAGGCTGTGTTCATCGTTCGCGCAGAGTTCCTCGATGGAAGAAGCCGGGGGCAATACCGGGTGAGCTGCGATGGACTTGGAAGACGATATGGTTGGCCGGTGGAGGCTGCAGGGCGATTGCAAGGATTCCTCAGGTAATGATAACCACGGGGTTTGCCGTGGGGTCGAATTGGCTCCTAGTGGCGCCAGGTTCACCGGCGTCGACTCCTACGTCGAGGTTCCGGATGACGCGTTCCTGCACCTGGGTGAAGGCGAGTTCTCCATCGCCGCTTGGGTTCATACCGACGCCAAGCTGGATGACGCGTTGGGGGACATCCTTACCAAGTACGACCCCGAGTCGCGGACGGGATTCAACATTTCGATTCTGAACCTCCATGGCGTGGTCTCGTCCCAGCCAAACTACAGGAACCTCTTCTTCGGAGTCGATGCCGGTCTAGCACCGAAGTGGGCTGACTGCGGGCGTCCAGGCCAAGCCGTCCTAGTCTGGTCCCTGTGCGTGTACCGGGGCGGGCTGTACGCCGGCACGTTCGAGATCGGTGAGGAGCAACGCGGACACGTCTATCGCTACGCCGGCAGGACGACCTGGATCGACTGCGGAAGCCCTCATCCGAGCAATGCCATCACATCTTTGGCCGTGTACGATGGGAAGCTGTATGCTGCTGCGTCCCACTACCGCTCATCCGGGTCGGCATTGCCTGAGTCAGAGAATATGACGCCCGGGGGAAGGGTCTTTCGCTACGAGGGCGGAAGGAGTTGGACCGACTGTGGCAAGGTCGGCCGGGGCGAGGCGATCGGTGGGCTCGCCGTGTTCTCCGGCAGGCTCTACGCCTCGTCCATGTACGCTCCTGCCGGCCTGTTCAGGTATGAGGCAGCAAGGGAGTGGACGGACTGCGGGAACCCCGGCGGTCGGGTCGAAGCGCTCACCGTGTACCGCGGACACCTATACGGGTCAGGTTGGGACGCCGAGCGAGGCGGCGTCTACCGCTACGAGGGTGGCTCCTCTTGGTCCGATTGCGGGACTCCTCCTGGGAACACTCAGACCTATTCGTTTGCCATACACCGCGGAAGCCTTTGCGTGGGCACCTGGCCCTCCGGGAGGGTGTTCAGAATGTCCGGGGATGGATGGCAGGACTGCGGCAGGCTGGGCGAGGAAATGGAGGTCATGGGGATGGCTGTTTTCAACGGGAAGCTATACGCAGGGACCCTGCCCTCGGCCCGCGTCTACAGGTACGACGGCGGGCGCGATTGGGTGGACGTGGGCCAGCTGGATGCCACGCCGGGCGTCAAATACAGGAGGGCATGGTCGATGGCGGTGTTCAGAGGGAAATTGTTCTGCGGGACCCTCCCCTCCGGCCATGTTCACTCCCTGACTGCCGGGTGCTGCGTGACGCACGACTGGGAGCTTAAGGCCGGTTGGCAGCACATCGTTGCCGTAAGACGGTCGCGGGAGCTCTGCCTGCTGGTGAACGGAAGGACCGTCGCCCGTGAGAAGCTCGGGAGCCGGAGGGTGAACGTAACCAACTCTAGACCCTTGATGATAGGATTCGGGGAGCACGACTACTTCAAGGGATCTCTGAGGGATGTTCGCATATATGCGAGAGGTCTCTGCGACAAGGAAGGGGCCCAGAACTGCGATCCCCCTACCGGTTTGCCAAATCAATATAACAGGCCCTAAGGGTTGACCCGAAAACCATGGCGACAGGAGATCTACCCGAACAGTTCGCCCGCCTGCAAAGGGAGACAAACGATCTGGAGCGCGAGCTCGCCCACCTTGAGCAAAATGGCCTCAACCTTGCCTACCAGAAGCTAGCTCTGAGGGTCCTGAAGGACTTCATCCCATACGGGCTTCAGGACCTCTCTCACGGCGAGTTCTCTAGGGCCCAGACAACAGCCGAAGAGCTCTTTTGGATCTTGGCCGATGCAAGGTCCCAGATCCGCGCCTTTCTTGACGGGCGCTCAACTCCTCCAACGGTTCCCAAGTTCCGGACCTCCAAGATCGCGGTTCGGGACGGGCATTTCCAGGCTATGCGTAGGTGGCCGGACGGCAGCAACGAGATCTCCCCGATCATATTCACGGGATACGGACATTTCGATCAGGTGAGGAGGGATCTTCCCAAGTTCGATGAGTACGGGGTCAACGTCATCCAGATCGAGATCGGCCCCAGCTCGACCGTCGTCGGGCCGAAGGAAATGGAGACCCGAAGGCTTGAGGGGGTCCTTGAGACTTTTGACCGCGCGGCCGAGCACAACGTCTCGATATGCCTCCTCTTGTCTCCTCACTACTTCCCGGAATGGGCGTTCAGGCAATACCCACATCTGTCAAGGTGCGAAGGGGGATTCATCAAGTTCTGCATAGATGCGCCCGAGGCCCGCGACGTGATTGCTCGGCACATCAGGTTGGTCATTTCGAGGGTGAAGGACAAGCCGGCCCTTCACAGCATCTGCCTTACGAACGAGCCCATCTACCGAACATGCGCGGAAGATCGGTACACAAGATCCCTTTGGGCCGCGCACCTGCAGAAAGCCTTCGGAGGAAACCTAAAGGAGGCAAGGGAGAAGCTTCGCACGGACGCCCCAAGCTTCGAAGCGTTCCCGATCCCGGACTGGCGTTGCGTCCAGCCAACCCCGCTGTACTATGAGTGGTGTGTGTTCAACCAGGAACGGTTCGCAGACTGGCATCGTTGGATGGCCCAGATCGTGCATGGTATTGCGCCCGAGATAGCCGTCCACGCCAAGATCATGCCCACCATCTTCGACCGTCGGGCGATCGCTAACGGCGTTGACCCTCGGCTGTTCTGCCAACTCTCACAGGTCAACGGCAACGACTGCTGGTGCATGTACAGACATGAAGGGGATGAGTATGCCCAGGAATGGCTCACGCAGAACATGTTCTACGACCTTCTTCGCTCCTTTGCCAACAGGCCCGTATTCAACAGCGAGAACCACATCATCAAGGATAGGGAACGGGAAAGGATCCCTTGGAAGCACGTCAGGACCGCCCTCTGGCAGGGCGCCATCCACGGGCAGTGCGCGACGACCATATGGGTCTGGGAGAGGACCTACGATGAGGCAAGCGATTTTGCCGGGAGCATAATGCACCGGCCCCTATGCGTTCGGGCGGTTGGCGAGACTTCTCTGGACCTCATGCGGTTCTCGGAAGAGGTAACCGCCCTTCAAGGGGTGCGGCCGGCCGTCGGACTCGTGTACTCGATCGCGTCGATCGTTTACGACGATGCCCATCTCACCGAGCTGAAGAAGGTCTACGAGGCACTCAACTTCACCGGAAGAAGGATAGGCTTCGTCGCAGCCGGGGCGGTTCCGGGACCGGGGATGCTTCCGGTTCTGATCGTGACGAACGCGCATCACGTCGAGGGCGAGGTCGGCAAGACGCTTGCCGAGTTCACCAGGAGGGGAGGCAAGCTGATCGTCGTAGGTGACGCCCCAGAGTTCGACGAGCATGACAGGCCGCTTCCAGCAAGCGTTGCCTCAGCCCTCGCCAGGGCTCCGACGATTAAGGCCGGGCTGGATCCTCGGAAGCTGCGCTCGTTTCTGCTTAGACATTTGGGGCGGCCTGCGATCTTCCCCGCAGATTCATCCGGTGAGATCGCATGGGGCGTCGAGTGGCTCGACGTCCGTCTGGGCGACCGATGGCTGCTTAACGCAGTCAACCTGCTTCGGCGCGATCTGACGGTCAGGTGGACGCTTCCCGAGGGCCCTGCCGTCACGATCCACGATCTCCTGTCCGAACAGGCAAGCGATGGGGAGCTCATCCTTCGTCCGCTTGACCCGATCCTTGCCGAGGTTGGGAAAGATGCGTGAAAGCAAAGGGCAGCTCGACGCCCCTAGCTTGCCTTTGCCGTGAGGTAGATGCCAAGAAGAACCAACGGTGCCCCGAGGAACATCGCGGCCCCCGGCGACTCGCCCAAGATCGCGTAGGCGAGCAGCGAGGAGAGAAGCGGCTCCCCCAGAGTCGACACGGCGATTACCTTTGCGTCGAGATACCTCAGCAGGTAGTTGTAGAGCGTGTGGCCGAGATGGCTTGGGACGATGCCCAGCAGGATGAGCATTGCATAATCCCTGGGCCGCAGGCCAACGAGCTTTGCCCCGGTGAAGGCGGCCATGATGAGGAGGACCATGGCGGCCGCGGCGTAGACGCAGAAGGCGTAGGTGACCAGTGCGACCCTCTGCCGAAGCCTCCTTCCCCCGATGAGGTACCCGGACACCGCTACTGCCGCGAGGATGGACATCGTTGTGCCCCGAAGATCTCCCGGCAGCGCGCCGCGGGATAGGACGATCGACGCCATTCCCGCGATCGCCAGCGCTATTCCCACTGCCGCCATCGAGGCAATTCTCTCGCGCAGAAGCATTCTACCAAAGAGCGCGACGAAGATGGGCGACGTCGAAACCATGAGAACAGATGCCGCAACCGACGTGTATCGCAACGAGGTGACCCAGAGAGCAAAGTGCATGGCCAGGCAGAACCCTATGGCCAGAAGTGCTCTCGCGTCCCTCCGATCGAGCATGGTCAACCGGCGAACACCTTCGACTCCAAGGAAGGGAAGCAACAACAGCGCTGCGAAGCTCATCCTGAGGGCCGCGATCGCGAGCGGGCGTGCGGACGTAAGACGGATGAGTATTGCGGCCGTCGATGCCGAGGCGACGCTGATGGACAGGGCCACGGATGGCTTGATGGCCGGGCGCTCGCGTGGGAAACCCACGCCCGGGCGTTGGACGGCCCGGATAAAGCGGTTGCTATGCCGGTATTTGCAGCAGATTGGCTCCGAAGGCGCTGAAGCGTTAAGTTTTTATATTACCTCGGCAGTTATTAACTTCAGGTTGATAACCAGGGGGCTGCATTGCCTGCGGCCGCTTGGGCCAACCGTCAAGCACGACCTCAAAAAAAGAAGGAGAGGTGATGGGGATGTCTTGGTGGACAAGAAGGCCCCGAAGGCGGGACCCGTTTGATTGGATAGAGGATGAGTTCTTTGGCAGGAGCTTCTTTGACAGGAGCGATTTCTTCAGAGAGTTCGACGAGAGCATGAGGCAGATGAGGGAGGAGATGAACCGTCTCTTCGAGAAGGCTCGAAGGGGCGAGTTGAAGTCGCCCGAGGAGGGCGGGCCCTACGTCTATGGATGGTCGATGCGTATGGGCCCGGATGGGATTCCCCACATCGAGGAATTCGGCAACATAAGGGGGATCGCATCTGGGATGAGAGAGGGCCTGCCAGGCGGGAGGGAGCCGTTGGTTGACGTGCAAGAGACCGATAAGCAAGTCATAGTGACGGCAGAGCTGCCCGGGGTCGATAAGAGCGACATCAATCTGGAAACCACCGAGAACAGCCTGGGCATCAGGGTTGACACAGAGAAGAGGAAGTACTACAAGGACATAGACCTCCCGGTTACAGTGAAGCCGGAATCCGCGAAGGCCAAGTACAACAACGGAGTTCTTGAGGTGGTCCTAGAGAAGTCCGGCCCCGCCAGGAAGGGCAAGAAGATCGAGATCGAGTAGTCTCGATTCGCCCCTTCACGCGAAGGGGCCTCTCCTTTTTCTCGAGGAGGTATCTCTTCTGCCCGAGCTTGACGACCTTTTGATGTTGTTGGAGAACCCGACGCGGAGGAGGATACTCTGGAGGCTCGCTGTAGAGCCGCACTATCCACTCCAACTCGCCAAAGAGCTCAGGCTCAGCGTGCAGGCCGTGATGAAGCACCTCGACCTCCTCGAGAAGCACGGGATCGTCCGCTGTACGAGAACGGAGAGCAAGATGGGCCCGGCCCGCAAGTGCTACGTGGCGGCCAAGCGAATATCTTTGCGGTTGGACATGACGCCCAGCCTTTTCGAGGCAAGGATCGGAGAGCTTTCAGACGAGCACAAGGATAACGAAGCCCGGCCTGCTCAGAACGCAAATCCGCAGGACCTCATGAAGCTTCGGGAGAGCCTGACCGAGATAAACCGGCAGATCTCGATGGTGGACAAGCAGATGCTGGACCTCATACGGGACAAGGAAGAGCACTTGTGGAGGGCGAGACAGATCGTGCAGAATCTGTTCAGCGACTACGAGGAGAGAGAGGTGCTACACTACATCCTGGCTCATGAGCACTTCACGCTTTCAGATGTCTCGAGGAGTCTCGGTCTGAGAGAGGAGATGGTCAGGAACGTGCTAACGAGGCTCCGGGAAATGAACGTGATTTCGGAGGAGGAATTGTGAAATGGCGCAGCCGCAGAATTCGGCAGTTCTTAGGGTTGCCGATGCTCGACAGAGAGACGTCGGCAAGGGTATAGCGAGGATCGACCCGCAGATCGCGGAGAGACTCAAACTCACGTCGGGGGACGTGGTGTCCATCCAGGGGAAGAGGACGACCTATGCAATATCCTGGCCCGGCTATCTGGAGGATGTCAGCACGGGCACGGTTAGGATCGATGCGGTTACGCGTCGAAATGCCGGGGTGTCCATAGACGAGAAGGTCACTGTCAAGCTTGCGGAGGCACATGAGGCCGAGTCCATCGGGTTTGCCCCGACCGAGCCTCTTCGCATTCGCAATGCAGAGCCCTACATTGCGAGGCTCTTGGAAGGGAGGGTCGTGACCAAGGGGGATATCATAGAGCTTGCAATAATGGGCAACAAGATCAACCTAGCCGTCGTATCGACCAAGCCTGCGGGACCGGCCGTGATGATCACGGATAACACCACGGTCACGATAAGCGAGAAGCCGGCTCCGCAGGTCCTCGCCGGAGTGCCTAGGGTGACCTACGAGGACATCGGGGGGCTCGGCGACGAGATCCAGAAGGTGAGGGAAATGATAGAGCTACCCCTGCGGCATCCGGAGCTCTTCGAAAAGCTCGGGGTCGAGGCGCCCAAGGGAGTGCTCCTTCACGGACCGCCCGGCACCGGGAAGACCCTCCTGGCCAAGGCCGTCGCGGGGGAAACGAGCTCTAACTTCTACAGCCTGAGCGGACCGGAGATAATGAGCAAATACTACGGCCAAAGCGAGGAGAACCTGAGGGAGATCTTCAAACAGGCCCAAGAGAACGCCCCCAGCATCGTTTTCATCGACGAGATAGACTCCATCGCGCCCAAGCGAGAGGAGGTGACGGGGGAGGTCGAGAGGCGGGTCGTGGCCCAGCTTTTGGCCCTCATGGACGGCCTTGAGGCGCGGGGCAAAGTGGTCGTCATAGGTGCTACCAACAGGCCGAATGCCCTAGACCCCGCACTGAGAAGGCCCGGGAGGTTTGACAGGGAGATAGAGATAGGGATACCCGATAGAAGCGGCAGGCACGAGATACTCATGATACACACCAGGGGGATGCCGCTGGACGGGGTCGACCTTCAGGCGCTGGCTGACGTCACCCACGGCTTCACTGGTGCCGACCTGGCGGCGCTCGCCAAGGAGGCCGCGATGAGGGCGATCCGGAGGGCACTGCCGAAGATCGACCTAGAGGCCGAGAGCATCCCGGCCGAGGTCCTTGACAGCCTGAGGGTGACCAAGGAGGACTTCTTCTGTGCCCTCAGGGAGATGGAGCCGTCGGCTCTGAGGGAAGTCCTGGTGGAGAGCCCCAACGTCCACTGGTCGGACATCGGCGGCCTCGCGGAGGCGAAGCAGGAGTTGAGGGAATCGGTGGAGTGGCCGCTCAAGTACCGCGACTTGTTCTCGCACATGAATGCAAGGCCGCCCAAGGGGATCCTGCTCTACGGCCCGCCCGGGACGGGTAAGACCCTGTTGGCCAAGGCGGTGGCGACGGAAAGCGAGGCCAACTTCATAAGCGTGAAGGGGCCGGAGTTCCTGTCCAAGTGGGTGGGCGAAAGCGAGAAGGCGGTGAGGGAGACGTTCAGGAAAGCAAAGATGGCAGCTCCGTGCATCATATTCTTCGACGAGATAGACTCGATCGTGCCCGTGCGCGGGCGCATGTTCGGTGACTCCAACGTGACGGAGCGGGTGATAAGCCAGTTCCTGACCGAGATAGACGGATTGGAGGACCTGAACGACGTCACCGTGATTGCGGCCAGCAACCGTCCTGACATAATCGATCCAGCCCTGCTCAGGCCGGGCAGGTTCGACCGGGCAATCTACATTCCGCCGCCGGACGAGGAAGCGAGGCTGGAGATATTCAAGATCCACACGAGGGGCAAACCGCTCGCGCCGGATGTCGACCTCAAGCAGCTGGCTAGGAAGACCGAGAACTACACCGGCGCGGACATCGCGGCCATCTGCAACGAAGCCGTGATGCTGGCGATCAGGCAGTACGTTTCCTCCGGGGGCAAGATGGACAAGGATGGGCTGTCCAAGGCGGTGGTGACGGCGGAGCACTTCGAGAAGGCGATGTCCAAGATTCAGCCCATGTCGCCGGAGGAGCTCGAGAGCTATATGGCCCTCTCGAAGAGGTTCAGGCGGTCGGCGATGGAGATCGCGAAGAAGGAGAAGCCGACGAGGGAGGAGCCCGGTTCCTACCTGTAGGTTCTCAAGCCCACCGGCCGGGAGCGCCGGTGGGCCACATTTAAGCCCGTGGCGGCGAGCACTTCTTGCTTGGCTAGGGGTCCTAATGGGTCGCTTCGCGCTTCTGAACGGCCTCATCGCCGTCTGCGCCTTGACCTGGGGCGTAGCAGCCGCTCAAGATCCGTCCAAGGTCAGAGTTCTCTATACGGGAGACCCGTACCCTGGGCAAACTCCGTACATCCACATGAGGGTTGAACCGTTTCTGGCCGTCACGCCCGTCCAAGCCTCCCGTGACCACTATGCCGGCATTTCGCAGAAGGACATCCTGCGAGCCATTCGGGTCTACATGCCCCGTTCCTACGAGGAACTCGTAGGGACGTACGACGTGCTGATCATAAGCGATTCCAATGTTGCCAGCTTCTCTGGGGACCAACTGGTCTGGTTCAAGAGGGCGGTGTCCGAGTCCGGCATGGGCCTTGTCATGGTCGGGGGGCACGAGACCTACGGCACAAACGGACAGCACCCGGAGTGGGGGCCAACCCCCGTGGGGGATGTGCTGCCCGTGGCAACCATCAGGGGGGTCTACGAGGGTGGTCCTACAAGGATCGTTGACATGGGGAACGAGTTCATCGGGAGCCTGCCGTGGCGCCCGGATCTTCCGTTCCTGCAGAACTATGCCTGCAACGTCGTCATGCCGAAAGATGGAAGCGATGTCCTAGCCATCAGCACGATCGACCGGGGTCGCTACGTCGGCTGGCAGAATCCCTTCTTCTCCGTGTGGGACTACGATGGGAATGGCCGGGTCTTCGCCATGACCGGCGACTGGACGCCGGGAGGAGGCGTTCTCTTCCTCCAGTGGGAGTTCCTCCCTGACTTCGTCACCAACCTAATGCTGTACTGCTCGAAGAGGGCCGTGCCGCAGGACTATAGGATGGTTCACGATGTCAGGGCGGCCTTTGCAAGCTTGGGGTTTCGAAGGATGCTGGTCGCCGGTCTCTTGGACTTCGTTGAGGGCTTCGGCGCGAACCCGAGAAGGGTTCTCGTCGTCCTGCGGCAATGCGAGGAGGCGCAGAGGAAGGCCGCCGACCTGTATCTTCAGCAGGAGTTCGCCCAGGCCTTGGGAGAGGCGAAGTCAGCGCTCGACCTGATGGCCGAGGCTGAGGCGGTGGCCGAGCAGGTTAAGAGGGACGCGCTTCTTTGGGTGTACGTCTCCGAATGGCTGGCTGTGACGGGGGTCTCGCTTGTCGTGGGCGTGGCGGTCTGGACTCTCATGTTTCAACGTGCCCTGTATAGGGACGTGGGTAGGACCAGCTTTCGTGAGGACTCGATCCAGACGAGGCGCCTGTGAAGTCCGGCGGGCGCCGACTTCCTAGGAAAGATCGACCTTGGAACAGGAATCTTCGACGAGCCGAAGGGCTGTATTCCGGTCAGCCCATTTCACGAAAACGGTGATCTCCGCCTTGCTCGTCGAAACCTCAACGACGTTCACGTTGCTCTGCGCGAGCGGGAGAAGTGCCCTCGCGATGATCCCCGGCGTATAGATGAGCTTGCCGCCCGCGATGGTTATCATGGCGCACCGCTCGCCGCTCGTCACCGCCTTTGCAGGGCCCGAGATCACGCTGTGCAGCGCTTTCACCGCTGACTCGCTCCGATCGCTTTCGACGAAGAAGCTGATCGACCAACTGCCGGTGCTCACGCCGACGACGTTGATATCGGCGGTGGCCAGTGCCTCGGAGAAGCGGGCAAGCAGGCCGGGTACTTGGCTCATGCGCTCGCCGACGACCGTGACCGAGGTCACGGGGCGGTCGTGGAGCGACACGCGCAGATCCGAACTTGGCGAACCCAATATCTCAGTTCCTCCTGAATCCAGATCGCCTCTTCTGTAGTGTATGATCTTTGCCCTCTGATTGGGCAGTTTGAAGCTGAGGGCACCCCACTCCAGGACCTGCGCGCCCCCCACGCTCAGGTTCCAGAGTTCTTCGAACTTGATTGACCTGATCAACCTTGCATCCCTTACGATCCTCGGATCGGCCGACATGACGCCGTCCACGTCGGTGACGATGATGACCTCGTCAGCATTCAGACAGTACCCCAGCAGGAATGCCGTGCGATCGCTCGCGCCCCTACCCAGCGTCGTGGTCCTGCCCTCCCGATCCCTGCCGAGAAACCCGCAGATGACCGGAACGCACCCGCTCCTGACGAGGGGAAGAAGGTAGCGTTTGCACCTCTGCAGGGTGCGTTTGAGATCGACCTTTGCCTTGCGGAAGTTGCTGTCGGTGACTATTGGCCATTCCGGCATGGAGGGATCGAGGAAAACCGAATTCACGCCGGCCGCGTCCAGCAGGGCCCAGAGCAGCCTCGCGCTCAGCCTCTCCCCCATCGACAGGATCTCGTCGATGGCCATGTCGGGAAGGTTGACCTTCAGATCCCCGACCAGGCGTAGGAGCTGGTCTGTCGTTTGTCCCATTGCCGAGACAACCACAACGAGTTGGTCGCCCCTTGCCACCTGCTTCTGGATCGATCTTGCCGCGCGGCGAAGCCTGGCGGGCGTCCCTATGCTCGTGCCGCCGAACTTGGCGACCTTGATCAACTTGGTCCCTTCGAAGTGCGTCGGTTGGCGGTTGCGTTAAATGTATTCTGGAGACTCTCCTTACTCCAGGAACTTAAACGACGGGTCCTTCATCTTGTTGAGGGAACCTATGCTTCTCCAAAGCGGGCCCATCATCTCCCCCAGGTGGGCCAACTCCAGCGGCCCTCCGTTCAACGGCCTGAGATACTTGATGTCCCTGATAAGGTCGAAGGCCTTCTTGCGCGCTGCCCCGGAGTCCGTGAACACGGGGACGTCGAAATTGATGGTCCTCCGCACGTCGAGCAGTTTGGATGCCGGAAGTCCTTGGAAGGCTGAGACAAGCTCGACATCCCGCGGAAGAAGCCGGCGTAGCTGCATCGCGGCCGACCCCTCCACGGGCCTGACGTACTGAAAAGCATCGTTGGTCGGCATCATGGGGCTCAGCGGAGATATGACCACCTGGTCCTTGAACCCGGCCATCAACTGCCTGACCGTGGCCAAGGCCTGCTCGTATGCGATGCATAGGACGACGACCTCGGACTTGACGAGTGCGTGGTAGTTCTCTTGCGGTTCCACATTGACCTTGATATTCTGATCGGCCATCATCGATCTCACCTTGTCGCTTGCCATCTTTGCTCGGTCGTAGCTCCTGGAACCCAGCAGAACATCGTGTTTCTCGCCCCATCTTGCGGCGAGTCCCGTGCCGAGGGCCCCCGTGCCTCCCACCAAAGCTATCCTCATTATCCCCGTCCCCCGTCGTCGGGCAAAGGACTCGATTGAGGGGTGGTCTTCGGAACGTAGAGGCGCAGGAATTCCTTTCCGATGCCGGTTGCGCAGAACACGATGCCCCTTCCCCGTTTTCCAACTTCGAGAAGAAGCCCCCTGGAACATAGGACGTCGATGAGCCTGTCCAGCCCATCCCGGCGGAATCCTTGACCCACGCCGGCGACACGTATCAGGCTGTTCTTCGTGAACTCGCGGTCCTCCGATGCGAACGCGGCGAGGGCCCGCAGGATCCTGAACAGCTTGTATCTGGAGAAGAGCCGGAGTATCTCCCTGACGACCTTCGCGTCCTCGCTTGCCACGTTCCTCAGCGGCATCTCTCGGATCCGGTACTCGATATCTTCCAACCGCCTGTTGATTCCCGCCTCGAGGAACCTCGCGATCTCCGAGGCAAAGAAGGTTAGAACCATGCGGTTCTCCTCAGTCAGCGCATCCATCGGATCGAGGGTTCGCTTCGCCACGAGGGTTTGCGCGGTGGCGCTGCCGTCACGTTTCTTGGGAACCAACGCTTAGCCCGAAGGGATATCTTTAAAGCGCAACATAAATTTTTTGCCTGAACTATGAGCGGTGAGTGCGAGGCGAGCGAGCCGGAAGCGATCCTCATCAGGTCAAAGGGGGTGACGGTTCCTCAGCCCGGCGAGGGCGCCACGCTGCTCAGGGAGAAGCACTTCGGCGACGAGAAGGGTCGCCTCTCCCCCATAGAGGTGCTGTACCTCATTGAGCGCAGGAACTTCAGGCTGATCGAGGCAGGAAGGGAGATCTCGTTCGGCGAACTCCTGCTCGAAGAGGTACGGCGTGATCCGGAGATTCTGCCGAAGTATATCGTCTACCGTGATTGGAGGGACAGGGGGGTCTACCCGGTCGAGATGGATAGGGCCCCCAAGAAGCTCAGCTGCCGAAAGTCCGAATCGATCTCATACCCGACCGAGAGAGTTAGGCTGCCGGAAATCCCCCAAGTCACCTGCTACTTCTTTCGCGAGGCCGAAATGTCGATGATCTTCGATCAGGACGCAGCGGAGAAGCTGTACTATGAGAGCTGGATCGGACAGCTCGGCAAGTACAAGCAGGAAAAGGCGGGGAAGAACCTCTCGCTTGACCTCATCGAGACCCTTCACCTCGCAAGGCAGTACCCCAACTCCGTCAAGGTCGTGGATGCTTCAAGCGGCGAACAGATATCCTGCCAGGCCTTGCTGGAATTCGCCTTGATCAGGCATCCGGGGATGGCGGATCTCTTGGAGGTCTACGAGGACTGGAGGATGTCAGGTTACATCGTGAAGACCGGCTTCAAGTTCGGCGCGCATTTCAGGATCTACTTCCCGGGGGCCGGCACTGGAAAAGATAAGTGGGTGCATTCCAAGCACATCCTGCACGTCTTCCCCAAATCCTACAGCATGCTCATGAGCGAGTGGGGCAGGATCATTCGGCTCTCCCAGAGCGTGCGGAAGACCTTCATACTCGGCGTCCCCGGGATGTCGAAGGACGACTACGATGAGACGGAGAGGGCCGATCTCCTCCTCTACCACAGAACGAAAGACGGGGTTGAGGAGCCTGGCAAGAACCAGCCCACATTCTTGTGCATCACGATTCCCGAGACCCTCCGCATGAGCGGGCTAGAGTTCGGCAGCGCGCTCAGGGAGGCCGAGAGGAAGGGTTTGCGGCTCCTCATCGCCGTGGTCGACAGGGAGACCGACATAAGCTACTATCTGACGAGAAAGATAAAGCTCGAAGGAAGAGAGAACGATTATTACGAGATCTCGTGGTTCAGACCCTGATGAACCCGGCCGTCGGTCACCCCCGATCGTGGCCGTTGCGAGAAACAGATATCAAACGGGCCGGTTGACTCTTCCCTAATCGCTGCGTGCCCTCTGCCTGGAGTTGACTGGGCGTGCCGACGAAGAAGGACAGAAAAGCCAAGTTCACACCGCCAAGGGGAATGAGGGATATCACTCCCGAGGCAATGGCAAAGAGGGACTACGTGTACGACAGGCTGAGGCGCATGCTGAGGCTCTTCGGCTACAGCCTCGTCGAGCCCACGCACATAGAGAAGATAGAGACGATATTCGCGAAGGCAGGTCCGGCGATAGAGAAGGAGATATACGCCTTCGAGGACAAGGGTGGGCGACGCCTCGCGCTGCGCTTCGATCTAACAGTGGGCATGGCAAGGATGGTTGCGAGCAACCCGGACTGGCCCAAGCCGATCCGGCTTGCGGCGATCTCCAACGTATGGCGCTACGATGAACCGCAGTATGGCCGATATCGATCCGTGGAGCAGTGGGACGTGGAGATTTTTGGGACGCAGAACCCTGCGGCTGACGCGGAAGTCGTGGAGCTGGGCTGTCGACTCATGGAGTCGTTGGGGTTGTCGAGCTACGAGATCTTGGTCAACGACAGGCAGATCCTTGATGCTTTCCTGCGCACATTGGACCAAGGGATAGATAGAGCCGAGGTCTTGAGGATTATGGACAAGAAGGGTAAGATCTCCCAGGATGAGATGCGCAGGCAGCTGAAGGAGCTGGGCCTGAGCACTTCCGCGGTTGACGAGGTCTTTGAGTTCTGTTCGGTGAGGGGAGGGTTATTCCAGGTCTGCGAGCTCCTGAGGAGCCACCCAAAGATCAAGAACTGTCCGGCCATCGATAGGATGGAGCGGATAGGCAGGATCCTTGAAAGATCGATGGGATTGGACAGGATCGTCTTCGATCTGAGCTTGGTCAGGGGGCTCGACTACTACACCGGCTTCGTCTTCGAGTGCTTCGACACAGGGGACAGGGATCTGGGAGCGGTTTTCGGCGGCGGGAGGTTCGATGGACTCGTCGGAATATACGGCCGCGATTGCCCAGCGGTCGGTTGCGCCGGAGGCACCGCGCGGCTTATAATCTCCCTCGAATCCAAGGGCCTTCTTCCTAAGGATTTGGCATTCGTTCCGACTGCATGTGTCTGCCCGGTATCGGAGGAAGAGATGCCCGACGCGATGGCCATCGCTTCGCGCCTGAGACGATCCGGGGTGGCCGCTGTGGTGGACGTCACGGGAAGGAAGCTTGGGAAAAGCCTAGAGTCAGCAAACAGGGCCGGCCACAAGTACGCCATAATCGTCGGCAGACAGGACCTCAAGGAAGGGCTGGTAACGCTTCGAGACATGACGACCGGAAGAGAAGAGAGAGCGAAGGTAGAGGAAATCACGAGCGCCGTTCTCCGACGAAACTGATCTCCCTGCTTTCCAGGTTGGAGAGATCCACCAGGTACACCGTGCCGGCTCCCGCCTCCCTGTCGGACGCCTTCCAGGAAGGAGAGCTGAGGAGCAGAACTCCCTTGTAACTCGATGAGCATTTCCTATGTGTGTGGCCCGCCTGAAAGATGCGGGGGACCTCCCCGATCAGGAAGGGATCCCTACCCACGGGTGCCAGCGGCACCGCTGATCCATAAATCGGGGCCATGTGCCTCTTCACCATCATCTGCCTCAGCAGCTCACACGGCTGGTGGATCCCCAGGGCCGATGCCCAGTCCTCCAGCGATCTTCCGTGGTAGAGCAACACCGGCACCCCGGCAAGACGGGCCATACACGGGTTGCTCGCGTGGCGGAAGTTCTTGAGCCCCGAGAAGGCCTTCAGTGCTTCCTCGAGGAATCCTTGTTGCGGCTCGAGCATGCCCGCGGCATCCTGCTCCCCGGGTATTGCCAGTATCAGGACGTTTTGCGGTATTGCACGGAGGACGGAGGCCAAACGCGCGTACTTGTCCAGAATATCCGAACCCCCTTGGATGAGGTCGCCGCAGATGACCACGTAGCGGGTCAACGCGGCAATCTGCCTGAGATCGGCGTCGGCGGAGCCCCCGGCCAGCCAGTTCACGAATGCGGAAAATGCCTCGGACATGAAGTCCTCGCTGCCAAAGTGGATGTCGGACAAGAAGACGGCGTAGACCCTTTGCGCGGCTAGGGGCCCGTTCTGTTCTTCGATATCTGGCGATGTTATCTCCCTCGCAACAAGGATCTTCTTTCCCGGCTCATAGCTTCCCTTGATCCCGATCACCTCATCCAGCACCAGGGTCCTGGCCGTCTGCATCGCAGGCTGGTTACTCGGTACAAGCACCCTCATCCGGCCCGTGCCGTCCTCCACCATGAGGGCCATGTGTCCAGCCGACGTGAAAGCTCGGTCGCATATCATCCCTACGGTGGTCACGCTCCCGGGACCGCCCGATCTGATCTCGGCGATGCTTCGGCTCGCCTCGAAGCCGGATCTTTTCCTCACCAAGGACGCCAGTCGATCGAATCTATTCTGGAAGTGCTTCAGGTAGTCTATCCGTGAATCAGAGTAGGTTCCACTGACCTCCTGGAGGATCTCGATCTCGGCCGCCGAGGCTTCGGGCCTGGGCAGCATGGTTGGCTCCAAGTCCGCCTCCCGCGCAACCTCGATCCCGCGTGCTACGAGATCCGAGATTACGCCGTCCAATACTTCGGGCGGCAGCCTCAAGGCCTTCTCAAGGGCCTCTGGCTGGAGGAGTATCCCCTTATCCAGGAACTTGTTCACTATCTCCTTTTTCTCCATGGTGCCCCGCCACGAACAGACCGGAGCCTCATTGCAGGTCGCAAATCTTCGCTTTGCGATCAGCCGTATCCAGCAACGCGACCGTTGGGCGGCCGTAGAGGTAGCCACATGCCTCCCCTGGGTTGACCCACAGCACGTCGCCCTTTCTCTCGATGACAGGCATGTGGGAGTGCCCGGATACCACCGTGGAGAATCTCCCGGAGCCAACCACGGCATCCACGAGGGCCGGGTAGGTTCCATGTATGACGGCCACCCGATCGCCGTCAAGCTCAAGCTCCGTGAGCTCCCCTCTGACCACGGCATCCATTTCCCTGAAGACCTTCGAGAGCCCGAGAACCTCTCCATCGTTGTTGCCGTAGCTTCCGAAGAGCTTTCCCGCGTACTGGCCGAACTTCTTCGCCGTGAAAGGAGCAACCCAATCCCCGGCATGAAGCACGCATTCCACCCCTTCGCTCTTGAAGAGGCGCAGCGCCTTGTCGACCATCGGGAGGTTGTCGTGGGTGTCGCTGATCAGGCCCACCATCATCTCGACCGGCCCGACCTGCAAACTATTTATATGTAATTCGAGCGCCCAACTCGTCCTCTCCAACAGCTAATTTTGGGTGTCCAGCGGCAAGGTGGATTGGCTTGAAAGGATTCAAGACCCTCGATGACTACGATGTCTCCAAGAAGACGGTGCTTGTGAGAATCGACATCAACACGACCCTTGATGATGAGGGCGTTCCTCAGATGAGCGAGCGGATACAGGCGGCAGCAGAGACGCTGAAGGAACTCTCCAAGAAGGGCGCGAAGACCGTGGTGATGGCCCACCAGGGCAGGGCGGGCGATGAGGACTTCACTTCCCTGCAGCACCATGCCAAGCTGCTCTCGGAATGTACCGGCAGGAAGGTGAAGTTCATAGACGATGTGTTCGGGCCCGCCGCAAGGAAGGCGATCAACGAACTCAAGAGCGGCGAGATCCTCCTGCTGGAGAACGTCAGGTTCCTTGCGGAGGAGACGCTCAATCGGACTCCCGAGCAGCACGCCGAGAGCTTCCTGGTGAGGAAGCTCTCCCCGTTGATCGACCTCTTCGTCAACGACGCCTTCTCCGCCGCTCACAGGTCGCAAGCATCGCTCGTGGGCTTTGCCGTCAAGCTTCCTAAGGCTCTGGGAAGGACGATGGAGAGGGAGATCTCGTCCCTGTCAAAGGCAATGGAGAACCCCGAGAAGCCTTGCCTTTACATCCTGGGAGGCCTGAAGCCTGACGAGGCATTCAAGGTGATGGCGCACGGGCTTGAGAGGGGCAGCATAGACACCGTCTTGACGTGCGGCGTGATAGGCAGGATATTCCTCCTTGCCAAAGGAGTCGACACCGGCCCAAAGGATCAGAAGTTCTTCGCCGCAAAGGGCTTCCTGGGCTTCGTCCCAAAGGCCAAGGATCTGATTGCAGGACACGGCAAGAAGATCGTGACGCCTGTCGACGTGGCGGCCTCAAGGGAAGGCAAGAGGGTGGACATCGATGTATCGAGCCTTCCGACCGATCTGGAGATATTCGACATTGGGTCAAAGACGATAAAGCTCTACACCGACTTGATAATGAAGGCGAAGACGATCGTGATGAACGGGCCGGCGGGGGTGTACGAGGACCCCCAGTTCAACCTGGGCACGAAGGAGATATACGCGGCGATGACAAAGTCGAAGGCATTCTCCCTGCTGGGCGGCGGCAGCACGGTGGATTCGATACAAAAGCTTGGCTTCACGTACGAACAGTTCTCCTACGTGAGCCTCGCTGGCGGGGCCCTGATCAGTTACCTTGGCGGGGAGCCGATGCCCGCCATCGACGCAATGAGGGTCTAGGTCAGGGACCCAACCCTTTATATTCCCGCAAGCAGATACGTACGGTCCTGCGCCTACCGGCCAAGAGGATGTAACTTGGGAACCCCTATCATACTCGTCGAATCGGCAGGACATGTAGCTCCTTTCTCTAAGGGAATCCTCGCCCAATCGCTCACCGCCGCCGGCATAGATCCGGAAGCGGCTAACAGAATCGCCAGAAACATAGAGGCGCACCTGATCAGCGAGGGGCGGACCCGGGTGAGAAGGACCGAGATCAGGGAGCTAGCGCGACAGAACATCCTGGCCTTGGTAGGGGAGGAGGGGGCGGAGAGATACATCACCTGGAGGCAGGTGCAGCACGGGCGCGAGCCCATGGTGATCCTCATCAGCGGCGCGACCGGCGTCGGGAAATCGACGACGGCCGCCCAGTTGGCCGCGCGGCTCGGCATCATGCACGTCATAGGCACCGATGCCGTCAGGGAGGTCATGAGAAAGATCATCTCGCCGGAGCTAATGCCCACCCTGCACCTTTCTTCCTACACGGCCTGGAAGGCAATAAGGACGCCCATTGCGCCTGGGGAGGACCGAACCATAACAGGGTTTGAGGAGCACGCCAAGTACGTGCTGGTGGGGGTGGAGGCGGTCATAGAGAGGGCGCTGAGGGAGGGTTTGAGCCTGATCCTGGAAGGCGTCCACCTCGTCCCAGGCTTCCTCAGGCGCGAGATAATGGATAGACCCAACGTGGTGTTGGTTGTGCTAACTGCTAGCGACGAGGAGCAGCACCGCAGTAGGATGTTCATGCGCTCGGAATCGCTCGTGACCAAGAGGCCGGTGCAGAGCTATCTTGACGAGTTCCCCAAGATAAGGACGATACAGGAGTACCTCATCTCTAGGGCAAAGGAGGAGGGAACCATCATCATCGAAAGCATTACCGTGGAGCAGACCGTGGCGGCGGTGTTTGAGGAGGTCATGAAAAGGGCTAGGCAGATCGTTTTCAAGAAGCAGAACTCAAGCCCGGCTCCCTAGGCTTCTTCCTTGGACGCTCTCGCGCGTTTCCCCGCCTCGGCCTCCTTGTTTTCCTCGACCTTTCCGCCCTCTGCCGCCTCAACGGCCATCTTCGCAGCGGCCTCTGCCTTTGCCGCCTCCTCGGCAGCCCGCCTGGCCTCCCGCTCGCTCTCCAAGCGCTCCAGCTCGGCTATCCTCGCCAGCCTCGAAGTGTCGACCTGGACGTACTCGACCCCCATGCGGCACTTCATTGGGAGCTTCATCTTCGCCCTGCGCAGTGCTTCCCGGGCTTCCTTTTCCCTTCCGGAGTACACCCATACCGTCATGATCGGCTGTCCCCGCTTGACCCGCGCGGCGTAGCCAATGGGCCGCCCGAAGGATTCGCGCATGCCGGTCTGATACCTGTCGGCCCCCGCGCCGGTTGCCATGGCGTTCTCTCTTAGGATGTGGTGAGGCACTGTTTGAACCTTGAGATGATAGTCGTACTTCCCGAGAGCCTTGAGAAGATACCTGTTCGCCATGACTCTGGAGGCCTCGAGCGCATTATGGCGAATCTGCACGCCTTCAGCCGCGTACAGCGTGACCTTAACCGGAAACTTCTCGATCCTTCCTCCCATGTCGAAGGTCACGATCTTGGAGCCAGGCACCCCCTTGACGAAATCCCGTCTGGCATACGGCCTAGGCTCGAGCCTGCGATAACACCTGAATGGCCTCATGGGCATGAGAATCAACCCGGATGCCGCCGGCCGGAATCGCGGATTGTAGCTCCAGCAGCAGCGGCCCCTGTAGCAAATAGCCCACCGCGCATTATAAATATTTTCAGCGGTTCAGCCGGCTTTCCCGCTCCCGGCGCGCCTCAGGAACCTAGGAAAGGTCCCGCTGGGACAGGATCCTCAGGTTGGGCGGCTTCTTCGTCACGTTGCCGATCTTGACCCCGACCAGGTAGCGAACGTTGGCATCCGCAGCCACATCTATGAGCCTCTGCGTGATGATCCCATCCAACACCACCGCGACCACTCCCTGCGAACCCTTGAAGCTGTCAATCAGGTTCGAGACGTCCACCTCTCCGATCGGGTTCAGCTCGCCGTCCAGAAGCTTGGACTTCCTGGTCCCTTGAATCGACCGGAGCAGTTCCCTGAACTTCTGCATCTCCGGGCTCTGATCAATCCTCTTCTTCTCCCGCTGGGACATATACTGGTCGACGGTGATCCTGTTCTTCAGGGCGGTGATTATCTCCTTGCGCGTCATGTCCTCGACGCTCTTGCCCGGCGGGGCCTGTGCGATGTAGTCAACGTGGCCGACCTGCAATAGCTCCCTCAGGATCAGCTCGCCTCCCCTGTCCCCGTCTACGAAGGCTATCGTGGTCTTCTTCTTGGAAAGCTCCGCGACCGTCTTCGGTATGTTGGTGCCCTCGACCGCGATGCAGTTCTTGATCCCGCTCTTCAGAAGGTTTAGGACGTCTGCCCTTCCCTCCACAATTATGAGCGAGTCCGACTCCTCCACGCTCGGCCCAGCGGGAAGGTTCTCAGGTCCATACTTGGTGATCTCCCCGACCTTGAAGGATTGCTTTATCTCGCTGCTGATCTCGCTGGTGTCTATCGCAACGTCCTCGAAGAGGTTGCTCAGTATCGCCTTGGCACGTTCCACGAGCACCCTCCTCTTGGCGGCCCTCACGTCCTCGATGCGAAGGACGTTTATCCGGGCCTCGCACGGGCCAACCCTGTCCACGGTTTCGAGGGACGCCGCCAGTATTGCAGTTTCTATCTTGTCCAAGCTGCTGGGCAGTCGTATGATGCCCGTCGACTTCCCGCCCCTTGAGGTTATTTCCGCCTCTATCCTCCCGATGCGCCCAGTCTTGAGGAGCTCCCTGAGGTCCAGGTCGTCCCCGAGAAGGCCTTCCGTTTGGCCGAAGATGGCGCCTATGACATCGGGCTTCTCAACGACCCCGTCGGTTTCGATCTGAGCGTAAATCTCATACTTCGTGGTGGTCGTTTCAGGTTGCCCTTCGCCTTCCTTGCGTTTTTCCATCGCCATTATCACCACTTCCCATATCGTAATCCCGGCTCGGAGACGAAACGACAGAAGGAGGCTTTCTCAGCGCTGCTCGGGAGATCTCAGGAATTGCCGCATGATCCCCGCCCGGATGTGCGCGCTCACGAGTCCCCGTAGCATCGATATCGATGAGCGTCCTAAGCGCAGGCCACGTGTCCTGTGACTACCCAACCATTCCATCCGTGAAGATATGCGGAGTACGGCCAAAGATCAGCGGCACCGATCCCTTCGATGTCCCTCTTGCGCCCCAAGGTTATCTTGAGTTCGATTTCATCCTCCCTTACCCGATTCGATAAGTGATCCGAGTCGAGATTACCTTGACTCTTGCGAACCTCCCTATACACCTCTTGCTACGCCGCCTCCCCGGCGTGGGAGCGCCTGTACCCCTCGGCACTAACCCCCGGGCTTCCTCGTGCGGTCGATCCTCCCTCTGCCCAGGTGTCCTCGCGGAGGGTCGTGTCAGCGTTCCCTGTTGCTACGCGGGGTTGTCCGACGGATCATCGCTCGGGATTCACCAGTTACTCTCCGTGGGACCCAATGACGTGTAGCATTATAGTTATCCGTGGCGGGTATAAATAGCTTTTTTGCTCAGACGGTTGCGATTTCCTCGCGACATTCCCAAAGAATAGATTGTGGGAATTCTGAAATAGATTGCATCGTTGGGAATATCTATTTCAAAATCTGGCGACCATTGGAATGTCTGTGGGAAGAAAGACCGCCCTGAGGAAGAAAATGATCCTCGCAGCGATCGGCCTATACCTGGTCGGGTTTGTCGCGGGGGTCATGATCGACACTTTGAAGCCCGCCCTCGCTGACAGGCTTCACCATATCGTGGCGGAGAGGATGCAGGCGGACTTCGAAAACACACGGGGGCCGGGCAGGATCTTCTCAAAGATACTGGTTCACAATCTCTCGATATGCGTGCTGATGGCCTTCGGGGGCATCGTTTTCGGGATACCCCCCGCCTTCATATTACTGGTGAACGGGCTGCCATTGGGCATCGTCCTTGCTAGGTCGGAGAAGCCGGTTCTCAACTTTCTGACCGCCATCCTTCCTCACGGCGCATTCGAACTCCCAGCGACCTTCTTGGCGGGATCGTTCGGGTTCCTTCTGGGAAGCGATGCCTTCCTCGTCGTACGGTACTGGATGAAGGGCGAGGGCGAGGCGCCGACCAGAATCCTTGTGTCTGACCTGAGAAAGGTCCTGGGCTCATTCTTGATCGTGTTGCTGCTCCTCATCGTGGCCGCCGGCGTGGAGACTTTCCTCTTCATCGTTTACGGGGCCGGGAGCTGAGCCGGCCATCAAGCCAGCCATGTGAAGTGGAACCTGATCTGGCAGTTCGGGCAGCGATAGAAGCCCCCTCCATACTTGACCGCCTTCCAGCCGCAGTTCGGGCAGAACCTGACCGTGATCTTGAGAGGGGCTCCCCTTGCGTGCCAGGAGGACCCGACCCTATAGAACCTGCCGTCCTCCCTTAGTATTCGGAGTAGGCGACCGGACTCGGAACGGTCCAGTCCCAGCAACTTCCTGAGTTCAGACAGCCTCAAGGGCCGCCTCTCCCTTCGGATGGCCGCCTCGATCCGGTTCGCTGCGTCCTGCTCGGGCAACGCTTCCACGTTTTGGGCAGGCCTGAAAATTGTATCCCACGCGCCTCAGGGTCACGTGCTGCGCATCGCTCGCGGGCCTGCCTTCGGCGGCCCAGCCCTGGTCGGGATCCTTGCCGGTTTGGCCTGCGGTTCAAGCCGCGGGACGCGTGGCTGATCGCGATCGATCGCCGATGAGGGAAAAAGCCGGCCGATTCCTTGACGCCGCAGCTCCATGCGGATGGGCATAGGGGAAACGAAAAAAAGAGGGGCGGTCTTGGCCGCCCAGCCTATGTTCTTTCTGGGAAAGCTCTAGCCGCTTGGGCTGCCCACGACGTTGTCGACGAACCAGTTCATGTCGGCTCCGTAGAGGGCGGCATAGCTAGCCCTCTCGCCATCCCTGAACTTGAGGTTCCCGTTCTGGTCGTAGATGGGCCCTGTGAAAGGATCGAAGGCGACCGAGGTCTGTTTCATCTGCTCGATTCTCTTCATGACAAGGTCATAGACGCTTATCTCGCCAAGCAGTCGGTCGTTCACTTTCTTTGCCTTGAGGTCGGGGATGAACTTGGGATTGATGGGTTCCCCGAACCTAGCACCGAGTTCGACGCCTCCCTCTGAGAGCAGGTAGTCGTAGGCACGGTTGTCCCACGTACCCGTGTAGAACCGCTGCAATATGATCTCGTAGAGGTCCTCCCAGTGGACCAGCTGGCCGCTGACGCACGAGTTGTTTCCGAAGTTCCCCATCGGGCTGTAGTGGCTGAAGGAGTACACCTGCTTGCCCTCGTTGGTGAACCTCTCAGCCTCCTGAACCACGGTTGCCGAGTCCTCCGTGAAGGCAAGGACGTCGCAGCCCTCACCCACTAGGGCGTTCGCCGCCTCCTTGGCCTTCGTCGGATCGTACCAGTTGTTGATCCAGCGCACGTAGACCTTGGCGTTGGGGTTGACCTCCTTGGCTCCAATGGCGAACGCGTTGATGTGGCGCAGCACCTCGGGAATCGGGTGTGCACCGACGTAGCCCAGTTTGCCTGTCTTGGTGAGTGCCCCTGCCATCAGACCATTGAGGTAGTAGAGCTGGTAGAAGTCGGCGAAGTAGACTCCAAGGTTCTCCGCGGTCTTGTAGCCGGAACAGTGCATGAACACCGTTGAAGGGTGGTTCTTTGCAGCTTCGACGGTTGGCTCCATGAAGTCGAAGCTCGTGGTGAAGATGATGTCGCACTTCTCGTCGTTGATCAGCCTGTCGATCATCGCCCCCGTCTGGTCGATTGGCACCGATTCGATGTACACCGTTTCGAGCCAGTCGAATTTCTCGTCGACGATTCTCCTTGCCCTGTCGTGCGCGTTCGTCCATCCCAGGTCTCCGATCGGTCCAACGTAGATGAAGCCAGCCTTGACCTTCTTCATCTCGGTGACGTTCTTGGCAGCTTTCCCAGGCGCGAGGTAGTAGGTAGCTACCACGGCGATCACGGCCACGACGACGGCCACTATCACATAGTTGAGCTTTTCACCCACTAAACCCTCTCCTGGGGCGCTTAGCGCCGTCCGATTGAGTCGTTTCCCGGTTGAAAAAGATTTCCGGCGTCACATTCCCCTCCCTACCCCCCAGGACCTTGAGGTCAAGGACGATATTGACAACGACGGGCACGGACCAGTCGCTAAGAGAAGGCCCGCGAAGAGGGCTTGGGGAAGTGGGGCCCCGCACTCGTTCCGTTGCTTCTGGCTTGCACCCTTTCAGGCGGCGAATGAGGTCAGATCTCCTCACGGACGTAGGCCTTGGAGAGGGCCTGCGGTGCGCCCATGCGTTTCCTCAACGACTCTCTCGATATTGCCACAAGGGAAAGAATGGTGACGATATAGGGCATCGACTGCAGGATGCTCACGTGTATTCCCAGGGGCTGCAGGCTGTAAGGAAGAACGTAGAAGAGCCCGAAGATGTAGGAGCAAACGATGGCCCGCAGGGGGCTCCAGAAGGCGAAGATCGTGAGCCCGATGACTATCCACCCGCGGCCACCCGTCATCCCCTCGGTCCACGAAGGTATGTAGACCAGGGAAAGGTAGGCCCCCGCAACCCCAGCGAGAAGCCCTCCGACGAAGACGCACAGGTGGCGAATGCCATAGACGCTGATTCCCGACACATCCGCGGCCGCCGGATTCTCCCCGACCACCCTTATGTTGAGGCCGATCCTAGTCTTGGAGAGGACAAACCAGATGAGCAGTGCGAGCGCGATCGAGAGATACACCAGCGCATCCTGATTGAAGAAGATATCGCCCAGGATCGGGATCCTGCTGAGGACGGGTAGCCTCATGGCTTTTATGGTGCCGCCGGGCGGCATACCCACGTAGCGCTTCCCGAGAAGGCCGCTGATCCCAAGGCCGAGCATGGTCAGCGCGAGGCCCGAGACCACCTGGTTGGCCCTCAGGTTGATGCTGGCGAAGGAGTGGAGCAGCGAGAGGAAGCCGACGCAGATGGCACCGACGAGCACGCCGGCCCAAGGGTTGCCCGTGACGATCGATGTGGCGAAGGCGGTTATCGCTCCCACGGACATCATCCCCTCCACCCCTAGGTTGAGAACCCCGGACCGCTCTGCGACGATCTCGCCCAGCGTGGCCAGCAGAAGCGGCGTCCCGAAGGCAACCGTCCTGTGAAGAATGAACAACGCCTGATCAAGGAGTGTCGTGCCGTTTCACCCCCAGGTCACTTTGATGGAATGCGTGCGTAGGATCTCGGTGCTGACGAGCATCAGAAGGATAAGCCCCGTGAAGATGTTCACCGATGCGAGCGGAACCCTCAGGCGCATCGCGTCGCCGCCCACCAAGATGGCTGACACGAACATGCTTGAGACGATCACCCCGGCGGGATGGAGCCTTGCTAGCCAGGCAACGATGATGGCAGTGAATCCGTATCCGCCGGAGATGTAGTACGGGTACATCAACCTGCCGTGGACGCCGGCGACCTCCCCGACCCCCGCTGCGCCGGCCAGCCCGCCGCTGATGAGGCCTACTATCAGCAAGGTTCTCGTGTAGCTTATCCCTGCGTACTGTGCCGCCCGTGAAGTGTAACCGGTAACCTTGATTTCGTAGCCTGCCTTCGTCCTCTCTAGGAAATGGTATAGCACGATACACGCGACGACGGCCATGATGAGGGTCGGATAGTGGATGTATGTGCCGGGGATCCGAGGGATGCGGGCGGCCTCCACGAACGGGTCGGTGTACGGGTATCCATGCTGGGTCTTGCCCTTCCACGGCCCGTCGATCAGGTAGGACACGAGTTGCATCGCGATGTAGTTGAGCATGAGGGTGGTTATGACTTCGTTCACGTTGAACTTGGACCGCAGGACGGCCGGGATTATGCAAAAAAGGGCGCCGAAGGCAAGGCCGATCGCGAACATGCTCGGCAACAGGAGCCAGGATGGCGCGTCCTTGAAGCTCAGGGCGATCCAAGTCGCACCGACGGCTCCGACGAGCATTTGGCCCTCGGCTCCTATGTTCCAGAAGACCGCCCTGAACGCTATCACGAGGCCCACGCCGGCCATCATCAACGGGATACACTTCCTCCCTATCTCCTTCCAGCCCTGGGGGCTGCCAAAGGATCCCTGAAGGATCTTGCCGTAGGCGTATAGGGGACTCACGCCCACGAGGCTGAACATCAGTCCCCCAAGCAGGATGCCCGCGGCAACGGCCGAGAGCATGAGCACGAAACCCTGCCTCGAGGTGAGGGGCTCCCGCCTCTTCTGCACCGAGATCCTTGGGATTCCGCGTCGGATTCCCGCAAGCGGGTTCACGCCTTCGCCCCTCCCATCATCAGGCCTATCTTCTCGACGGTCGCCTCCGACCTGGGGACGATGCCCACGAACTCTCCTCTGACGATGACCGCGATCCTGTCGCTGAGTTCGAATATCTCCTCCAGGTCCTCGGAGTCCAACAATATGGCCGAACCGTCGCTCGCCGCTTGGAGCAGTCTGGCCCGGATGTCGCTGGTGGCCTTGACGTCGAGCCCGGAGGTCGGATGGGAGGCTATGATGAGCCTGGGGCGGCCGGAGGTTTCCCTAGCAAGGATCAGCCTCTGTATGTTTCCGCCCGAAAGCTTTCGGGCAACGGTGTCCGGGCTTGGCGTCATGATGTCGTAGGCTTGTATCATCTCGCGAGCGTAGCCCTCAATGGCGCTCCGATCCAGGACCATTCCGCTCGAGAACTCGGGCTGCCAGTACTTCCGTAGAATTAGATTCTCCTTGACGGTCATGTCGGGAACGATTCCCATGCCTATCCTGTCCTCTGGAATGTAAGCCACGCCAAGGTTCGCGATGGTCCTGGGCCCCTGGTTGGTGACGTCCCGACCTAGGATCCTCACGGAGCCCGATGCTACGCTTCTGATCCCGGCCAGCGCCTCCACGAGCTCTCGCTGGCCATTTCCAGCCACTCCTGCGATCCCCAGTATCTCTCCAGCCCGTACGCTGAAGGTCAGGTCTCGACATGCCTGGTTCCCTCGATCGCCCACTACCGACAGTCCGATGACTTCAAGCACCACCTCTCCCGTGGTGGCAGGCGGCCTCTTCGAGGGCGCGATCTCAGCGCCAACCATCATGTTGGCCAACTGCGTGCGATCAGTGTCCGGTGTCCTGACGTGGCCCACGACCTTGCCCTTCCTGAGGACGGTGACGCAGTCCGCCACGGACAGTACCTCGTCGAGCTTGTGCGTTATGAAGATGACCGCCTTGCCCTGTTTGGCCATCAGCCTGAGCGCGGAGAAAAGCTCCTCGGTCTCGAGAGGCGTGAGAACGGCCGTCGGCTCGTCCAGGATGAGCAGCCTTGCGCCTGCCATGAGGGCCTTGAGTATTTCGATCTTTTGCTTCTCCCCGGCGGATAGCTGCCAGACCTTCGCCTGTGGGTCGACGCTCAGTCCGTACACGCCCGAGAAATCCTTGATCCGCCTCTTGACTTCCTCCTCGGGAAGGAGGATTCGTCCCTCCGGCAGGCCAAGCGCCACGTTCTCCGCAACCGTGTTGGGCTCGGAGAGCATGAAATGCTGGTGAACCATTCCTATGCCGAGGTCCCTTGCATCCCTGGGTGACCCGATCTTCACCGGCCGGCCCCCTAGTCTTATCTCCCCCTCGTCCGGCGAGTAGACGCCGTAGAGGATCTTGACTAGGGTCGTCTTGCCCGCCCCGTTCTCACCTAGCAGGGCGTGTATCTCGCCTGCCCTGACGACGAGGTCGACCCCGTCGTTGGCGATTACGCCCGGGAAGACCTTGCGGATGCCCCGGGCCTCAAGAATAATCTCCCCAATCTTCTTTTCGGTGCCAGGGAAAGCCTTGGCAGGTCTCTCGCCGCCCAGCATCCTGAGGGCAACTAGCAGCTTCCGCTTGGCCTCCGCAACGAAACCCTCCCGTGGCATGGGCCCTGGCCCGGTCGCGGCGTCATGTGGTCGGGATAAAAGACTTTCCCCATCTACCATCTACCCCATCTACCATCTATCTGCCGAGCCCATGTGTCCATCTGTCTGCGCCCATCCAACGTCCACGATCGTCCGGGTGTCTCCAGGCTGACCGGTCATCGCCCAACAAGATCCCCAGGCTTCGCTAGAATGCAATATTTCAGGCTACCGCAAACCCATGGACCAACCATCCGTTGATAAGGAAAGCCTACATGGCGGTCAAGATCCTGCTCGACACAGACATCGGATCCGACATCGACGATGCGGTCTGTCTAGCGTATCTTCTCTCACAGCCGGAATGCGACCTGCTGGGGATAACGACCGTGACGGGAGAGGCAGAGAAGAGGGCGATGCTTGCAAGCGCCATATGCAGGGCCTTCGGCAGGGATGTCCCGATCTTCCCCGGCTTCGAGGTCCCCCTTGCCGTTCCTCAAAAACAGACGAAAGCACCGCAGGCCGCAGCCCTGGAGGGCTGGGATCATGCTCAGGGCTTCCCACGGGGGCGGGCCGTCGGTTTTATGAGACGAACCGTCCACGAGCATCCGGAGGAGGTGATCTTGGTCACGATCGGGCCCCTCACAAACGTCGGTGCCCTGTTCCGCCGCGATCCCGAGATACCCTTCCTGCTGAGGGGGGTGGTGAGCATGTGCGGCCTCTTCGGGGAGAGGCGCATTGAGTGGAACGCAGGCTGCGATCCTGAGGCTTCGTCGATCGTGTATGGCGCGAGGCTAAGGATGCATCGCTCCGTGGGCCTCGATGTGACAACGAAGGTCACCATGGAGGCGGAGGAGGCCAGAAGGAGGTTTCGCTCTAGGGCATTGGGGCCCGTGCTGGATTTCGCGGAGGTCTGGTTTGCGGAAAACAAGGCAATCACGTTCCACGACCCGCTCGCGGCCGCAACGATATTCCATGATGGGATCTGCAGATTCGAGACCGGCACGGTCCAGGTGGAACTCGAGAGGGAGGAGCTTCGGGGATTAACGACCTTCGTACGTGGGGGGTCGGCCCCAAGGCACGAGGTTGCCGTGGAGGTCGATCCCGACGCTTTCTTTACGCACTTCTTTTCGGTTGTCCGCTGACGGCCGTGCATTGCGCCTAGCCTTGCGGCCGCGGCGGAGTTGGGCTTGTGCGCCTGTCCGGGCGAGATCCTCAGCGTGCTGCAAGCCTTGTATATCGAACCTGCCGGTACAGCCTTCGGCGAACCATCAGCGACCACAGCGCTATGCCGCATACCAGCATGGTGCCCGTGACGGCCAACCACTCGATGACGTAGATCCACATGAGGGCCCTGTCCTTAAGCTTCATGGCTTCGCCCTCAAGGTTCTCGATCATCCTGGCCGCCGTCTTGTAGGTCTCTAGCGCGCCCTCGAAGTTGAGGTGGAGATACTGAGGTAGGGCCTCGACGGCCACCCGGTCGATCTCCATCAGCTTGCTCGTAATCTTCTGCGTGTTCGCCCCAAACGACTCGCAAAAATCAAGCAGGGACACTATCATGGATCGTCTGGTCGCCACCTCGAAGATCTTGTGTCTGACGGCTTGGACGAGCGCGATGTCCTGCGGGACTGGCCGGTCGTCGAGGTAGATCATCAGATTGCTGCAGAAATCGTAGTCGTACCTCCACTTCGCCATGGAGAACAGCCGCCAGCCGCCCTCGCTCGCTAGGGAGAAGGTCCTGGGGCCGCCCTCAAGCCTCCATGTGACCATCAGTGGGGCATCGCATCCGGGCGAGACGACGTGCGCAAGCTGCTCGGCCCCTGGCCTCACCTTGAGAAGGTTGTGGTCCCATACCGAGCCGTACAGGGCTGGGTCGCTGAGGTCCCAGGGCAGGCTTCTGATGAACTCATTGTCCGGTTTGTCTATGATGATGCGGTGCTGGGGGGAGTCGTGCCAAGCTCCAACGACGTCCTCGGTTGGGAGGAGCGGGCCGATCGCCGTCACGCCCCACGGCGGGTAGCCGGTGGCGCCCCCGAACGACTGCCAGCCCCCGGTCATAACCATGCCGAGCCCTCCCTCGGAGACGGCCCGGGCTAGTTTGTCTATGTGATTCGCAACAGCTTGGACGTTGGCCTCGAAGAACACGATGACGTCATAGTTCGCCACGACGTCGTCGTAAGTCCTGGGCATGTACAGCCTGACCAGCCTGTTCAGATCCTCAATGGTCGGCGCCGGCATCGGTCCGAAGAGCATGAAGTCGCGGATCGTCGCCTGGACGAAGGTTGTTCGGAAGAGTGGATCCGACCTCATCAGCCAGTACGGCATGGAGCGCGCCACGCACCCCACGTAAAGCATCCCGATTCTGCCGTCCTCCAGGCTCCAGGCCGTTGGGACTGTTAGAAACAGCAGGCACAACGCAACTCGACGTAGGGCCTGCCTCATAGCCCGGGGAGGCGCAGCTTGCATCTTGTGCGCCATGCTCCACCATACGACGAAGTGCCTTTTAACTTTGGCCTCTTTCCTCTTTCCCGGGAAGACGGGGGCCGATGCACCCGCTGGGCGGAGCGAGCAAAGTCCGGTCACTCCTCCCCTAGGCCGGCGAGCCAACCAACGCGCGACACGGAACTCTTGAGCTTCCTCATGCGAGCATTTTCCCGCGGAACCAAGAGCCATTGCCGTGGGTGGAACCATACATTTTTTCACCCTAGGGAATCCCAGCAGCCGATGCCGAGGCCGAACTTCGTGTTCTTCCATGCAGAGAGCTGGGACGGCCGGGCGCTTGGATGCATGGGACATCCCGCCATGCGTCGTGCCACCCCAAACATCGATGCCCTTGCCTCCAGGGGCGTGCTGTTCCGTCACACCTACTGTAGCCATCCCCTATGCTGCCCGTCCCGGGCCAATATGTGGTCCGGTCGCTACACCCATCACTGCGAGAGTTGGAACAACCATAAGGGGCTTGAGCCGGGCGAGAGGACGCTGATGGACCTGCTTCACGAAGCGGGCTACCGCTTCGCAGCGGAGGACTATAGAGACATAGGGCTGGGCAAGAGCGACTATAGGTCGGGCGGCCACAGCCACGTCGCCCGCGTCACGGCGTGGACCGGTCCGGCTGACATCCGCCTGCCGGTCTACGGTCGGGGAGACCAGGATCTTTCCATCGCGACGAAGGAGAGGAACGCCTGGAAGGCAGACTGGCAGAAGGTCGCCAGGGCCAAGGATTTTCTCTCCGCTCACGCGGGTCGAGAGGAACCTTTCTTCCTCTACATCTCAACGTCCGCCGTCCATCCACCGTACCGCACGACCTCGTACTGGATGGAGCGGGTTGACCTTGACGAGGTTAGGGTTCCTCCGGCGGACGAGGAAGTTCACCCTGTGATGGAGTATCAGCGGATCAACAAGAATTGGAGGCACGGGTTCGCGCCTGAGATCGTGAAGGTTTTCCGCGCGGCATACTACGCGATGTGCGCCGAGGCGGATGCCATGGTGGGCGACATGGTCGCGATGATGGACGACTTGGGCCTGTGGGACAACACCTACTTCATCTTCACAAGCGACCACGGCGAGCTTGCGCTGGAGCACCGAAGCTGGTACAAGATGAGCATGTACGAGGGCTCCTCCCGAGTGCCGCTGGTCATAGTTGGGCCAGGCGTCATAAAGGGTCGGACGATCGATAACATCGTATCCTTGATAGACATATTCCCCACGGTGGCCGAGATGGCCGGTCTCCCGACGCCAGGCAACCTGGACGGCGAATCTCTCTTGCCACTGGCTCGAGGCGAAACCCTGAAGAGCCGCAACTGGGCGCTTGCCTTGCACACGGGCGAGTCCACAAACACCACCATGTTCATGCTGCGCAAGGGCGACTGGAAGTACGTGGCATATCCAGGCTACCCGCCCCAGCTCTTCAACCTGGCCGAGGACCCGGATGAGATCCGGAACATGAGCAGCGCGAAAAGGGATGTCGTCGAGACCATGGATCGGGAGCTCAGGGCGATCGTGGACTATGAGGAGGTTCACCGCCGCTGCATGCTTTACAATCGACAGGCGTTCAGGGAGTGGCGCAGGAGGGCCGTGGCAGGCGAGTTTTCCGACGCCAGCTACAGCCGAACCGCTGACAATCCGGCAACCACCTACGAGGAGATAATGGCCAACTGCTACGTTGGATGGTCGGCCGAGCACGAGGCGAAACTGAACCGATGGTTGGACGAGGCCTCGCCTGTGGAAGGCCTTGGAGCGCAAGAGACGAACCCATCAGGGCGCGTGACGCAGAGACGTTGAGTGCTTTGGTCGCTTCCTCTCGGCAGGCGACGGGCCTAGCCGACCGCCCTTGTTACGTGCACCGCCCTGTAGAGCCTTCTCCTTACCATGAGGATCCAGACGGCTTCCAAGCAGATCATGAGGGTAGCCGCAACGGTGATCCATTCGATGACATAGATCCAAAGCATGGCACGGTTCTTCAGGTCAACCGCGGAATCGGAGAACCGGGCGTATCCCTCGGTCGCCCGTTGGAGGGCTTCCTGTGCTTCGGCATACCTTGACAGGATATAATCCTTCTCCGCCTGCTTGACCACACCGTCAAGGTCTCCAAGCATTCTCTCCAACCTTGCAGTGTTCGCTCCGAACCTGTCAACGAAATCCAGAAGCGCGACCGCAGACTCCCTTCTCTGGGCAATCTGGATGAGATCGACCCTGATCGTGTGGACCATGGCAAGGTCCTCGGGAGGGGCAACCTTTGCCGTGAAGAAGAGCTCGTTGAAGATCAGGTCCGGAAGGTACTCATACCCGATGACGGTTTCGGACGGGATGTTGTCCCAACCGTGGGATATCTGTATGACCGAGCCCTTGCCGTAGCTGCGCGTGACGACGGCCTCCGTCTTCCTCTGGCTCCAGATTGCTTCCACGGTTGCGCCCTCCCTTGCCCTGAGGTCTCCGTGGCTTGCGCCGTTCATAGCCCATTTTGAGATATCAGGTACGCCGAAGATGGGCTCCTTTCTCAACACCTCGTAGAACCTTCGCCCAACGTCGGTGGCGCTCCCGAAGACCACATCCGCAGCAAACACATCGTAAAAGCTTGACTGCATCCACCTGTCGATCTCGTTCAGGTTGCCGGACCAGTAGACGTATTCGACCAAGGCGATTCCAAGGCCATCCTCGCCTATGGCCTTCTGGAACCTCTCCAAGGTCCCTTCCGGAAGGATTCTCAGCGTGAAGTCCTCGAAGATGATGGCATCGTAGTGGTCTACTAGGTCCTTATAGGTCCTCGGTAGATATAGGCGGGCGAACCTACGGGCATCAGTTTCCGAGAACCATTCTATGTCGCATGGAACGCGCCGCAGCGTGAACTTGGGCTCGGCCTCTATCCAAGAGGGGAAAGGGAACTGCGCAGGCTTGACTTCGCCGAGGAAGATGACCCTTATCCTTCCCGTGTCGGGGTCAGTCCTTGAATGGGTGACAAACGGTGATGCGAGGAGCGCGAATGTGATGAGAGCTAGCCCGCACCGGGAGGCTAGGGAAAGATCCCTTCCTGTCGCGAGGTGGGCCGAACCGCCTGAATTCATTGTGATCTCCGGGTGTTGGGTGAGCTGAAGGATCGCTTACGCGCTAGGCATCATCCCATTTATTTTGTTTGGTGAGTGCAAACGGATCCGCGCCTGTGATCCACCGTACGACCTGGGAAACCAATTCCGCCGTCGGCGCTAGGTTGCCTCCATGTCTCGTTGCCGCGAAAGATCCATGGATTTTGCCACGATTCAGCGTCCGGCGAATCGGCCCTTTCGGGCGATGTGGCAAAGCGATCGTAAGGTATTCTAGGGACCGCGGGTAAAGGGTCCGGATCAATCATCGGTCCGAGGTGCGTGCTTGGTGGGCACCGTCAGGTGAAGGGAGCTTACTTCAGATTCCCCGCCGATGAGCAAGGGCGAAGAAATCCATAAATT
>Ga0209102_1000183_pt1 | contig 43039 bp, 49 predicted proteins | sample ConPoolayeHmetaG_FD_185483 | JGI IMG/M metagenome (GOLD analysis project Ga0209102, IMG submission 185483) | Hot spring microbial mat communities from California, USA to study Microbial Dark Matter (Phase II) - Cone Pool mat layer H metaG... ...
GGCTATACACAAAACCATCAATTATTACAACAGTCAAAGAATTCATACCAAAATCAAAACCTCACCAGTCAAATTCAAGCAAAAATACCTAACCCAAATCGTTTAGAGACAAAGTGTGCAACAAAAGGGGTACTTGACATATCGAGGCTACAAATTGAAGGTTACTTGTTAGAACATATTTCGCGATTGGATATAAATCGTTTGGGTCAAATGTTCTTATTGATATCTCTGCGCTTCTGTAAAGCGAACCCTGCCATCTAAGGTTCTAGTGTCACGAACAGCCTCTAATAGTTGTAACTTTGGCTCGGTTTCTAGTTCGAATATCGCTTCATTCATTCTTTCTATATTGGTTATAAGAAGTATTTAGAGATATCAGTCCAGTTAGTAAATCTCAGAGCCCTATCATCAATGTAAACCAAAGCATTGGGCTTTACGGCTGTTATATCGTGATAATGCTTATTTAGTTCGAATCCATTTTCCGATAGCCATTTAGTCATTTTATTTTTCTCAAGGTTTGTATCCTCATTCACCTCTGGGTTTAGTCGGATTGTAAAGATTACTACCTTATAACCTTTCTCAACCATTCTTTCCATTTGATCCCTAGCTCCTTTCATCGGAGGATCATAAATGGAACCGTCCTGCCAACCTTTGCTGTATCGATGGATCACACCATCAAAATCAATACAAATAGCTTTTTGCTTCATGATAGTCAAAGTATATCAAAAACTTGTAAAAATTGACAACAAACGAACGCGGTTGGTTTTATTGGAGCAAACCCAATATCTTCTTTTTAAGCTCATTAGGAGACATGCGAACTGTATGGATGTTGGCAATAAAACCCGCAAAGCCGTTTATCGGTTGGTGGTGAACTCTGGGGATTATTTGCCAGTGAAGATGTTTCACAGATGAACCAGATTCTGGGCCAACATTGAAGCCGATGTTAAAGGATTTTGTGTCAAAGATTTTTAAAAGAATTGTTTTTGTCTGTTCAGTCAGTCCCTGAAGTTCTCCCCACTCGTTTTTGTTAAGATCTGATGTATCTTCAGCGTGGCGTTTTAATACCAACATCAAGTTCCCATCGAAAATGGGGTATTGATTGACAAAAATCATCCAGCTTTTCCCTTCCAGAGGTTTGATATTTTGTTTCTCGATTATTTGTCTGTCACAAAAGGGGCAATTTTTATTGTGGTAGTTGTGATTGTATTTTAATCTGTATGGATTATAAACTTTCATAGCGTCAATTCAATAATGCTTAAGAATATCATAATTTGCTATACTGAAAACATATTTAAAATTTTTGCCTTTTTATTTCTGCCTAGAGGTGGTGTTCGAGCCGACTTTTTTTGCGATGCCATCAGGACGAGCTAGAAATGGTGCGGCTGTCTGTAGCGGGCGGCAGCCGCTCCGCTTTGAAATACGTTCGAATTTGAACATATACAGAGCACACGAAAGTATCAGATGGGTATGCGCGAGCCGCGACAGGCCGCGCGGCGAGCGCATCGTGCGGTGGATTCGGGCAAAATTCAATCCGTTTATCTGAATAAGAAAAACTAAAAACGCAAAAATTTTAAACACCATGAAATATATAGCTTACTGTAGAAAATCAACAGATGAGAAGGAAAAACAAATTCTTTCCATTGATCAGCAAATTTATGAATTAAAGCAGTTTGCGCAAAAAGAGAATTTAGAGATAGTTGAGTTTTTGACAGAAGCGCAAACTGCTAAGATTCCAGGCAGAAAAGTATTTTCAAACCTGGTGAAGCTGTTAGAAAATGGATATGCTGACGGAATTGTTGCGTGGCATCCAGATAGACTAGCAAGAAATTCAATAGATGGTGGTAAAATTATTTATTTGCTAGATGAAGGAAAATTACAGTCCCTGAAATTTCCTACTTTCTGGTTTGAAAATACTCCACAGGGGAAATTTATGCTTAATATTGCCTTTGGCCAAGCGAAATACTATGTTGATAATTTAAGCGAAAATGTCAAAAGAGGTTTGCATTTTAAAGCCAGACAAGGTGAGTGGCCTGGCATGGCTCCATTTGGTTATTTCAACGACAAAAATACCCGTTCCATCAAAATTATGCCTGAACAAGCTAAACTAGTAGAAACAGTTTTTAATAAATTTGCTGACAACGAATTTTCTTCCTTGAGAGAAATCAGAGACTATTTGTTCAGGCACAGTGTAAAAAGAAAGGACGACAGGCCACTTCACTACAATCAAATTCGTGATATGTTGACGCGTAATCTGTATTACGGAGTTTTTACTTATGCAGGAGAAACTTACGAGGGTAAACATGAGCCAATAATCTCCAAGAAATTATTTGACCAAGTTCAAGAAGTCATAGCTAGTAAATACAACTCTAAGCCCCAAAAACACGAATTTGATTTTACTGGTTTTATTAAATGCAAAAATTGCGATTCTTTTATCACTGCAGAACGCCACAAAAAATATTACAAAAAGACTGACAGACACGCAGAATACACTTATTACCGTTGTGTCAAAAAGAAAGGGTTTTGTGATCAGCCATATGTCAGAGAGAAAGAGGTTGAATCGCAATTAAGGGAACTTGTGGACAGCGTTGCGCTGTCTGAGGCGTGGGCTAGGAAAATGTTTGAACTACTTGAAAAAGACGAAATCAGAGAGAAAGGAAAAATCAAGATTGGGCTTGTCCGTCTCACAACTTCCCTTGAAGTGGTTGAGAAGAAGCTAGACAAACTTCTTGAGTCTTATTTAGAAGAAATTGTTGATACCGAAAGTTATCAAGTCAAAAAGGATCAACTGCTTCAACAAAAAATAATTCTCAAAGAGAAAATTGAGGAGATTAAGACCAAAGGAAGTGTTTGGCTCGAACCTATGAGGGAATTTATAAATATGGCCGCTGATGCGGCCAAAATTGTGCGCAGAAAAAATAATTGCGATGAACTTTCAGTCATCGCAAAAAAGGTCGGCTCGAACTTCTTACTGCAGAATAAACGGATTGAATTTTGCCCGAATCCACCGCACGATGCGCTCGCCGCGCGGCCTGTCGCGGCTCGCGCATACCCATCTGATACTTTCGTGTGCCGCCAGAGAGATTCGAACTCTCGATTTTCTGGTTGAGAACCAGACGTCCTGGGCCACTAGACGATGGCGGCTAAAAACACAGTTTCCGGGTATATTCTACCTTAATACTTAAACCGTGGCAATTAGAGGCTGGGGGGAAACTGCGCGATCAGCTTTGATCTTTGGAGGCCAAGTCGTCAAAGCAGTCTTCAGAACCGTCTCAACATTATCGACAAAGATAAAGTTTATACCCTCTTGAACCTTCTTTGGAATATCTTCCATATCTTTTTTATTATCCTTCGGCATCACGATAGTCTTAAGACCTGCCCTGTGGCCAGCTACAACTTTCTCTTTAACCCCACCTATTTCAAGCACCCTACCTCGCAGGGTAATTTCTCCGGTCATACCTACATCCTTTTTAACTGCGACACCTGTCAGGGCTGATACAAGTGCGGTTGTTATGGCGATACCGGCCGAAGGCCCATCTTTGGGAACAGCGCCTTCTGGTACATGAATGTGAACATCAATTTTTTGAGAAAAATTCTCTTTTAATCCCAAAGCTCTCCAGTGGGATTTTGCCCATGTAAAGGCCGCCATGGCTGATTCTTTCATCACATCACCCAGTTGTCCTGTTAAGGTTAGTTTACCTTTACCCGGCATAAGAGATACCTCAATAAAAAGAATCTCTCCCCCAGCCGCCGTCACTGCCAAACCGGTAGCCATCCCAACCTCGTCTTTTTTCTCAGCCAATTGAGAAGTATATCTATAAGGGCCAAGGAATTTCCTAACATCTACAGAACCTAAATTTTTGGGATATTTTTTCTTTTCGGCAACTTGACGGGCAATTTTTCTACAAATAGTTGCCAAATTCCTTTCTAAGTCCCTAACCCCAGCCTCTTTGGTGTAACGCCTGATTATCTCTAGGAAAATAGATTCTGATACTTTAATTTTTTTATCCTCGAGACTGTGAAGTCTTAATTGTTTTGGCCAAAGATATTTTTTGGCAATATGATACTTTTCATCTTCAATATAGCCTGCAAATTTAATTATTTCCATACGGTCAAGAAGAGGAGCAGGTATGGTATCAGTCACATTTCCTGTACAAATAAACATAACTTCACTTAAATCAAAAGGAACCTCTAGATAGTGATCTGAAAACTCTCTATTTTGTTCTGGATCCAGGGCTTCCAATAAAGCCGAAGACGGATCTCCCCTAAAATCAACCCCGATTTTATCAATCTCATCAAGCATAAATACGGGGTTTTTGCTCCCTGCATTTTTGATTCCCTGGATAATTCTGCCCGGAAGAGCTCCCACATAAGTTCTTCGGTGTCCTCTTATTTCTGCCTCATCTCGAATCCCACCAAGAGACACTCTGACAAACTTTCTTCCCAAGGCCCTGGCAATTGATTTTCCAATTGAAGTCTTACCCACACCGGGCGGACCTATAAAGCACAAAATTGTAGGATGATGCTCTCCGTTTTCACCAACTTTTCCTTTCTTGTGATTTCTTTGAGTCTCTTTTTTCAACTTCATCACTGCCAAAAACTCCAAAATTCTTTCTTTGACTTTGTCCAAACCATAATGATCCTCATCTAAAGTCTTTTCGGCCCGTTTAATCGAGGCGTTATCGGATGTAACCTTGCTCCAAGGCATATCACAAAGCCAATCTAAATAATTTCGGATATAACCACCTTCAGGGTTGTTGATCGAGAGTTGCTGGAGTCTTTTGAGTTCCTTTTGTGCTTTCTCACGAATCTCTTTTGGCATTTTTGCTTTTTTAATTTTCTGTTTATATTCATTTATTTCATCTGTCATAATACCCGATTCATCCTCACCCAACTCTTCCTCTATCGTGCGTTTCTTTTCTCGAAGCATAGCCTTGCGCATCTGATCTTCAAAGCGTTTGTGGGTTTTAATCGATATAGTTCTTTCTATATCCAAAATATTAACCTCCCGTCCCAAAAGCTCAAGCACTCTCTCAGTTCTTCTCAAGACAGAAATGGTCTCAAGTAGTTTTTGTTTTTCGGAAGTCTTTACATCAAGAAGTGATGCTATCGAATCCACTATCTCAATGGGATCTGCCTCCCCTGAAAGGATGCGCATCAAAGTCGTTATCTCCACAGCTTTTCCCAAATTTACCGATTTTTTGAAAAGCTCAATAAGTTGTTTAGAAAGGGCTATAAGCTTATCACTTTTGGTTTCTTCTTCGGCAATTTCTTCAACCTTTGCCATAAGATAAGGCTTATCTGTTACCCACTCTACAACCCTAATTCTTATTTGTCCCCTAACCATAGCATTAATCTCCTCCCCCGAAGACATCATCTGAGTAATTGTTGCCAAAGTCCCAATTTTATAAAGATCATCAAATACTGGGTTAGACAGCCGCGGATCCTTTTGGGTAAGAATTCCAATCACTCTGTCTTTCTCAAAAGCTGTGTTAACTGCCGCCACCGACTTTGGCCTTCCAAAGGAAAGAATTGAGTCTGTATGTGGAAAAACTACAGAACCCCGAATCGCAACAATTGGAATTGTCCGAAATATTTTATTATTTTCTTGTATTTTTGTATCCTGCATGGCCTTGATTCTTAGCAGTCTAGCAATAAGAGTGCTATATGTCAACTGGGAAAATGCATTTCCTTAAAAAAGACCGCTATTAAAAAGCCCACTAAACCTCCTAAAAAAATATCCAAAGGATAGTGAACATTTGCAATGATTCTTCCTACACCAATGATAAGAGCAGTAATTATTAAAAAACTCCCCAATTTTTTTTGATAGAAAATAACTGTTGTGGCAAGTGCAAAGGCGACGGCTGAGTGTAAAGAAGGAAAACTAGCAGGGGTAAAATATCCTGCTTTGGGAGTTAGGGCAGAAAAATAAAACGGTCTTGGAAGACCATAAAGTTCCTTAAGAACAATTATAATTGCCGCAGCGAAAAAAGTTGCCAAGAAAACATGCATTGCTTCCTTTTTATTCTTTTCTATAAACCAAAGATATACAAGAACTGATAAAAAAAGAACAAAAACTCCATAAGTATTTAAAAACGCCAAAAGTGAAAAGTCAATCATGGATGACAACTTTACTTCCGGGATTATCGGCAGAGGCATAAACAATTGGTTTACCATCAAGCACCAAGGGTCCAAGCCAATAAAAAAGTTCCTCAGCTTTTTGTGTCGGCAAATTCACACAGCCGTGGCTTCTTGGATTTCCAAAATCATTGTGCCAATAAGTTCCATGCAATCCATAACCTCTCCATTTGGGAATCTCGTTATTATCAAAATACATTACATAAGGAACGTTGGGTAAATTGTAATAATATCTGCCCTGCCCCCCTTCCATTCGAGCATAACGAAGTTTGACCCAAATCCAAAATTCGCCTTTGGGGGTTGGATACCATCTAAGTCCCGTTGATACCGGAGTCTCCAAAAAAAGATTATCCCCGTCCCAAGCCGTAAGCCGCTGATCGGAAAGATCAATCTCAACCCAACGATTCCTAGCCGAGTTAGTGCCTAAAACTTTTTGATTAGCCTTAGAATCAGCAGTAATTTCAGGTGGTAAGGAAACCCTTTTACCTTCAAAAATTCCTGCCACTTCTGCTTTAAAAAGACCAGAAAAATCACTTGTGCTGCAGGCAGGTGGCGGAGAGAATTTACGAGCTGAGGCAATAAGCACTCCAAATCCCAAAAGAACTATTATTGGCACCAAAAAAATAAACCTTCCCATCTAAAAAATCCTATCACACTCATTGTTTGCCAAACAATGAGTGCGCTATACTTAAATTAAGGTGAGTAAGAAAAATCCAGTTTCCACAAGTTTTAAGTTTGCGCTTGAAGGATTAAAATTGGCATTTCTAAGCGAACCTAACTTTAGGGTACATACCTTGTTTGCTATTACAGTCCTGATTCTTGCACTTATTTTGGGGTTTAATTTAGCAGAGTGGACTATCCTTCTTTTTACAATCTCTTTTGTTATTGTTATGGAACTTTTTAATACAGCAGTGGAAGCCATTGTTGATTTAGTAAGCCCTGAAATAAAACCAAAAGCAAAAATTGCCAAAGACGTTGCAGCAGCAGCCGTACTCATCTCAGCCATGGTTGCCGTGATTATCGGGTTTGTCCTTTTTATTCCAAAAATTTTCTCCTAAGCAAGAAGTGCGATAATTCCGATAACTAAACAATAGAAAGAAAAATATTTAAACTTTTCTTGGGTCAAAAGTTTAATAACCAAATAAATCGCTAAATATCCAACAAAAAATGAGGTGATAAAGCCAAGAAAGTATAAAGAAAAATTTATACTGTCATTAAAACCATTCCTAAAAAACTCCAGCGCATTTGCTCCAATGATAGCCGGGACTGAAAGTAAAAATGAAAATTCAGCCGCAGTTTTTTTATCAATTCCCCTTTTAACACCTGCAAAAATAGTCGATCCTGACCGGGAAATACCCGGAACAATGGCTATAGCCTGAAAAAGACCAACAAAAAAGGAATCTGCTAAAGAAATGTTTTTTTTGTTACTTGCAGTTTGGTTTGTAATATAATTAAAGCAAGCTGTAATAAAAAACGCCAAGCCAACAGCGGCAGTTTTTTCAAAAAGATTTTCAAAAAAAGACTGAAATAAAAATCCGATAACAAACGCAGGTATATTTCCAATAATTATCAGGATTAGACACTTTTTTGTTAGTCTTACTAGCTTTTTTCTAAAATAGATTAATATAGCAAGCATGGTACCGGCATGAAGAAAAACTTCGAATAAAATTCCCGGCTCTTTAAAAGAAGGTAAAACCTTACCAATCAAAACCAAATGCCCCGAGGAGGAAACCGGTAAAAATTCGGTTAGACCTTGAACAATTCCTAAAACAATACTTTCAAATATCCCCATCTTTTTTAATCAAAGCTTTTAAATCAGTAAGGCTCACCGCCTCTGAAAGATTATAGTCACCAATTTTAGTTCTTCTTAGCTCTTTTAAGTATGCCCCACAACCCAGTTTTCTGCCAATATCCCGAGCCAAAGCTCTAATATAAGTTCCGCTACTCACAAGACACGAAATACGCAACACAGGATACGAGTAACTAAGTAGTTTAATAGAATAAATAACCACCTTCCTCGGTTGAAGTACGACTTTCTTCCCCTCTCTTGCCAGTTTATAGGCTTTCTTACCTTTTATCTTAATTGCCGAGTACAACGGCGGCACCTGCTCTTGAACCCCAAGAAAAAAATTTAATACTTTGATAATTTGAATTTTTGAGATTTGGGAATTGATTGAAAATTGAGAATTGAAAATTGCTAATTTACGACCCTCTGAGTCGTCGGTGTCTCTTTCTTCCCCCAGCACTATCTCCGCCTCATATTCCTTTTTATTTTTTGCAATCTGTCCCAACTTCTTGGTGCTTTCCCTGCCAACTCCAACTATTAATAGTCCTGTTGCGTTGGGATCCAAAGTTCCTCCATGCCCCACCCGTTTTTCGCCAGTGATTCTTCTCACCTCATCCACCACATCGTGGCTGGTCATCCCCTTTGGTTTGTCTATAAGAATTAACATTAAACCTTATTGTAGGCTATTGAAGGGATTTCTTGAAGTTTTCCTCAACTTGTGGCCAGTTCACCACATTCCAAAACGCCTCAACATACTCATTCCTTCTATTTTGGTACTTTAAATAATACGCATGTTCCCATACATCCAGTCCCAAAATCGGTATTTCAGAATTTGATAGAGGAGTGTCTTGATTGGGTAAACTTTTGACTTCTAACTTTGAATTTTTAACTACCAACCACGCCCATCCACTGCCAAAATGCCCAACTGCAACACTTGTGAATTTTTCTTTAAAACTGTCAAAACTGCCAAATGCAGAATCTAAAGCTTCCTTTAGTTGACCGGGGATTTTATCCTTTACTACTTGACCGGAAGGAGCCATCATCTTCCAAAAAATACTGTGATTATAATGCCCCCCTCCATGATTTCTAACAGCCATTCTTATTTCCTCTGGAATTTTATTCAAATCCTTAAGTATTTCATCAATTGGTTTCTGCAGAAGATAAGACTTTCCCTCCAAGGCAGCATTCAACTTATCAACATAGGCCTGATGATGTTTAGTATGATGAATCCTCATCGTCTCCTCATCAATATAAGGCTCTAAAGCATTGTAAGGATATGAAAGCTTGGGTAGTTCGAACATAATAAGATTACTTTACAGGGTGAAAACGGATTGTCAATAAGTTTTTCCGTCAAAAGCACAAGATTTGATATAATAAGTAGCCTTATTGCCCGGTGGTGTAATGGTAGCACGCCACGCTCTGGACGTGGAAACTGGGGTTCGAGTCCCTGCCGGGCAGCCAGTAAGAATCGGAAGACCGCGAAGAGGTAGCGCTTGCCGCTCGCGCCTGAGCGGCAAGCGCGTCAAATCCGCTTTTTAACACACCCCAGGGGTGGGTAGTAGCAAACCTACCCATGTTTGGCAAAGATAATGAATATTGTAGAAAAACATTCTTTACAAAAATTATCAAAAGTCCTGCTGAATTGATTGAGGGGTTAAAATAGAGTGAACGCCTTTTTTATGACTTCTCGCGTTTCTTTGCTTAGATTGTAACTATCCAAATCCCTCTTTGTGACCCAGGCAAAATTTTGGTGTTCGGGACTTAATCTAACTTTGGGTCTCCCAAGACGTTTGCATAAAAAGGATATCTGGGTTGCGTCCCTAATTTCATCATCTTTTTCAACTCTAAATTCAAAAACATCAACGGGAACAAGTGGTTTAACATCAATCCCCACTTCTTCTTTTACCTCGCGGATGAGTGCTTTTTTGGAAGTTTCAAAATGCTCGCGCTTTCCACTTGGAATTTCCCAAAGATTTGGGAAAACATCTTCATCAGCGCTTCTTTGAATTATAAGTATTTTTCCCCGATACTCAATTATTCCGGCAACAACTATTTTTTGGACAACCTTTTTCATGTTCAGATTATACCCAATAATTTGATACAATACCAAAAATGAAACTCTATCTAGTTCGCCACGGTGTAACCGTAGAATACGAGAACCAAAAATCTCAAAAGCCCGAAAGTCCCCTATCAAAAGAAGGTATAAAACAGGCAAAACTTTTGGCTCAAAGGATCAAAAGAAATGGTCTTAAATTTGACGTGGTATTTGCAAGCCCGTTTGAAAGAGCCAAAAAAACTGCAGAAATAATCTGCAAAGAACTAAATTTTCCTTTTGAAGAAACGGAACTACTTCAAGAAAGACTAAAGCCTGCCTTTATTGTGGGTCTGGGACCTGGAGACAGCCTTTATGACAAATATTTTGAAGAATTAAAAAAACACTGGAATGACATTGATTGGAAGTATAACAACGAGGGAGAATCAATAGCCGATGTCCTCGCCCGTGCGCAAAATTTTGAGAAGCATCTTTTCGAAAGACATTTGAATCAGGATATTTTGGTCGTCTCTCATGGAATTTTTGGCAGATGTTTTATAGCCAATTGTATCTTGGGCGGAAATTCTAACAAGGATGTCTTTATGAACTTATTTCATGCCATAAAAATTGAAAACACCGGCTTTAGCTTTTTAGAATACGATGAAGATGATAATAGATGGAAAATCCATTTTCTCAATGACCACAGCCACCTGATGTAAAATAAAAAATTAAATAAGATGAAATCTTCTGAGGTAATCAGTATTTACAAAATGCTAAAAGACAATGAAATTGATGTTTGGCTGGACGGCGGCTGGGGAGTCGATGCCCTTTTGGGTCATCAAACCCGTGAGCACAAAGATATTGATATCGTAATTCAACAAAAAGATGTATTAAAACTAAGGAAAATACTAGAAGAGGAAGGACTCAAGGAAGTAAAAAGAGTCGATACAAGTGATTGGAATTTCGTTTTGGGGAAAGCTAATCTTCTACTTGATGTCCACGTAGTAACTTTTGACGAGAAAGGAAACGGTATTTATGGGCCAAGAAAAAGGGGCATTTTCTATCCTGCATATTCTTTTAAAAGAACAGGAAAGATTGAAGGTTTTCCGGTCAAATGTTTGACTGCAGATTACCAAGTGGAATCTCACAGAGGATATGAAATTGACGAAAATGACATCAATGATGTTTTTGCTTTGTGTAAGAAATTTGGTATCGCGCTTCCAAAAGAGTACATCAAATACAAAACCGGAAAAAAGTAGCTATAAGATTCACACTGTAAATTTATTACTTTAACTGATATAAGCTTTTAGAATGGGAGATTTTAGTAAATATACAGATTATAAAACCGTGCTTTCGGTGAATGCTCTTATTTGGTGTAAGGATAAAATCCTGATGCTAAAAAGAGCCGATACTAAAAAGGTCGATCCGGGGTTATATGCTGGTATTGGTGGAAAAGTAGAACCTCATGAGAGTTTTTATGACGCTTTAATTAGAGAAATTAAAGAGGAAACTGGACTTAATAAATTTGAGATTATAAGACCTTACTCTATAACCCAACATCCATATCCTCCAACAGATTCGGAGTGGGTAAATGTCTACTTTATTATACATATTACCAAACAGGTAAAAATAGAGCCAACAGAAGACGGAACTTTTCACTGGATTGACCCAAAAGACGTCGATAAATTACCGATGCCTACAGATTTAAAAGAGTATATTAAGATTCTTTCAGAAAACCCCAAAGCGTTTATTTTTGGTTTTTTTGACCATGACAAAGAGGGAAAACTGATAAGTAAAACAATTAAGGTTATATAAAAAAAATTTTTTTGTTTTGGGAATTTATCAGTTAATTATCTTGTACTCATAATATTGTTCTTGAGATAAGGTTTCTTACAACCGGTCTTATCAGGGAGTTCTTATCCTCTATAATTGAGGTATGACAAAACAAATTCTTGTCATTGGCGGAGGAACATCTTTTGTGTCTCATAAAAGTTATTTGGATTTCCTAAAAACAAGAAAGCTTACTTTGGATAATTTAAAAGTATCATTCTGATTGGTCACTCTCTTGGGGGAATATTTCTTGCAAAATATCTATCTGAAAATATTTTTCCCAAAAAGTTAAAGGCAACGATACTAGTTGCGGCACCCTACACCTCGAATAAAGATCTTGTGGATTTTAAGTTTAAAGAAGTATAAGAAAAGACTGCCTTTTGCCAAGACATTAACTTTTGAAGATCGTGGTCACTTTAACAAAGAATCATTCCCTGAAATTATCAAATTAATTAAGTCCATCAAATAACACACCCCAGGAGTGGGTAATAAACGAAAAACAAAGTATTTATAAATCACTTTAAGAATAAATTTATTTAAGGAGTGTAGCGGAAGGATTGGACTATCTTCTCAAGATCATCATAAAGTTCTTTTGAGTCGGTGGAAAAAACATATACCCAATCATCAACATAAATATAAAAAAGCTTAGCATAAATCTTACCCCTCAATTCCACTCGCGAGATAGCCGGAAAGCTATTTATTTTTAAGTCTCTCATCTCCGAAATATCTTTTATTTCATTTTTCTCATCAAAATTTATAAGAAAATGTTTCAAATCTCCATCCCCACTTGCATCATTCCTACCAAAATCAATAGTACCACCCTTTCCATGAAACTCTATATAGGATAATCCTTCTTTTACTTCAAATTCATGGGGCAAGTTAACAATAAAATCAAAGTTTTTTGATTGAAAAGTTTTCAACTGGGATTTTGTTGGAGTAGGGCTTTGAAACGACGAAGTTTCTTTATTATTCTTTTGAAAACCAGATAAATAAATAACCACGACAAAGACAGCGACTAAACCAAGGATTAATACTAACAATAACTTTTTATTTTTCATTCGTATCCAAATTCCAGATTAGCATTATTTGTCCTTACATACAATAAAACCAACCCTTGTTTGGCTTCCTTTTGTATCTTCTCGCCTTTATCTTTTTTGTAGATTCTGCTTTCATCGTTTTTGGCGTTGTAGATTATTGAAAGAAGTGTTTCTCCTTTATCATACCAGCTTTGAATTACCTCATTAAATTCTCCCGACTTTCTATCTAAACTAAAACCCGCAAAGTAAAAATTTCTATCAAATGCAAAGACCTCACCATCGTTATACCTTATTGTTTCTATTGAGTAAGTATCAAGTTTTTCGAATTTTCTAAATCTTCCTTCAAGTTCTAGTGTGTTTCCTGATTTATCCTTAATTATTATCTTATCTAACTTAGAAGCATCTACCTTATCTTCAAAATTTACTTCAGTTTCATTTTCGTCAATACCAACCACCACCACATCTTTTTGGTTAGGACTAAATTCTATCTTAGCTTCGGGAGGAGTTTTATCTATGTGAAAGGTGATAGTTTTAATCTCTTCAATATTTTCAGCATTATCAACTGAATAAAACTCAACTTTGTGTTCCCCCTCGCTAGAAATAATGAAAGGCTCGGTATACTCTTTAAAGTAAGTATCATCAATATTTACACCGGTGTAATAAACTCCTAAGCCGTCCTCATTATCCTGCGGATCAAGAGTTATTTTTACATCGGATCTAAACCAGTTTTCTTCCCCCTCATCTCCTTCCAATATTATCTGGGTCTGGGGAGGAATTGTATCTATCTTCTCACCTGCCAAAATAAAGTAGCTGGTGTGATTTAGGCTTGCTGTTGCTAGTTTATTCCCAAAATCAACGCTTGTTTCTTCTTTTTGCCAGTTTATACCGTCCTCACTTGAATAAATAGAAATCGAACTCAAAAGATATTTGGAAATATCAAAATTGCTAAAATCAACGCTCAAAATAAAGTTTTGAAAAAAGCTGGTAATAGGGTTTCCTGTTGAATCAATTAACTTTAGTAAAAGTACAGGTCCTATTGATTCCAAAAAATCTGAAATTCTGACAATAGGTGAATAATTCATACTCACGGTAAGTGGTTCTTCTGAAAAGCCTTGGGGAAAATCAACCTGGAAATTCTCAAGCCTAAAATAACCTGCGTTTGAAGTAAGTTTTTCCGATAAATTAGGAATGGGCTTTGTCCAAAGATAATAACTTTTGTTTCCTGTTCTTTGTACCCCTTTGTATTCAAAAGAGTAGTCTGGCCAGGGATCCACCTCTTGACTTTGCCAGCCAAATGGATCTGTCATACCATCCGGTCTATTATCGTCAAAATCTCCATCTCCATCCTTATCCTGAATAACCGAGAAATGAATATGCGGAGCGCTTGATTTCCCGGTTGAACCAACCCTGCCAATCATTTCCCCCTGATTTACAAATCTTGAGGTCGCAAAACTTTGCGAAACCGGGTCATTATCCTGAAGATGGTAGTATCTTGTTTGATATCCATTTTGGTGGTCAATAACAATTACATTTCCACAGGCAGAAGAACCACAAGCGGCATTATTTTTACCGGCGGGGTAAAAAGTCGCAATTCCAGAAGCTGCGGCTAAAACAGGATCACCTTCAAATACTTTTGCTTTCTTAAGCCAATCATAACCATCATGACCAGAATAACTTATTGTTAAATCTCGAAATCTTCCTTCATAATTTGTAACAGAATTTTTAGCCTCTTCTGGTTCCCTCAATACACTTCCCACATCGGAAAATGGATACTCATGGTCAAAATACGAGCCAATTGCCAGAGCAGCCTGAGAAAAAGTCAGGCCCTTTCCCTTATAATCCCAAGGTAAATCTAAAAACGGGGCAGGAGGAGAATCTCCACTTTCTTTACAAGCCAGAGAGAATAAATTCAGAAAATATTTTTCTTTTTCCGGCGAATAATCTGTATAAAGATAAAGAGGTTCTCCAGAAACTGAAAGATAACCCTGTCCAAATCTACCTTCAGCAAGAATAGTCCTATTGTTATTTCCACTATTTTCAGAGAGTGTAAAGGCTCCCTCTGAACCCAATGACAGACCAATAAAACAAAGCTCATCAAAACCAGTAGCAACACTTTTTAAGCTTGATGTGTTTATGGGGTTGAATACAAAGTGATCCAAAGGTCCAACTCTCCCAAAAGGACCATTTGTAATATTTGTCTCAATAGGATTAGATGTCGTACCGCAGAGATAAAAATCTATTACCTCTCCCTCTGGGAAACCATCGGCTATACCCAATACTTCAAAAAGCTTGTTGTAATACCAGCCATCGTATCCCTGATAACCTGATCTTAAAGAGTCGGAATATCCACCTGAAGATATATAAACGACTCCACCAGCTCGAATAAAATTTGCCAGTTCCCACGCCTCATTGTTTGTTAGTTCAGAATCAGTCAAACCCGCAAAAAACACATCTGCCGTTCTTTTTCCTGCCTGTACTAAACTTCCGGGTACTATTTGATCAACAAAGGGTTTAAACTCAATTGGGCAGCTAACAGTTCCATTTGGGCCAAATTTATTAACGTCCAGTAAAGATTGTCTAAGGTGTTCGTTTGGGTCATTCTCAAAATAGTAGTTTGGTGAAAAACCAACAAGCGGAGCCGGATTTCTCGGAGAAGAAAAACCAGACACTTTAATTGTATCTACTGCTTTAGCTTCGGACTCTGGAAGAATAAAAAAAATTAAAAATGGAGAAAGCAAAATTATTAAAAATTTAAATAGAAATTTTTTTATTATCATCTTCACATAATTTATTTTTAATAAGGACTACATATTTTTAGAATATTTGAGAAATTTTAAAATTTGCAAGAGGTAAAATTAACAAGAAGTAAAACTCCAAACCAAGTCAAGTACCTTCCTATCGAATTTTATACTTCACCTTCAGCCACAGTTATGAGAACATATTTAATATGAGGCTTTTTACATTAGCTTTTGTACTTTTTCTGGTTTCTTTTGGCCTCGGCTTGGTAATCTTTTCCAAAAATCCAAGCTGTGCCAACACAATTTCCTGTAAAGAAAATCCCAGAGTTAAAATCGAAAACAACACAATAGGTATATTCATGGGACGAGAAGTCCCAGTCCCAACAATCGACACGCTAGCCGATACCGCAACACCCAATATCTTGGGGGTCGATGCCGCCGAAGGAGAAAAGCATATTTATGTTGACCTTGCCACCCAAACTCTCTATGCCTACCAAGGAAATACCCTTGTTATGAAAACTCCTATCTCCTCGGGCAGATGGGGTAGAACCCCAGTTGGAAACTTTAATATCTGGATAAAACTTCGCGCCACACGCATGTCCGGGGGAAGTGGAGCTGATTACTACAATCTCCCCAATGTCCCATGGGTAATGTACTTTTACCGTGATTTTGGTTTGCATGGAGCCTATTGGCATAATAATTTCGGCTACACCATGAGCCACGGATGTGTAAATATGCGTCCTATCGATGCCCGAGATTTATTCGCATGGGCAGATGGACCCGAGAAAGGGAAAAAAGGAACACCCGTTTCAATTTGTGATAGCTTCATTGAACCAAATACTTGTATTCAGAAAAACCCCGTAAAAATAAAATGAAAATACAAAATCTCATCATAATTTTGGCTTTTTTGGCTTTAGTCGTTGCCGGTCTAACCGCTAGCTACATGGTTGTAAAAAACATAGAGGGCCAAGAAACCCAATCTTCAGCTACACCACACGTTACCCAAGTTCAAAGCATTCCCCCCAATATTGAAACATCCTCCCAAATATCCCCCGATGGAACAAAATTGCTTTCAATGCAAATAACCCTCAATGCCAATAAGACCAAAACCATAGAATTTACAACAACAGATGAGGACAACTCAAATCGCAAAAAAATTTATACAGCATTTGCAAAAGAAAATGAAACCTATACTCTTCCCTTCAATGCATGGTCACCAGACAATAAATACGTCTTTATCTTCAAAAACGGTCAAGAAGCTTTGGTTTTCATGGCAGACGGCGAACCTATTCTTGAAGACAAATTATATCTTGATATCCCAAAGATATTTGCAGAAAAAATCAAAGAATATTTTTATAAAGAAACGACCGGTTGGGCATCTAATAACTTACTGATAGTCAACACAGTCAAGCAAGACAGTTCTAAAGGACCATCTTTCTGGTTCGAAGTCCCCTCAAAAGCCATAATCCAATTATCGTCGCAATTTTAAATCAGTTTGCGGTAAATTTGGTACGTTTTTAAAACCAAATTCAACTATTAAATGATACGGTTATGAATAAGGATTTGAGAAACTTAAACTATTCAAATCTCAATATTCAGAAATTTTCTCACAATAAAACCAATTCCAAAAGTTAAAGCAGAAACACCCAAACTAATGCTTGCCATTTCTAAAAAGCGCCTTTTAAACGGCAGATCTTGCGCTACTGAAATATAGAAAGTAAAAAGAAGAATAATAAAAATTGCAATTGCAAGTGTCAAACCCAAAGCAAGATAGACGTTAGCCGAAAGATAAAAAGGAATTACAAGAAAAAGAACAGTTACAATATACATTCCTGCTGTGTACAAAGATGCTTTTAACGGATTTTTACTTTGCATTTCAGCCTTGGTTGATAAATATTCAGAAGCCCCCATAGAAAGCGATGCGGCAATACCGGTTATAAGACCAATGACAGCGATAAGACGGGCGTTTTGCAAGGCCAAAGTTAAACCAGCTAGAGCGCCTGTCAATTCCACCAAGGCGTCATTAACTCCCAAAACCATAGAACCCACATATTTTAGCTTTTCCTCGTCCAAAAGCCCCAAAAGTCTTTTTTCGTGTTCATCCTCTTCTTTTTTAATTTTTTCTGCCTCGGGAATTTCTTTTGAGATTTCCTGATAATTCACCTGAGCTGCCTCTTCACCCTTTTCCATAAGTTTTACTGAAAACGTAAAACCTAAAAGTCTTGCAACCAAGGAATGGAAAAAAACCTTAAAAGGTCTGGGTTTTATATCCTCTTTTGTGAAGTTTTGCCAAAACAAAGCGTGTCTTTTCTCATCCGCTGCAATATGCTTTAGTACTTCTTTATTCTTTTTTTCTTTTGTTCTTTCGGCAAGTTTGGAATAAACAAAATACTCAGTAATTTCTGTTTCTTGGGCCCGTTTAAGCTGTTCCATTATTCGCCGGCCCAACTTTATTCTGTGCCTTCTTCTTAATCTTTCTCTCATTTGAGTTAATTTACTACTTTTTTATACTATTTACCCAAACTTTTCAGTAATTAATTTGTAAATCCTGTGACCCCTTGGAGAGGTTTCTAAAAAACTTTTATCTATTTTCTTTTTTGAGATAATTTTCCTTGCCTCATTTTTAGTCACTTTTTTTGAATGAACTAAATTCTCGTACTTTATGATTCCTTCCATTAATGAATTTTTAACTAGTTGGCTCTCGTGCTGATACATATACTGCCTTAAAAATAATTCTAAATCTTTGGTCTCTAAAGGGTTGGGAAGTTTAACCAAATCAATTACAACTGAGTTTGATTTTGGTATCGGATAAAATTTTTCCTTTGGGATATGCATTTTGATTTTTGCTTTAAAAAATGAACTAAAAACCCCATGTTCTTCAATCTTTCTGATAAATTTAAGTGGGACCAAAAGAATTACCTTTTGGTAGTCTAAAAAGGTGAGATTATGAAGAAACTGTTCAATAAATGAGTAAGGAGGATTTGAAATAATCTTATTATATTCTCTTTTTTGTCTGAACTTACCGTGAAGCTGAATATACTTCCAAGCGTTTTCCCAGTGAATTTCAACATTTTTCGGAAGTCTTTGTAAAAAAGGCCTAAATCTTTTGTCTATTTCAAAGGCAATAACCCTACCAGCCTTTTTGGCAATCTCAGCTGTCAAACCTCCAGCTCCTGCTCCTATTTCCAAAACCACATCATTTTGGTTTAAATTCGCAAAGCCGACAACCCTTCTAATAATTTTTTCATCCGTCAAAAAAAATTGATCCCTGAAAGCATCTTGCACGATTTTATACTTTGCCAGCTCTTTCTGAATATCCATATTCGTATTATAATTGAAAATGCGAAGAAAAGATTCCAATAATTTGGACAAAATATCAACAATCCTATTATTATTGTAGGGATGATGGATAATAAAATAATATGAAAGAAAGGCCTTACCAAGAGCAAATCTATCAAAGCAATTTAAAAAGGGCAAGAAAGGAAGCAGTCGCTTCGCTGATACTTGGATTTGGTATTTTGGTAGGAGAAACAATTCAGGGTATTAACCCATCTGACTACAAAGCCTTCGCAGAAAACCTCTCAAATCTAGCCAGTCAATTGGGAATTACACTAGACCCTTATTTTTTTAGGAATCAATTATCTGGATTTTTTACGGCTCCTTTCTATCCATGTGCTGCTTCAGCTGTAATACATATTTCATCAATTTATAAACCTTGGGAAGATAAAAAACCTCTGGAAAGAAACCCAAGAAAAATACTAATACCGGCTTTTGCCTTAACATTAACACTTTTTGAAGCTGCTCAGGCAGCTACCCAAAATACGTCACTTGATATCCATGACCTTGCAGCTTACGCGGGAGGCATAATCACTCTTTTAGTAGGTGAAAGAATTTGGGACTTTTATCGAAATTTTAATAAGCAACTAGGTGGCGAAGATTTAGGTTAACCCATATTATTTAGTTTCTCCAGAATAATCTTTTCTGTTTTGCAAATAGCCAAAATTACACACACTAAGAATAAATATTCAAAAATGAGAAATATGTTACACTGGTAAAAAAATTAATATGTATGAACAAGGACTATCAGAATCCCAAGCACGAAAACTTTTACTCAAATACGGACTAAATATCCTACCTGAAAAGCCCCCGCCCGGAAATTTTGCCACCTTCATCTCCCAATTCAAAAATCCTCTTGTTTATGTCTTGGTTGTAGCTGGAACCATCACTACCATTCTTGGACACTTTCCTGACACCATTCTTATTTTTTTGGCGGTCATAGTCAACTCAATTTTAGGATTTGTTCAAGAAAAGAAAGCAAATACTGCCCTTTATTCCTTAAAGAAATTTATTTCCCAGAAAACAGAGGTTATAAGAAATGGAAAACGCAAGAAAATTGACGTTTCCAAGGTCGTCCCCGGCGATATTATCATCCTTTCCCAGGGATCAAAAGTGCCTGCCGACGGCCAACTTACTTTTGCCAATAGAATCTGTTTTGATGAAGCAATTATCAGTGGTGAAAGTGTTCCGGCTACCAAAAGAGAGAACGAACCTGTTTTTATGGGAACAACAGTTGTATCAGGACAAGGTGTTATGAAAGTAATTACCACTGGTAAAAATACAAAAGTAGGAAGGATTGCCCTAACTATCCAAGAAACTAAAGAGGATACACCACTCAAACGGCAACTCTCCAATTTTAGTAAAAAACTGGTTTATATCATCTTAGTCTTGACATTTTTTGTTTTTATAATTGGTTTAGCACGGGGAGAGAAAGTAGTAGATATTTTTAAAATCTCTATTGCCCTTTCAGTTTCGAGCATCCCCGAAGGCCTTATTGTTTCTATGACAGCGGTTTTGGCAATCGGCATGCAAAGAATTCTCAAAAGAAAAGGGTTGGTCCGAAAGCTGGTTTCAGCTGAAACACTAGGAGGAGTAACCACCATTTGCCTTGATAAAACCGGAACCTTAACTGAGGGAAAAATGAAAGTCACCAACTTCTCAGGAAATCAAAATGAGTTGGCACAACAAATTACTTTGGCAAACGATTTAGACGATCCACTGGTTATCGCCGGATTTGAATGGGGTCGGGCAATTATCAAGGATTCTATCCAAAAACACCTTCGGCTCGATAGCATCCCCTTCTCCCCAAAAGAGCGCTTTTTCGCAAGCCTGCATAAGTGGGATAATAATAAAAATATAATCTTTGTCAACGGAGCTCCCGATATCCTTTTGAAATGGTGTGATATAAGCCATGCTGAAGCCGTAAAAATTCAAAAAGATATCAAAAACTCAACTTCACAAGGAGAAAGAGTAATAGGATTGGCAAAAAAGGCAGTTTCAAAAGACAAAACTAGATTGACTCTAAATGACGCAAAGAAAAATTTAACTTGGGTTGGTATGCTTTCTTTTTCAGATCCAGTTAGACACGGGGTCAAAGATGCTCTTGATAAAGCCCATAAAGCAGGAATAAAACTTATGGTTATAACCGGTGATTATCCACAAACCGCTAGACATGTTCTAAACCAACTTGGAATCTTTGTAAAACCTCAAGAAATTATGCTTGGGGACAGTCTTGAAAAATATTCAGAAGAAGAAATTTCCAAAAAAATAAGAAAGATTAAACTCTTTGCAAGAACTACTCCTGAACAAAAGTCAAAAATAGTCAAAGCCCTCAAGAAAAATAATGAAATTGTAGCGATGATGGGGGATGGGGTTAACGACGCTTCTGCTCTTCATGAATCTGATATTGGTATTGTAGTAGCGGAGGCCAGCGACGTCGCCCGCGAGACCGCAGACTTGGTTCTTTTGGATTCCAATTTCTCAACAGTTGTTGCTGCAATTGAAGAAGGCAGGGGAATTTTTGATAATATCAGAAAAATTATTCTTTATCTTATGAGTGATGCTTTCGGGGAAATTGTGGTGGTAATCGGAGGAATTTTTATGGGACTACCACTGCCAATAACCGCTGTCCAGATACTTTGGATTAATTTAGTTTCAGATGGATTTCCATTTCTCGCCTTGACAGTTGATCCTAAAAGAAAAGATATTATGCAAACCAAACCTCGCTCTCCGAAGGAAAAGTTAGTCAATAATTGGATGATAAGCCTGATTGGAATTGTAAGTCTTGTTTCTGGAATATTCGCTCTTTTATTTTTTATTTGGGTATATTCCCATACTCAAAATACAATCCTTGCCCGTTCAATTGCCTTCATAACTTTGGGTTTCAACTCCCTAATTTATGTATTTTCAATAAGAACACTTCTTTCACCCTTCTGGCTTACTAATCACCTTGAAAACAAATGGCTTATAGCAGGGGTGATGGCGGGTTTTGGATTACAAATTCTTCCTTTCACTCACCCAATTCTACGGTCATTTTTCAATATCACCACACCCTCAATTATCTATTGGATTGGGGCACTTTTTCTAGCAATAGCTTTGTTTTTTATAGTCGAAGCCTTCAAACTTGTTTACAGATTCAGGTTGATTAAATAATTAAATTCTTGTGTTTGTTTCCTTAAAGACTTAACTTGAAGTATGATATGATAGTTTGAAAACATGCAAGACTTTTTTTTACTGCTTATTTACTCTTTTATAGGAAGTGTAGCGGGATTAATTGGCGGCGTTATCTTGCTGATTCGGGCAGACTGGGCCAAGAAACTTGCTTCAGTGGCTATTCCTTTGGCAGCAGGTGTTCTTCTTTCTCTTTCATTTCTTGATCTATTACCAGAAGCCTATGAGGAGGCGGGGAGAGTTGCTTTCAGTATAATTTTGATAGTTTTTGTTGTACTTTTTTTGATAGAAAGATTTTTACTTTATCTTCATCACCACCAAGAGTATGGTGAAAAACATACGGGCCATGGGCATACCATTGGTGAGGAAGTGGTTCCCTTGGTTATTTTTGGCGACACAATTCATAATTTTTTGGACGGAGTGGTTATTGGCACAAGCTTCCTGGTCAACCCGGGCCTCGCCATGCTTGTTGCTTTCTCAACTTTTTTGCATGAAACCCCTCATGAAATTGCTGACTTTGGAATCTTACTAGCTAAGGGTTGGAGTAGAAAAAAAACCTTTATAGCAAATTTTCTCTCCTCGCTAACAACTTTCCCGGGGGCGATTCTTACTTTCTACTTTGCAGAGCAAATTGAAAATGGAGTCGGTATACTTCTAGCTCTTGCAGCCGGATTTTTCCTTTACGTTGCAACCACCGATTTCTTGCCAGAGGCAACCCACGCACCCAAAAAATATTTGGGTAATCAAGCCGTCTTTTTGATTCTTGGTATTCTGGCAATTGTTGCCATGCACACCCTTTTTCCAGAGATTGGGCACTAAATGACATCAAATGATCACAATAAAAATTACTTAGATATTGAGAAAGTTAAAAAAATCTCTTCACTTCGCACAGTTTTAGCTTCGGGATAGTGTTTTTTGGACAGCTTCACAGACCCATCTTCAACCTTTTGTACTCATCAAGAACTTTTTCAGCCCAGTAAGAATTTTTAAAAACATCGCTTTTCACTATTTTATTTATATTTAAACTCAACTTTTTTCCCAACTTTTTTTGCGATTTCAAAAGAAATAGTATCCCCATTTTTTTTGAATTTTTGGCTAGATAATAAGACGCACGATAAAGGTCGGCAAGACAATCAGACAAAGGATCAAATTTATTTAGTGCCATAACCAACAAAATATTTCTTTATAATAGCATGAAATTTCTTGCGGATTTTTGGACTCAAAATTTCCATACTGTCGTTACCAAGGCGAGGTCGAATATTAAGAACAGCCATTGTGTCAACTTGGTTATCAATCAAATTAACTCCGCCACCCCAAATATCATCCCCTCTGCTTCCTTTTTCAAGTAAAATCTGTTCGGCATCTGCATGTAACTTACCCCCAGCAACAACCCATTTTTTTTCGACATCAATCGTCAATTTGATGTAATCACCATATTTTCTGCGCAATCTTGATATATCCTCTTTAGTAAGTTTTTTATCTATAAAATCCACACCCAGATTTTACCACAATTTTTAAAGAAGCTAATCCAAAGAATCGATAACAAATTACAAGTTACCGATATGATTTTCTGCCTCTTGGTTGTCTGTAATCTCTTCGCTGGTTTCCGCCTCTGTAAGAACTAAAAAAACCGCTATCTCTTGCCTGAAGCGGACGAGCTTGGCTAACCACAACAGCTCTTTCGTCTAACTTTTTGCCATTTAATTTTGCAATGGCTTCTTGAGCTTCCTTTTCTGATCCCATTTCCACAAAACCAAAACCCTTTGACTTTCCACTAAACTTATCTACTATAATTTTCACAGAAACAATATTCCCAATCTCTGAGAAAAAGTTTCTTAGCGAATCCTCAGTGGTACTCCAAGAAAGTCCCCCAACAAATAATTTTGTTGCCATATTTTATTCACCTCCAATCTTCGTTGATAATCCGTACTCTCTGTTTCTATCTCTTAGCTTACAACTTCCATTAAGTTTAATTACCCTTACTCTGATTGCGGCACTTCTGGTTCTCTTATCTCAACTTCTTCAGTTTTGGGACTTTGAGGCTCAGTTTCCTCTTGTACCGCAGGTACTGGCGAAGTGGCAGGAACCGCAGGCTGCTCTCGAGCATCACTGACATTAACCGGTCTTCCTTCTAATTCTTTTTTGTTTAGCTTTGTTTTGGCTTCTTCAGCTTCGGCGTCTGTAGACATTTCAACAAAACCAAAACCCTTAGACCTATCTGAATATTTGTCCCTAACCACCCTGGCTGAAACTACCTTACCAACTTGTCCAAAGAAATTTGCTAGCGATTCATCGGTCACTGACCACGCTAAATTACCAACAAAAAGTTTTTTGGCCATTTATTTTTGAAGCACCCCCTTTCTCATCAATTTCTTGAAGCAAACAGTCGAGAAGGACTTCGCATACCGAAGAAAATTTTCCCTTCACGTATCTACTTCAATAAAATGATTGTATCACAAATATTTAAATTTTATAAGACAAAATAACTTTACGGGTATGATACAATAAGTTATATACAAGGATTTGACAACTGATAAGCTCATTAATATCTTTTTGGAAAAAGGTGGTCGTATTAATGAGTATTATCTTAATAATCTGAAAAGTAGGCCAGTTTTAGTTTATTTGAAAGGCTGGTTCCGCGGTCAGAATATCCGCGACGCAGTGCTTCGTGCACTTGATGGCCGTTAAAAATTACCCTTAATGGCAAGGTTAACTTACCAAGAACTTATTGATAAACACATCAAAATTCTCAAAAGTCTGAAAACCAAGTCAGGACTTTTTATCGCCTCAAAAAGGGGAGTCCCAACCGGTTATGATAAAAGCTGGCTTAGAGATAATTTTTACGAAACAATTGCTTTTGAAATTATCGGGGATTGGAAGACAGTTGAGAAAACATATCGTGCAATATTGAAAATTTTCTTAAAACACGAGCATAAAATTGACGAGGCAATTGTCGAGAAGCCCAAAAACACCTACCAATATATTCACGCAAGATTTCATCCTGAAACTTTTGATGAATTCTGGGAAGAATGGGGTAATAAGCAAAATGACGCGGTGGGGTGCATTCTCTTCCGCCTGGGTGAACTTGAAATTAACCAAAAGCGCTCTATTTTAAAAACAGAAGACCACTTCAGGATTGTCAATAAGCTGGTTAAATATCTAGCCTCTATTGAATATTGGCAGGATAAAGACTCTGGCATGTGGGAGGAAGATGAAGAACTTCATGCTTCCTCAGTTGGAGCGTGTGTGGCTGGTTTAAAGTCAATTGCCCGCGTTCCAAGAATTGAAGTTCCTTTGTGGCTAATTAGAAAAGGAGAAAAGACTCTTAATGAACTTTTACCCAGAGAATCACAAAAGAAATTTGTTGATTTGGCACTTTTGTCTTTAATTTGGCCATATGATATTGTAAGCGACAAGATGCGTGAGCAAATTTTGGAAAATGTTGAGTATCATCTTCTTAAAGAAAGGGGGGTTATTCGTTACAAGGGTGATAAATACTACAACAAAAACCCCGACGGAGTAAGTGAAGAAGCAGAGTGGACTTTTGGTCTTTCCTGGCTTGCAATTATTTACCAGAAACTGGGCAGAGATGACAAAGCTCAAGAGCTTATCAAAAACCTTATAGCAGATGATACTCAAGCTGGCATGCCCGAGCTTTATTTTAGTAACTCTCCTGAATACAACGAAAATACTCCCCTTGGCTGGGCAGAGTCACTTTTTATTGTTGCTCTTTGGGAAATGAACGAAAGAATAGAAAAAAAGACTACGCAGAAGTAGTAAAAATCTATTGTTATAATCCTACCATGGAGAGATTATGTTTTAATTGTTGGTTTCATGGACTCAAAGAATGTGATTTTGCAAAAATTGCACAAGAGATAGCCGACAATCCAAATCTATCTCCTCAAGAAAAACATCAACGAATATCTGATGCAAGGTCTAACGCAAGAGAAAAAGGATGCCCTCGTATTAACGAAGTAGATCCATACTATGAAGGTAGAGAAAATCTTTGAAACAAAGCCAAAAAAACTCTATCAGAAAACTTATTCGATTACTATATTGTCATTGGCTGAGCCAGTGGGGATTTTTGGAAAATATTTACAAACATAAAAAGGTATTTTACCAAGAACCTGCTATAATTTCCTCAGTGACTAAAAAATACTGGTCGGCAAAGGTAACTAAAACTTCAATTGCCCTAGATTTGGAAGAAGGGGTTTTTACTTGGGATGATCCCAAAAAAATAGCCCAATCTCTAAAACACTCGGCTGAGGTTAGCACTAGGAAAAAAGCCAAAACCCCTTACCAATCTGCCATGAGCATGCTTAATTTCTACATCAACCGCGCTGGTAAAAACTTACCTCCTGACAGGAGAAAAATTTTGGAGAGGGCAAAAGTTGAATTAAGAATTCTTTGCGGTAAAAAATAAGCTAGTCAATTTCTTCAACCCTCAATTTAGTACTTTTTTCACCCGATGGATATTCAACTGTCTCTCCAATTCTTTTTCCAACCAGACTTGCTCCCAGTGGCGAAGTTGGAGTAATAATTTGTATTCCCGCCAAAAGAACTTGATTTTTTGCAAGAAAATATTCGTACTTTACACCTGCTTCATCCGCAAGAACAACATGGCAAGGAACAGTTATCACTTCTGGATTAACTGAATCAAGACAAACCCGGACTTCAGAAAGTAATCCCTCAAGCGCCATAAGTCTTTGTTTATTTAAGTCCGCTTGTGTCTCTGCGAAATACCTATCTCCACTTGCAGACGGTGAAGCAAATGCCGCCTGACTAGAAATTTTAAAATCCTGGTCAGAAGTTGCCGCAAATTTTTTGGCCATAGCAAGCTCTTTCTCAATAAGCTCTTTCAATCTTTCAATCTTTTCCCTCGCCATAAAACTAATTATACTTTTAATATGAAAAAATTGCCTCTTATCAATTTTTCAAAGCCCCAGAAAAATTTGGGAGGAGCTACAGCCGTTATATTTAACAAGGCAAAAAACAAAATTCTTTTGGCCAAAAGAAGAGATTTGCCTGTCTGGGTAACCCCGGGTGGAATGATAGAAGATGGCGAATTACCCGAACAAGCTGTTCTAAGAGAAGTTTTTGAGGAAACTGGTGTTAAAGCTAAAATAGTCAGGAAGGTCGCAGAATATTTCAAAAAAAATTCTCAGAAAAAAATTTATCTTTTTGAATGCAAGATAATATCAGGTAAACCTTCTCCCCAACTTGAATCAAAAGAGGTCAGATTTTGGGATTATAAAAAATTACCAGAATTAATCGACCCAAGGGTCCACATTTATCTAAGAGATAGCTTACTGGCCAAAAAGACTTTAATAAAAAGGAATCTTCCGAGTATAAAAAGTTTTCTGGATAAAAAATTTATAATAAAACACCCCTTTATTGCTTTTCGCTATAAACTCATGAAGCTTGGCATTCACATAAATATTTAAATTATTTAAGATTTTCTTGAATATATTTATGGATGCCCTCCCATTTATCCACCCCATCTTTTGGTAAAAGAATAAATTGTCCATCCGAGCTTCTGGACTCTATTAAAACATCCTCTGTTGTCAAATAAATCGAATTAAGAGAAACATTGGGGATTTGCTCATAAGTTTTTGCCAACTCAATAAGAGAGCTAATATCCAAATCGGTCTGAACATATTCAGCAATTTTATTGACAAGAGGAATAATTCTGGGAACTGTCTCAAAAGACAAAATTTTATTTTTGATCCCTTTTAGAACAGCGTGTTGTCTTATCATCCTACCAAAGTCACCCCCATTTACCTCCGAGTGGCGAGAACGAACAAATTTCAAGGCAGTATCGGGCTTCATTAAAGTCTTGCCTTTGTCAAAGTGGACAGTTTCATAGCGGCACTTAAATTGCTGCTCAAGTTTATAACCTGACAGTGTTTTTGTAAGCTGGGCTATCTCCTCACCCGTTTTGCCACAAGAATCATTTTCGCGCCCGGCAATGGGATAAAACTCATCACTAAATTCAAATGGCACATCAACTTCAACTCCTCCCAAAATGTCTATAACGTGCTTAAAGCCTCCAAAATTTGCCGCAATAAAATAATCAACTGGCAAATTAGTAATTTTTGAAATTGTTTTTTTGGCCAAATCCCCTCCACCTTTTGCAAAAGCCCAGTTAACTTTGTAGTGGTGGTTTCCGGTTTCCTCATCAGGCAATTCTACCCATAGATCTCTTGGGATTGAAATAAGATTAACTTTCTTTTCCTTTTCATTAATTTGTGCCAAGATAATGCTGTCGCTTAAAAGCCCTCCCGAGTGCCCCTCACCCCCATAGCCAATTAGCAAAATACTTTTAGGACCGCCTGGAATTGGAGTGGGGGTTGGAAAAAGCCTTTGTTCCGGCAATGGATTTGCCTTATTTTCAGTGTGTATTTTTTTATAAGTAAAAATACTGTAAGAAAGTGCCAAAGATAAGACAAATATAAAAATGTAAAAACCCACCAATAAGGCAAGCCACTTTCTTCCCATACTTCATTGTAGAACAAATTTACTTCAAGGAATAACCAAGATCTTTGAGTGTGGCTTTGATTTTATTTTCAGAAATATTTTTGGGGTCAAACTCCACTTTTGCCTGACCTTTGGCATAGCTGGTTTTGGAAGAAATTACTCCATCTAAATTCTCAAGTGCTCCATCAATATTCATAGAACAGCTAATACAATGCATACCTTTCACCTTCAGAACTAAAACTTTACCCTTTGATTTGTTTCTTCTAAATATATTAAGCATATTCCAATCTTGTTTAGTTACGAAGTTTCAGAGTTTCAAAGTTGCGAGTTTTTAGAGATTTCTCAAGACTATAAATCATTTTCTTTATCTCCAAAGACAAAGAAAGCATTTCTTTAAGCTGACTTCCTATAAGATATCCAATCTTTTGGCAGATTATTAATTGCGTTTTCAATTCTAGTAAAGAGGCAAATGCAATCTTAAGAAATTGGGCAAACTCTTTCTTTGTTCCTCGACCTTGTCCCTCAGCAATGTTTGATGCAACTGCAACAACTGCCCTTCTTATCTGTGAAGTAAGCCCAAATAATTCACTTTTGGGGAAACTTTCTGTAAGTTTATAAACTTGCACGGATAGTTCCACCGCCTTTTTCCAAACCATTAAATCCTGATACGTATTGCTCATGTCTTTTAAACTTTGAAACTCGAAACTAGCAACTTCGTAACTATTTATATCACTTCCATCACTCCACTATACATACCCATAGAACAAGAAAATGTAAATTTACCTTTCTGGGTTGGAGTGAAAGTAAATATCTTGGCATCAGATACACCAATAAACTCACGAATTCCAAATTCTCTGAAGGTAAAATCGGCAGCACAAGTATAAGTTGCCCTGTTCTCAACCGTCATCTCGACAAGCGTGTTTTGTTTTACTTTAAAATATTTTGGACTATAGCCATTGGGGAAAATTTCAATTGTTACTTTTTGTACCCCATCAACTACTTCCACTACTTCTGATTCTGAAAACTTCTTATCAAAACTGGAAATAGCAGCATTCGCAAGTTTTTGAAAACTAAAAGGCGAGTCCAAGACCGTCAAAATTCCGTTAATACTATATAAACTCATAAAAACAAGAACGACTGCCGCGAATTTCAAAAACTTTTCTCTCCAGCCCTCGGAAAGCTTAGCGGTTGTAATACCAAGCCCGGCAAAAAGTGGCGATGTCCCCAAGACAAAAACAAACATAATTAAAGCCCCTTGAATAGGACTTCCCGAACTAATTGCTAAAACTTCCATTGCTTGGGTCACTCCGCAGGGAATAAAAATTGTCAAAGCACCCAAAACAGCTGGGGCAAAAAAAGCCTTGCTTTTTGTGCGATTATAAACAAATCTCTGCACAAATCGCGGTGGCTGGAAGGAAACATATCTAAAAACAGGATGAACATCCAAAAGATTCATGGCAGTAGCAAACATAAAAAAAGCAGTAAATGCCTGAAAGGTAAGTCTTATACCCAAGCTTATTGAAAAAGCAGAACCCAACATTCCTAAGAAAAAGCCCAAAACACTGTGAGAGACTAACTTGGAGAATAAAAACGTTAGAGCCGGCTGCCAATCAAGCACATCAAAGGAACTAAATTTTGTATTTTTACCATCTTTTTCGAATTCCTCTTCTTTCTGATTTGTTATGACACTTGCCAAAAGGCCCCCTTGAACTGCTAAACAAGAAAGCCCACCAGTGGTCAAACCTGTCAGAAATATTATCCAAAGACTCATATTTTTACGGACTTTAATCTTAGCGCATTGGCAACAACCGATACAGATGAAAATGCCATTGCCCCGCTTGCCAAGATCGGTGAGAGCTGAATTTTAAAAAATGGATATAAAACTCCCATAGCAATTGGAATTAATATAACATTATAACCAAAAGCCCAAAAAAGATTTTCTCTGATATTTCCCATGGTGGCTCGGGAAAGCTCAATGGCCGCAGGCACCAAATCAACATTCCCCCGTAAAAGGGTAACACCAGCTGATTCAATTGCAACATCGGTTCCAGTCCCCATCGCAATTCCAACATCAGAAGCTGCCAGTGCAGGAGCGTCATTTATCCCATCTCCAACCATTGAAATTACCTTTCCTTCCCCTCTTAATTCACTTACTTTTTTCTCTTTGTCGGAAGGCAAGACTTCTGCTTCGATTTCTGTAATCCCCAAATCCCTTCCTATAACGCTCGCGGTTTGCTTGTTGTCACCAGTCAAGAGAATTGGAGTAATCCCTAATTTCTTGATTTTTTCGATAGCTTCTTTGGACTGCCTTTTGACTGAATCGGAAATTCCAAATACTGCAACTACCCTCTTATTCAGACTAACAAAAGACACTGTTTGAGCTTTTTTTCTCAAATTATAGGCTTTATCCAAGATATCCTTTGGAATTTCAATCTTGAAAGCCTGCATGAGTTTTTCTGTCCCTACGAAAATTTTATTCTTGCCAATTTTTGCATATACCCCTTTTCCGGGGATATCCTTAAATTCACTTAACTTTATCGTCGGCTTTTTAACCCCATTTTCCTCTAAATAATTTATTATGGCTTGAGCCAAGGGATGGTGGGATTGTGATTCTATCAAATAAACCGCTGGTAAAAATTTTTTGTCCATGACAATGGCCTCTTGGACTTTTGGCTTACCTTCGGTCAGGGTTCCTGTTTTATCAAAGACTATATGTGTTGTTTTGCCTGCAACCTCCAGAACTTGGGCGTTTTTGATTAAAATTCCACTTTCTGCCGCCTTGCCGATTCCGACCATTAATGAAGTTGGCGTAGCAAGACCTAAGGCACACGGGCAAGCAATTATCAAAACGGAAATCATTGCAGTCAGCGCATAAAGAAACTTTGGTTCAGGCCCAAAGATAAACCAAACACTAAAAGTTATAACAGATAGAACTATCACTGTGGGGACAAAGTAGGCAGAAACTTTATCTACAAGATTTTGAATTTGAGGACGACTGCCTTGAGCCTTTTTGACCAGCTCAATAATCTGAAAAAGAACGGTTTCCTCACCAACCTTTGTCGCTTTCATTTCAAAACAACCCGAGGTGTTTAGAGTTGAACCAATTACCATGTCTCCGAATCTTTTCTCAACTGGCAGGCTTTCGCCTGTAATCATACTTTCGTCAATTGAAGTACTACCTTTGGTAATTTTTCCGTCAACAGGGACTTTTTCTCCCGGCTTGACCAAGAGCAGATCACCCTTTTGGACTTGGTCAATGGGAATATCCATAACCTTGCCGTTTTTAATGACATGGGCAGTTTTGACTTGCAGGCCGAGAAGTTTTTTAATAGCGGCAGTTGTTTGGCCTCTGGCACGAAGCTCTAGAAATTTCCCCAGAAGAACCAGGGTAATAATTGTGGCCGAAACTTCAAAATACACATATGCCGGGATTCCGGCATTTTCAAGTTTGTCAGCAAAAAAGACAACAAACAAAGAATAAAAATAGGCAACCGAAGTGCCAAGGGCAATCAGAGTATCCATATTGGCAGTTTTATTTCGGAGAGCAGAAAAGGCAGACAGATAATAATTTTTTCCCACCCAAAATTGAACTGGAGTGGCCAAAATTAACATAATAAGCGGGTCTTTCAGGAAAGCAGGCGCAAAAGGAAACATAGCAGCAAAAAGCAAAACTGCCGTTAAGACTGTCCCAAAAGCAAGTTTCCTCTTGAGTAAAGCAAGCTCTTTGACCCTCTCTTCTTCGGCTAAGTCTGCATGACTTTTTCCACTTGTTTCCAAATGGGCTTTGTAGCCCAAAGAAGAAACAGCTTTTTCAATGCCTTTTAATTCACATTTTTGGGGATCAAAAGAAACAACCCCTTGCGAATTTCCATAGTTTACTGTTGCACTGCTAACCCCTTTTGTTTTTGTTAATTTCCTTTGAATATTGGCAGCACAACTTGCACAATGCATACCCGATATATGAAAGAAGATTGTTTGAGTTTTAGACATATATTTTTGGATTTTTCTTGAATTTTTTATAGCAACCTGAGGCACAAAAAAAATACTCTTTCTTGTCTTTTTTATATGCGAAAGAAGCGGTCTTGGGAGAAAGTCTCATGCCGCAAACCGGGTCATGGGTCAAAGGAACAAGATCAGTCATTTTTTTAGTAAATTCGCTCGCCAAACTGCTGTCACTATTTCTTTCAATAAGAATCTCACGCATTAAATCACTGGCTTTAATAAAATTCTTGTGGGCAATCTCATAAAAAATCTTCTTTCCAGACCTTTTTGTCTTAACTACACCGGCATCCCTTAAAATTTGTAAGTGTTGACTCAAATTAGCTTGGGGTAAATCCAACATTTTTTGAATATCTCCAACACAAAGTCTTTTGTGCCGCAAAAGCTGAATAATTTCGAGTCTCTTGGGGTGAGAAAGAGCTTTGAGAAGCTCGGCGTGTAACTTAAAAACTTCTTGATACATGAATATATTCGATATTTCGAATATATTATTCCCCTAATTAATTGTCAATAACTAAAATAAAAATTTATACTACTGTACTAGTACATTAGTACATTGGGGAGACTAAATTTTGCGAATTTTTAAAGTAAATTCTTTGGGGTATTTAAACTCAAGAAGCTTTGCGGCCTTGGATGGCTAGAAAAACTTAGGGCAATATGCTCATAGCTGGTTTTTATTTCTTTTAAGTGCCTTGGATCTAACCTTAAAAAGTAGTATTTCCCCTTTTTTATTTCTAATTAAGGCTTTTACTCCCAAATGATAAAGTTCTTAGGGTATTACTTTAGAAGTTCATCTATCTTTGACTTGAAGACACTATAAGGTTGGGCGCCAACGATTTTTTCTCCAACAAACTGCGAATCATTTGTTTTACCTATAAAAAAGGTTGGCGTTCCGGACACCCCAACTTTTTGGGCATCGGCAAGGTCCTTTTTTACCTCATCTTTGTATTTTTCAGAGTCAAGACAAGATTTAAAAGTTGTCAGATTAAATCCCAAATCTGAGGCAATCTTATAAAGATCATCCTTGGTTAAACCATTGCCACCCGACTTTGTTCTTGTAAAAAGCTCATTATGATATTTGTAATAGGAAGAATCCCCGCCTTGATCTCTGGCACAGTTTGCAGCAAGTGCCTCGGCTGTGGCCATTGGATCATGATATGAAATGGGGAAATCTCTAAAAACTAATTTTACTTTCCCGGTATCAATATAATCTTTCTTAAGCTCTGGGTAAGTCTGCTCGTAATGCCTTTTACAAACTGGACATTCATAATCCGAAAACTCAACAAGAGTTACCTTGGCATTTTTACTTCCCAAAACAGGGTCATCATCAAGCGAAACATTAACCGGACCGGAATCCTGCGGTAAATTTTCCGAAGGAGAGGGAGTTGGTGTTTTGACCCCCGCTACCCCTTTTGATCCACCGGGGATTTTTCCTTCAAGATACTGCACTTTGGTGTAAAGATGTCCCAAAAAAAATGACCCGACCATCAAAAGCATCACCCAAAGAGCGCTAAAATTCTGGAAACTAAAAAGGGGAGTTACTTTCTTTTTACCTAAAACTTTATCACTTTTAGTCTTTTTCAGCATCAGAATATGTCTAGTGTATTAAAAAATAGATTTTTCTGTCAACCAACAAATTAGTGTTCGAGCTCTTCTACCTCCAAAGCTTGTTTTTTGGTCTTGTGAACAGTTCCATCAGGGTGGTGAGCTGGAGAATAAATAGTATATAATTTTAACTCCTCACTCTCTGAGATATTTATAACATTGTGTTTAGTCCCGGCTGGTACGAGGGCTGCCCAACCATCCTTAGCTTCGTATTCTTTTCCCTCCAAAACAAATTTAGCCTTCCCCGCATCAATTCTAAAAAACTGATCAACTTCATGGACCTCCTCACCAATCTCCTCTCCCGGCAAAAGACTCATCACAACTAGCTGAGAATGGAGGCCTGTAAAAAGAACTTTTCTAAAATTCTCGTTTTTCAAGGTCTCCTCCTCTATGTTTCCTACAAAAAAGTTCATCTTTTCACCTCCTTTAACAATCTATCTAAGTGTAGAATAATTTTATATCTTTACAAACAAATGCTCTACATTCTCATTTTTTTTCTCGAAGTAATTCTTTTGTACATTCTTAGCCGCAAACTCAAAAACAAACTCCTTTATTCAATCTTGAAAGTTACCAAAAGAAAAAGACTAAGTTTTTATATCTTCGCTTTTATATTTCTGCCTGGAACCTATTTTCATGAATTATGTCATGGACTTGCTGCCAAAGTTTTATTTGTAAGGATGGGGAAATTGAATCTAAAACCAATTCTTGTGGGCAACAAACTCAAACTTGGAAGTGTGTCCATAGTAAAATCCGATTTAATTCGTCGCACAATAATTGGAATCGCGCCTTTTTTTCTGGGTATTTCAACAATTTTATTTTTAACTTATTTTGCAGTTTACTCTAACCTACCCCACTCTTCTTTGATAATTTTAATTATAGGGTATATTATTTTCCAGATTGCCAACAGTTTGTTTTTGAGTACCTCAGATTTGAAATATTCATGGAAAGGACTACCTTTTTTTCTGATCTTTGCAATTACTCTTTATCGGTTAGGTGTAAAAATTAATCTTGACTTGATAAAAATTTCAAATCTTTATCTCTTGCTTCCAATAGCAATTGATTTCATTTTACTTGTCCTTCTTCGAGCTCTCAGACTATAATCTTACCCGGTTTTTTCAAAATAATATTTGACTTATTGGCTCTTGACTTCATAGCAAAAGGATAATTATGATGAATTAATGGCTTCAAAGAAGAAAAAATCCAAGGGTTATAATCTTGGGATTGGAAAGTTTACTGCTTATGGATTTGCGATAGGCTCCGTACTCGGACTTGCAGCCGGATTTATACTTGGGAGTGTAATTTTGGGCACGGGTGTGGGTACAGGGGTCGGCGCAGTTCTTGGACACACCCTAGATAAAGATAAAAAGAAAAAATAACTTCCAAAGAAATTGTGAAAGACTCAATTAAGGTTGGTTTAAGTTTTGGATTAACTTCAGGAATTATCACTACTTTAGGGCTTATGGTAGGACTTTATTCCGGAACTCAATCAAAAATCCCGGTAATAGGAGGAATACTAACCATAGCCATAGCTGACGCATTCTCAGACGCTTTAGGTATCCACATCTCCCAGGAATCCGAGGAAAAAACAACTTTAAGACAAGTCTGGGAATCGACAATTGCAACTTTTTTCTCTAAATTTTTCTTTGCATTAATTTTTGTAATACCCGTTGTTGTTTTACCTTTAAGGGAGGCTGTGATAGTCAGTGGTATCATTGGAGTTTTTATTTTGACAGCCGCAAATTATCTAATCGCCCAACAAGAAAAGAAAAATAAATTGGAAATTATAGTCGGTCATATTATTATTACTTTAGTAGTGGTTTTGGCTACATTCCTGACAGGCAGAATTATAAAAAATATTTTTAGTTAAAAATTTTTTCTTGCTTTTTAAAAATATTTTAATGTGATACAATCGCTACATGGTGACAAAGAAAAAACCAAAGGAACATAAAATCAAAAAATTCCCCAAGATAAAATTATCTTTTAATTTAGATTTACTCAGGGAAAAATCCTTTAGAAAAAAGCTAGTCTTTGTTTTGTCGGCCATTGTTCTGGCTGGTCTTGTTTACTATTTCAAAGGTCTTTTTGTCGCAGCAACTGTTAATGGAGAAATAATTACTCGCCTTTCTTTGGTCAAAGAGATTGAAAAACAGGCTGGGCAACAGATTCTTGATGGATTGGTTACAAAGATGATTATTCTTCAGGAGGCCAAAAAACAAAATATCTTTGTTTCTGATGGGGAAGTAGAAGCCGAAATACAAAAAATTGAAGAAAGTCTGAAATCCCAAAATCAAAACCTTGACGATGTACTGGTCATGGAGGGGCTGACCAGAGAAGAACTTAGAGAAAGAATAAGACTTCAGAAAATCATTGAAGTGCTTGCTGGTAAGGATATACAAATTACAGACGAAGAAGTTAATCAATATTTTGAAGAAAATAAATCCTTTTATCCGGATGCCAGTGATGAGACCGAAACAAAAGAACAAATTCGAGAACAACTCAGGCAACAGAAGATAAGCCAAAATTTTCAGACTCTTCTAAAATCCCTCAGAGACGCCGCTAAAATAAACTATTTCGTAAATTTCTAAACCCTTACGGATTTTGACCAAACAGACAGAATCAGCCATTACCCTTTCTAATTATTCTTGACAACAACTTCAAATTTCTGGTTTTCTAAAATTCTGTAATAAAACCAGGCATTTTTTGATTTAGCAAATCAAACCCAACTCTCTAAGAATTTCTGATGTTAAGAGTTTTATCTCTATTTTGATTAGATTTTCTGGATCTTCCATTCTTTCGGACAAATAAGAAATTAACTCTTCGTTGTGAGGTTCTTGGATAAACTTTTCCAGAAATTCCTCATGGTGTTGTCTTGGTAAATTATCCAAAATACACCCCAAAATCCTGTGGTGAATAAGCTCATCAATAATCTGCCAGAGTTCTTCACGCTCTTCGGGCAAGTCAGACATCTTCGCAATACCCCTTTCAATTTCCGGCAGGATAACAAGATAGTCATAAAAAATTCTAGACATATAAACCTCTAAGGCTTAATTTTAGCGCAGAAAAATTTAATCATATTTTTACTAAGATATCCTCAGATAAGCTCATCTTATTATACTCAACCGGTCCCAGAGGAACTTTATTTTCCGGGTCATCAACAAAAAATAAAACTACAGGTCCTTTTGTATATCTTGGACCACCAAGATATTCCATAACCTCGGGGCTTCCCCCAAAATGTTTACCAGTCCACGCAGCCGGACCAGAATCAGCAATTGCTGCAACAACCGCATTTCCATTTTTTGTATTGACAATAAGTACTTTTCTATATTTGTACCAATCTCTTAAATAAGGCTGTCTTCTTCCCCAGTCGGGAAGGTAAAGCGTTTGCACCACCGCATACCATCTCTCTGTCTCTATCAAATCTGGAGATAATTTTTCCCGAGAAGGAGCAAAATAGCCCCATGCACCCAAACCGGGAGCCATTCCCTCTTTTAAAATTCTCCCCTTACCATGGTCTGCAATTGTGTCCCCGGGGTAGCGGCGTAGATGCTGTTCAAGCCCAATAAGGCCATAAGTAGTATTAAGGTGTTCCCCTTCAAGTGTTGCTCGAGCTTTAATTCCAATCAAATTTTCAAAAAGCTGTTCTAAATATTTCTCTTGTTCTCGGGATAAGGGGGTTACCTTTGAAGGAAGAAAATTTTGCAAGGACTCTACCAAAATGTTCTGGGGAGATTTTATATCAACTGTCTTCCACTGAGACTTGATTTTTTCAATGACTTCGTGGGGTGGTGGAAGAGATTTAGTTAAAGAAGGCGGAATAAGAAGAAGGCTTCCGGCAACTGCACCACTTGCCAGAAGTTTAGCTGAATGCTGTCTAATTTTCCCTAGCTCCAGGCCCTTTTCTTTTAAAAACTTCTCGGCATGGGGATGTTTTTCGGCTAATGCTCGCCTTGCCTGAATGTTTTTGAATTTTAGTTTCTCTCTTAAATATTCCTTGCTGGCAGGTTTTTTCATTTCAAAGCAGATTTTTAATTCTTCTTAGCGTTTCATCCTTACCTAATATTACTATAGATTCAGTTATGGGGGGAGTCACTTTTACTCCTGTAATAGCTATTCTTAAGTCCATAAAAAAATCCGAGGTTTTAAAGTTATTTTTCTTAACACAATTCAATAAAGCTTGATTTAGAGTTAAATTATTAAAATCTTGAATTTCCTCAATACCAGATAGGGCAGCCTGCAGATGTTTCTTGTAATTCCTTCCCAGAAGCGTTTTATCCACCTTTGTCTTTTTAAAGAAAAAAAGACAAAGATTTTCGTATTCTGAGAGTTTTTTGATTCTGGTTTTGATAAGAGGAACAGTTTCAGAAATAATCTTTTTATCGTACCCTTTTTTATAAAATTTATAAATTTCTTCCATTAATTCTTCATCAGGCATCCTTCTTATGTACTCCCCATTCATCCAATCCAATTTATTTCGATCAAAGGCTACCAAATCTGTTTTGTGAATTTTCTCAAGACTGAAGGCTTTTATAAATTCCTCCAAAGAATAAAACTCCTTATCTGTGCCCGGATTCCAACCTAAAAACATCAAAAAATTATTAAGAGCTTGAGGTAAATATCCTTGATCCAAAAACTCTCTGGCGGATACCGGCCCGTATCTTTTAGAAAGTTTTTTTGTACTCCCCAACTCTTTTAGATTGGGAAGATGAGCATAGACTGGCTTTTGCCAACCAAACGCCTCGTATAAAAGAATATGTTTTGGAGTTGAGGGAAGCCAGTCATTACCCCTTAAGATATGAGAAATCTTCATAAGATAATCATCAACAACCACTCCAAAATGGTATGTTGGAAAACCATCTGACTTTAGAAGTATTTGGTCATCTATTTCGCTTGTTGAGACAGATACTTTTCCATAAACAAGATCATTAAAGCTGATAACTTTACCTTCTGTAACATTAAGTCTAACAACGTAAGACCTACCCTCATTCAGGTTTTGAATAATCTTCTCTTGTGGTAGATGTAAACAAAGCTTGTCGTATTTTGTCGAGACAACTCCTCTTTCCTTCTGCTTCTTTCGCATTTCTGCAAGCCTTTGAGGAGTACAAAAACAATAGTAGGCGGCTTTTTTTCGTATAAGTTCATTTGCATATTTTTGATAAATCTGTAGCCTTTCTGATTGAATATAAGGAGCATAAGGACCACCAACCCTTGGGCCTTCATCCCAATCAAAACCATAATCAGAAATAACGTCCAGAATTCGCTCAGTTGCCCCGGGAACAAATCTTTTTCGGTCAGTGTCCTCAATCCGGATAATAAACTTTCCCTTCATCTTTCGAGCATATGCCCAGTTATAAAGAAGTGTTCTAATATGACCAACGTGGTACTCACCAGTTGGGCTCGGGGCCATCCTTGTTCTGACTGTCATAACAATTGAATTCTATCACTCGCAAAGCTATACTCAAAATAGCTCTATATGACAACACTCACCCAAATAGCAATAACTACAAGAAAAATAATCAGATATTCAATTTATGGCTTGATTTTAATCGCGTTTTTAAGAATTGCTTTTATCGGAGGCCAAAAACTTTACAGAAAAGCCTTCCCCAAGCCTCCGCCTCCCCCAAACTACGAATTTGGACCCTTGCCCAAACCATATTTTCCTCCTAAAAAGGACTTACCAAGCTTTGAGTTTACTATCGAAACAGCTGAGGGTGATTTACCTGTCTTTCCAACACAAGCTAAGGTATATTATATACCTTCAAAGTTGCCAAAACTTTTAACACTCGATGCAACCAAGACAAAAGTAGGAGCCCTCGGATTTCGCACAAATCCAGAACGTGTCTCTCAGACAGTTTATAAATTCAAACACCCATCTGTCCCTTCTGTCCTTGAGATAAATATCGTTTCAGGGCTTTTTTCTATTAGCCAAGATGTTACCGATAACAGCGCTCTTACCAATAATAGACCCGGCAACCCTGAAGCGATTATCTCTTCCGTCAAAAACTATTTAGCTGGAGGAGAATTTTTACCCGAAGATTTAAGTGGTCGAACAAGCTATGAGCTTTTGAGAATTGAGGGCCAAAGACTGGTTAGAGCAATTTCTCTTTCTGAAACAAACCTTATTAAGGTAAACCTTTTTAGAAAAGATCTTGATAAAATTCCCGCTATGACTCCTGATCCAAACCAGGCAAATGTTTGGTTTATTTTAAGTGGCACCCCAGAAAGCGGAGCAAAAGTTATAGCCGGCGAATACCACCACTTGTCTGTAGACGAAGATAAATATGCAACATATCCGATAAAAACAGCCCAGCAGGCTCTGGAAGAGCTTAGAGCTGGTAAGGGCTATATCGCAAACCTCGGTCTAAACGAAGATGGCAAAGTAACCATTAGAAAGATCTATCTTGGGTATTATGATTCAGGATCGCTTGATGATAGGTTTTTAGAACCCATTATCGTTTTTCAAGGAGATGACGACTTTTATGCGTATGTACTGGCAATACCAGAAGAAAATTACAAGTTAGAAGAATAGTTGATTTCCTCCCATTTATAATTTTTGAAAATCCAATCAATAAGAGCCCTGGTCTCGGCAAAACGATCTTGGCTTCCCAAAAGTGCAATAAGTATTCTTCTCCCATCCCTTTCAATAAAAGTGACCAAGTTCTCGCGTGCATTTTCAGTCCAGCCTGTTTTAACCCCCTTAACTCCCTCAACATTCCCTAAAAGAGCATTAATGTTAGTCAAGGAATGTTTTATCTTTCCATCCACACTTGAAACAACCTTTTCTTTAGTACCCACAATTTCAGAAAAAAAGGCTCCCCTCATAGCAACCTCAGAAAGCCTAACCAAATCTCTCGCAGTTGAATAATGTCCTCTCTCGTCTAAACCTGTAGGATTTGTAAAGTTGGTGTTTTTAAGAGAAAGGGCCTGAGCTTCCTTGTTCATGGCTTTCACAAATTCTTCTCTTCCATTTGGGTAATTAGCCGCCAAGACCTCAGCTGCATCATTAGCTGAAGACATAAGAAGCCCATAAAGGAGGTTTTCCACACTTATCTCTTCCCCAAAAACAAGGTTCATTTTCTGCCCATCGATAAAGGCTTCTTTTCCCACACGAAGAGTCTGGTTGAGAGGATAATGCTTTAGGGCTACCAAGGCAGTCATTATTTTGGTGGTTGATGCAGGTAAAAGAGCTAAGTCGGGGTTTTTTTCGTAAAGGGATGTGCCCGAAGTTATATCCAAAGCAATTATCCCCTGAGCAGAGAACTCTGGATAAGAAACAGAACTCCCCAATACAGGCAGAGGACTGGCAATCACAACCCGATGATAGACTGGTAATTTTTTTTGCTTCTTATCAAGGCTATTCTTAGCAACTACAAGAGCATTTGAAGCAATAAAAACAAAACTAAGCATCGAAAGATATAAAAGTTCTTTTTTGGCAATAGACAGGAAATGTTTCATGAAATCACTAATCTTTTTTAAATACAACTCCGAGCTCTTTGAGTTGCTCGGCAGTGGCTTGACTGGGAGCATCCATTACAGAAGTTATTCCACCAGCGCTCATGGGAAAAGCTATTACCTCCCGGACACTGGGTTCTCCCAGGGCTGCCATTAAAAATCTGTCAATTCCGGGAGCAATACCACCGTGTGGGGGAACTCCAAAAGTAAAAGCTCTCAACATGTGATCAAATTCCCTTTTTTGCTTTGTACTAAAACCAATAAGCTCAAAAATTTTTTCCTGAATTTCAGGGTCATGAATTCTAATACTTCCCCCTCCAACCTCAAAACCGTTCAAAACCATATCATGCTGTAATCCTCGAACTTTGGCGGGGTTACTAGATAAAAATACAATGTCATCCGGATGGGGAGAGGTAAACATGTGATGGGATGGTGCCCACTTGCCAGAACCTGATCCATGATAAAAATCTTCTTTGGATTGTTCTGTAAAAAGAGGAAAATCAACTACCCACAAAAAAGCTAACTCATCTTTGTCCTTTTTGTCTTGTCTTAAATCAGGCTTATCGCTGCCGTATTTTTCTTTTGCTTCCTTGTGGGAGATTTTTGGCCATGGGGTCTGCGTTATGTGCTTTTGTGGAAATATCTTTTTAACTAAGGTTGTAAAAAGCTCCTCGGTAAGTTGCAAGATATCCTCCTGTGTCACAAAACTCATTTCAAGATCAAGCTGGGTAAATTCCCCATAAGCTCTATCAGCCCGAGGGTCCTCGTCCCTAAAACAGCGTGCAATTTGAAAGTAGCGTTCAAAACCAGAAACCATCAAAAGCTGTTTATACTGCTGGGGAGATTGAGGTAGGGCATAGAATTTTCCGGGTTGAAGGCGTGAGGGAACTATAAAATCTCGTGCCCCTTCAGGTGTGGTTTTGGTTAGAATTGGAGTTTCAATCTCAACAAAGTCGCGTTCAAGTAAAAAATTACGTATAAAATTAACTACCCTTGACCTAAGCCTAATATTTTGGCTCATCCGCCTGCGGCGAAGATCAAGATAGCGGTATTTTAGCCGGTGGGACTCATCAATATCATAGCCATCCCCATCAATTGGAATAGGCAGTTCTTTGGCATAGCTTATAACATCCAAACTTCCAATCTGAACTTCAACTTCTCCTGTTGGGATATCCTTATTTACCAAATTCTTGGGACGTTTACTAACCTTTCCCCTAATTTCTACTACACTTTCTTTAGAAATCTTGGGTAAATTCTGTCCAACACACTGCACCACACCACTTCTATCGCGCAAGTCAACAAAGGTAATTTTTCCATGGTCACGGATTGAATCTATCCAACCCTTGAGGATGACTTCTTGGTTGACTTTGGAGATCGTGTCTATTGCAAGGGTGCGCTCCATGAACTCAATTGTACATATTAGGCCAAAACTGCGCAACCAGAAAGA
>Ga0209102_1000185_pt1 | contig 42944 bp, 45 predicted proteins | sample ConPoolayeHmetaG_FD_185483 | JGI IMG/M metagenome (GOLD analysis project Ga0209102, IMG submission 185483) | Hot spring microbial mat communities from California, USA to study Microbial Dark Matter (Phase II) - Cone Pool mat layer H metaG... ...
CCTACAAGTCTGAACTCCCCACTCTATTTGGATTCAATGAATTGCTGGTTATTTCGGATGGCGTGCAGGCCCGAATGGGAACATTGACTTCAGGGCGAGAATGGTTTAAACCATGGCGGACAATTTCTGGCGAATCGATTGACGATACCCATTCATCTGAACTCGAAGTGCTGATTAAAGGTCTTTTTGACAAGGGGCGGCTCCTTGATATGATTCGCTACTTCATCGTTTTCGAGGATTCGGGAGGTGGTTCGCTTGAGAAAAAGACCGCAGGCTACCATCAATTTCACGCAGTCAATGTGGCTGTAACCGAGACACTTCGCGCCGCCAAATTGCAAGACTATCTTATTGCTGAAGAGAAGGGACGCTACGAATCGGGCCGAAGACCCGGCGGCGAATTAGGAGACCGCCGTATCGGTGTCATCTGGCACACCCAGGGCTCAGGCAAAAGTCTCACTATGGCTTTTTATGCCGGCAGGATCATTCGCGAGCCTGCGATGGAAAACCCAACAATTGTTGTTATTACTGACCGAAACGACCTCGATGACCAGCTCTTTGGCACCTTCGCCCGTTGTAAGGACCTCTTACGGCAACCACCGATTCAGGTAGGAAGTCGAGCAGAACTGCGTGAAAAGCTTCAGGTTGAGACAGGTGGTGTAGTGTTTACAACGATCCAGAAGTTTTTCCCTGAAGAAAAAGGTGATAGACATCCTGTTCTTTCTGAGAGACGAAACATCGTGGTCATTGCTGACGAAGCTCACAGAAGTCAGTATGACTTTATAGATGGCTTTGCCAGACATATGCGAGATGCCCTGCCGAATGCATCCTTCATTGGGTTTACCGGCACCCCCATCGAATTAACCGACAAAAACACCCGTGCAGTCTTTGGCGATTACATAAGCATCTATGACATTCAGCGAGCTGTTGAGGACAAGGCGACTGTGCCTATCTACTATGAAAGTCGCCTGGCAAAGCTCGAGCTTGATGAAAGGGAGCGACCAAAGATCGATCCTGAGTTCGAGGAGGTAACCGAGGGTGAGGAGATCGAGAAAAAAGAGAAGCTCAAGACCAAATGGGCTCAGCTTGAAAAGATCGTCGGCGCTGAGAAACGGATCAGGCTGATCGCCCGAGACATTGTGGATCACTTTGAGAAGAGACTCGAAGTTCTGGAAGGCAAGGCCATGGTCGTCTGCATGAGCCGCCGTATTTGCATTGACCTCTATAAAGAAATATCTGCTCTTCGGCCAGAATGGCATAGTGATGAGGATGAAAACGGCGTGATGAAGATCGTAATGACAGGCTCAGCAAGCGACCCAGTGGACTGGCAACCCCATATTCGGAATAAACCTCGGCGGGAGTTGCTGGCAAACCGGTTTCGAGATCCCAACGACCCTTTCAAAGTGGTCATCGTTAGGGATATGTGGCTTACAGGGTTTGATGCCCCTTCGCTTCATACGATGTATTTGGACAAACCTATGCGTGGCCATGGACTGATGCAGGCCATTTCGCGGGTAAATCGTGTTTTTCGAGATAAGCCTGGTGGCCTCATTGTCGATTACCTTGGACTTGCTCACGAACTCAAGGAGGCGTTGGCCACCTATACCGAAAGTGGCGGCACAGGGAAGACGGCAATTGATCAGTCCGAGGCCGTAGCGATCATGCTTGAAAAATACGAGGTTTGCTGCGGCCTCTTTTATGGATTCGATTGGTCATTATGGATAACGGGCAAGCCAGAAGAGCGTCTTTCACTTTTGCCTGCAGCACAGGAGCACATTTTGGCCCAAGAAAATGGAAGAGATCGGTTATTGCAGAGTGTCCGGGAACTCTCCCAGGCTTTTGCCCTGGCGGTTCCTCATGAGGAGGCACTCCGTATTCGGGATGACGTAGCCTTTTTCCAGGCCCTTCGAGCCGTCTTGGCAAAGAGAACTCCGGGAGAACCAGTTCGAGCCGTCTTGGCAAAGAGAGCTCCTGGAGGACCAAAGACCGAGGAGGAACTTGATCAGGCCATAAGACAGATTATCTCAAAGGCGATCGCCCCAGAGGGTGTGGTGGACCTCTTCGCTGCGGCTGGCCTCAGAAAACCGGATATTTCGATCCTTTCTGAGGAGTTCCTCGCGGAAGTCCGTGGGATGCCCCAGCGTAACCTGGCCGTAGAAGTGCTGAGAAAACTTTTAACTGGCGAAATTAGAATCAAAAAACGTAAAAATATCGTCCAAGCCCGATCCTTTGCCGAAATGTTAGAGGAAGCCATCAGGCGATATCAGAATCGTACTATTGAGGCAGCCCAGGTCATTGAAGAATTGATCGCACTGGCGAAGAGGATGAGAGAAGCCAATGCCCGCGGTGAGATGCTGGGCCTCTCAGAAGAAGAATTGGCCTTTTATGATGCCCTTGAGACGAATGATAGTGCAGTGAAGGTGCTTGGGGATGAAACCCTCCGAACCATCGCCCGGGAACTGGTTAGGACAGTTAGAAACAATGTGACGATCGACTGGACGATCAGAGAAAATGTTCGGGCTCAGCTTCGTGTCCTTGTAAAAAGGATTCTCCGAAAATACGGGTACCCACCCGACAAACAGGAAAAGGCAACCCAAACAGTCCTCGAGCAGGCAGAGGTGCTTTCACAAGAATGGGCCACGGTAGCATCGTTCAATTCACACTCTTTATAGCGAAAAATAGGGCTATGAAATGTTCTTTGGAGCTAAAAAGGTATATATAACTGGAATGACGAGGAGAGTAACGATGGTACTCGTCACCAAACCACCGATCACAGAGCGAGCCATTGGGGCCCAGGTCTCTCCCCCTGCTCCCAGCCCTAATGCGAGGGGGATTAAGGCAAGGATGGTCGTCAGAGAGGTCATTAAAATGGGTCGGAGTCTCGTTCTTCCCCCTTCAACGACCGCTTCAAACAGGGGAATCCCTTTCTCTCTTAACTGGTTGATGTAATCCACCAGAACGATAGAGTTGTTGACCACAATCCCGGAAAGCATGATGATCCCAATAAAGGATACGACACTCAGTGGTGTTCCTGTAAGAAATAGCATATACACTACCCCTATCATCCCGAGAGGAATGGTTAAGAATATTATGAAAGGGGCTTTTAAAGATTCAAAAAGAGAGGCCATGACCATATAGACGATCAATGTAGCTCCACCGAAAGCCAATCCTAACCATTTAAAAGAGGTCTTCATGTCCTGAGCGGAACCGCCTATTTCGTAGGCAAACTCGGATGGGATCTCCATCTGACGCAATTTCTCTTCCACCTTCCGGGTCACCTCTCCAAGGCTTCGGCCCTGTACCGTGGCTGAGATATGGGTGACCCTTTGTTGATCCCGTCTCAGAATCGTGGTGGGAGAAAGGGTTCTCTCTATCCTTACAATACTCGAAAGGGGGATGGGATGACCCTGAGGAGTGGTCACAAAAATCTGCTGAAGCACCTCTTTATTCTGCCGGTCCCTCTGCCCCAGTCTAACCAGGATGTCATACTCCTCTCCTCGATCACGAAACATAGAAGCTCGGGTCCCTTTAATAAAGGTAGAAACCGCTTGGCTCACTTGAGAGGTGCTTAATCCAAGAGCATAGATTCGTTCTCGATCCAGAATGATTTGAAGCTCCGGTCTTCCTGCCTCCAGGCTTGTCTGAACATCTACCGCCCCTGGAATCTCTTTGATGGCCCCCTTTATTTTTTCAGAAAGAAATCGAGCCCGCTCAAGATCTTCTCCATAAAGATAGACAATGATATCCCCTTCTTCTCCAAGAAAGTGTCTTTGAAGGATAGAAAAGGTAATCCCGGGAATCTGCTCCAATTCTTTTCTGAGGGCAGACTCAATTTCCATCTGAGATCTTTTTCTTTTCTCTTTCTCGATCAGGTTCACACGAATTCTTCCAGAATAGGACCCTTTCTCAAAGGCACCGAAGAACTCTCCCACTCCAATATCCGTATTTTGATTTTTTAATTCGGGTACCGTCTGTGAAACGATTTCTTCGATCCTTCGAAAAGTCATCTCCGTGGATTGGAGGCTTGTTCCAGGAGCCCGTTCGATCTGGATTTCAAACTGGTTCTGATCTATCTTTGGGAAGAAATCAAAACCAAGGAAAGGAATGAGTGTGAGACTCCCTCCAAATAAAATCCCTATTCCGATCATCGTCTTTTTTCGATGAGAAACACACCATCTAAGACGACCTGAGTACCAATGATGGATTCCTTCGAGCCATTTATCGATCGTCTCTGAAATCCTTCTTGAAAGGTCACGACTTGGAGGAGAAATCTTTAACCATCTTGAAGCAAGGAGAGGAATGAGTGTCAAGGCCACAAGCAAGGAGCAAAAAAGAGAAAAACAGATGGTCAGAGCCATATCATTGAATAATACCCCTGCAATACCGGGTACAAACAGAACCGGAAAGAAAACAGCAATGGTTGTCAGGGTAGAGGCAATGATGGCCGTAGTCACCTGAGTCGTCCCCATCTCCGCACCCTCCAGGAGAGTCCTCCCTTCTCTCAAATGGCGATAGATATTTTCCAGAACCACAATGGAGTTATCCACTAGCATCCCCACTGCCAACGCAAGACCTGCCATAGACATAATATTCAGGGTAAGCCCGGTGAGGTCCAGAACCGAAAAGGTAACAATGATCGACACAGGAATGGAGAGGGCAACAATCCAGGAGGCCCGAAGATTGTGTAAAAAGAAGAGAAGAACCAAACCGGCGAGGAAGAAGGCTTGGATGGCTGTATAACTAAGATTGCTGATGGATCGCTGGATAAAGTCCGCCTGGTTGAAGATCACCCCGGCTTCCACCCCTTCTGGGAGTCTTCGAAGAACATTGGGCAGCTCGGAAATGACTCGTTTTGATACTTCAACCGTATTGGCTTTTGAGTTTTTGGAGACCAGCAGGAGGATCCCGGGTTTTCGATTATTCCGAATCACTCGGGTGATTTCCTCATAGCCATCGATGACCTTGGCGACGTTCTTAATATAGATTGGAGCCCCATTCCGATATCCGAGGACGGTATTGGCTATCTGTTCCACGGAGGTGTACTCACTGAGGGTCCGAAGGCTATATTCCATCTCTCCCTCATCAAGTTTTCCTCCAGGGATCTGGAGATTCTCTCTACGAATCGTTGAAATGACCGCCTCTACTGAAAGCCTCTGGGCCTGAAGTTTCGAAAGATCCACTTCCACCTGAATCTGTCTTTTCAGGCCCCCAACGGCCTCCACTGAGGCCACTCCTTCAAGACGTTCAAGAGCTGGTTTGATCCGTCTGCGACAGAGTTCCCTCAACTCCGCAGGTCCCATCGGACCTGAAACCGACATAAAAAGGATGGGCATCTTCTGAGGATCAAATTGAAAGATCAGAGGCTCATCGGCTTCGTCTGGAAGAACTCCCCGGATCAGGTCGATATTGTTTCGGATATCCCTCTCTGCCTTGTCGAGATCCATCCCCCAGTCGAATTCAGCGAGAATCAGAGAGGCGCCCAATTTGGAGAGACTTCGGATATGCTTTATTTTTTCAACGGAGGCGACGGCCTCCTCAATGGGCTTTGTCACCAATGTCTCCATATCTTCTGGAGCGACACCCGTATAGGTGGTGATAATGGCAATCACCGGAAAGGAGACATCGGGATAGAGATCTATTTTTAATCGAGCGAGGCCAAAGAGTCCAAACCCAACTACAAAAAAATAGATCATGCTGAAGGTAATGGCCCGTTTAATGGCAAGGCCTGAAAGGCTCATTTCTTTTCCTCTTTAGAATGGGTGACGAGGACCCGATCTCCATCTTTTAAGAGATGAAACCCACGGGTAATGACCTGATCACCAAATTCCAATCCTTCTCGAATCTCCACGAGAAGGTCTGAGTCGTGTCCAAGCACCACCTTTCGTTTATAGGCCTTCCCTTCTTTCACAATAAACAGGTAATGATTCTGGCGAGCCTCAGACAGGTGAGAACCTTCGCCCTCTTGATATTCTTCTTCAAGGAAAACAGCCTCTTTGGGAACTAAAAGGGCATCTCGATGAGGCTCAACAAATATGGATACCTCGGTAAACATACTGGGTCGGAGGAGATATTGGTGGTTTGCCACCTTGATTTCCGCAGAAAAAAGACGAGTCGAAGGATCAAGGGTGGGACTGATCTTTTCGACCACTCCATGGAAAACCCGATCGGGATAGGCAGCCACCTTTAGGATGGCTTCCATCCCAGGGAAAATGAATCGAGCCTGATGCTCAGGATAAAAGATTTTCGCTTTCACAAAATCCATCCGGACAATGGTAAAAAGGGGTTGAGTGGGAACCGCCAGATGACCGACATCAAAGAATCGTTGACTGACGATACCGGTCATAGGCGAGGTGATTCGAGTATAGGATAAACGGATTTTCGAGACCTCAAGGGCTGCCTCAGCCTGGCGAAGTTGTGCCAGAAGGGCATCCCTCTCCTCTTTCGTCGCTCCCTCCACGAGCATCTTTAATTGTTTTTGAGCCGAATTGAGGTCTGCCTGGGCTACATGATAAGCAAGCTCTGCTGATTCCAGATCTCTCTTCGCAATGACCCCTCGGCTAAAGAGCCCTTTCATCCGTTCGTAATGGCTCTCAGCGTCCCGTAATTTAGCCTTCGACTTTTCTACTAAATCTTCTGCCTGGGCAATCTCCTCGGGTCGAGCCCCTACTTCTATCTGTCTCCATTTTGCCTGAAGATTGTGGAGAGCGGCCTCCGCTTGTTTGACCTGGGCCCTCAACTCATCAGATTCCAGTAAAGCGAGAAGGTCATCCTTTTGAACCCGATCACCCATATCCACCTTGAGGGCCTCGATTTTTGCTGTAATCTTTGGATAGACCTGAACTTCTGCGTAGGCCTCGATGCTGCCCGTAAATTTCATCTCTTTAGAGATATTCCCCTTTCTGACTGGGACGACCTCTACTCGAACCGAACGCTCCTCGGATTTCTCTGTTTGACGACTCCCACAGGAACAGAGCAATCCTATCCAAAAAATAAAACACATAAAAAGAGATGTTTTTAAGGGTTTTCGAAACATTTCTTCTCTAAAATATATAACACAATCACTTTAATTCCACATTACCTATTAATCCCTCACTCAGAGTTGGGGAATTAGCCCGAGAGGGGTATTGGAGAAACCCATAGAGCGGCTACTTTAAATGGTCCATAGAAATAATTACTTTGGTTTGTTTTAATCAGAAACCCATTTCTACGATGGATCGATTCGTAGGATCTATTTATATTCAATCCATCCGCGTTCTATGGGTTTCTGAAATACTCCTGTCGGGCTTGAAAATTATTTCCACCTTTCAGTGAAGGATTACATTACCTAATTTTAGGGAAGTAAGGTGCGGGAAGTAAAAGTCTAAAAAGAAAAGGAGGGGAAGGCCCAAGATCGAGCAAAACGGGAGGTCCCCAACTATTAAAGAAACCAGGCTAACATTTCATCTCTCTTCTTAAAAAACTCACCTAACTCTTCTTTCTTTAAAGGGATACCAGGTGGAAAAATGACATTCAGTGGATTTAAAAACTTGCCATCCCTGCTCACCCTATAGTCAAGATGGGGTCCTGTGGCAAGTCCAGTGGAACCCACATATCCGATAATCTCTTTCTGGGAAACCCTTTTCCCTTTCCTGATCCCAGGGCCATATCTTGAAAGATGACCGTAATAGGTTTGATATCCATTCCGATGTTGAAGGATAACCGACTTCCCATAACCTTCGCGCTCCCCAACAAAAACTACCCTCCCATCTGCTACAGCCCAAACAGGGGTTCCTTCTGGAGCAGCATAATCCACCCCAAAGTGGGGACGTATCCCTCCAAGAATGGGATGTCTTCTTGCATGACTGAATCGAGAGCTGATTCGATCAAATCGTAATGGAGCTTTAAGAAAAGGCTTTCTTAATGCAAGGCCTTGCTCGTTATAATAACTATTTTTATAAAGGAATCCTCTAATCCTCCTATTTTCATTTTGATATTCTAAAGCAAGGATCGGTCCATATTGAACAAATTGCCCCTCTCTGTAAAGTTTCTCAACTACCAATTGAAACCGGTCTCCCTCCCTTAAATCCTGATAAAAATCGATTTCCCAGGCCAGAATATCGGCAAAGGAGAGGGTCAGTATGTCCTCTTCTCCTGCCGCTTTCATGGCCTCATAGAGAGAAGAACGAATCTCTCCGGAGACCCTTACTAACTCTCTATGAAGAAGAACCTCCTCTTTCTGAACGATATACTCCCCTTCTCTTTTTTCAATCTTGAAGATTTCCTTTGGACTTTTCTCAAAAATAAACCCTAAAAACTCACCTTTAAGAGTGATAATGAGGCGATAGGCACCTCCCCTGAGCTCTCTGAAGTTTAGAAAAGGTTTTAATTTAGAAACGATGATATCGATCCAGGAATGGGGGATATTCTTTTCTCTCAATGATTGATAAAGAGAGGTTTTGGGTTTAATTACTCCTTCAACGATTTGGTATTGAGATTCGGGTTCAATGGATTTTTCAGGTTCTGGGGATTGGATTGGTTTAGGGTCGAAAAGTAAAAAGAAGACCAACCCGAAAAGAAAAAAAGAAAAGATCCCTAAAAAAACCAACCTTTTTAACCAGTTTTTGTATCGGCTTTTCTCCTTAAATTCGGGCCCGATCATTTCTTAAAACTCTATATCCTTTCTATTCACTCCCATTGAAAAGAGATGACCTTTTGAACCCCTTTTTTGATTTCCACCTGAGAAACCTTCTTACGATCTGCCATAAAACTGGCTTCCAGATGATAGATCCCTTCGGGAAGATCGATGAATAACCATGGACCATTTGAAACGGTCGTTAAAATGACCTTCTCCTGGGGATCCAGAACTTTTACCACAATGTCCGAAAGATATTCTCCTTTTTTATTGGAAAATACCATTTTTAAAGAATACGCCTTCCCCATCTCATTCAAGAGCTCTCTCTCCCTGAGTCCTACCCCTCCACTCAAAAAGGGAATTCCTTCGCTTCTTCCCCTTTTCAAAAATTCCTCTTCCCCCACTCCTACCGAATTCGTTAAAAGAATAATAATAAACAACCCTATCATAACAATAAGACATCCTCTCCATTTCCTCATATTCTCAACCTCCCCTCCATTTTTCTAAAGGTGTATCTATTTTAACATAATCACTTTTCTTTTAAAATTGGAATGGTCAGTCCTCTCGATCCCGATTGACAACTTCGTTCAGTATCCACATGATCTCTTCGATAAGGATAGGGAGTAACGATTTTATAGAGGGGGTTTTTCTCTATTAACGGTTTCGAGAGTTCCAATCCTTCTCTTCAATTCCCTCATTTGGAAAGAGGACCGAATGGCCCTCGGAATCCAGAAGAACAGGGTGATCAAAATCCCCACTCCTACCGAACCCAAAAGGGTATAGATCAGGGAAGTCTCGTATTGCCAGAAAAGGAATTTGATGACGATCGGCGAAGCCGAGGAGTTCTGGATGGCAAAGATAGCTATTGCGATGGCGATCAATAAGACAAGCCAATAAAAGACCTGCATTCTCTTTCTCCTTTCTTATAGGATAATAGGGACATTCCTTAAATATTAACTTAATCAAACCCTTTTTCTACCCACTCTTTGCTGATGAATAGCACTCGATCAAAAAAGTTAAAATTTCAGGAACTTCCCCCTAATCCTTCTGAATGGATTGGCGCCTCGTTTAATATGCCTTGCCTACCGGGAGAATTCTAAGATTTCTTCATCTAACGCCTGAAATCAGCGGTGGCTATTAGTCATCCCTGCCTGATTGTAGGCAGGCGCTGAACGATTGGTTAAGTCTCGATCAGTCTCTGAATGAGTTTCTTTCATTTCACAGGGCGACCACGATTTCTTTCGTCTGATGCTCTTCATGGAACTTCATCTAAGACCAGGAGCCTATAAGCCTCGCTGATGTTACTTCTTCTCCGACACCACGATGGCCGTGACGTCGCGGACATCTTCTCCGATATAGGGACGCTGAACTTTAACCCAGAGTTTGGAAGTTGAGAGATCCTTTGCCCCGTCGAAAATGAAAAAAGCCTCATAGAGATCATATCCTTCGTATTTTTTGGGTTTACCCGATGTGCCGGAGGCGCGTGGCATCATGTGCTCTTTGGCGATGCCTTTGTAGAAGGAAGCCACTTTTTGAAAGGACTCCTTGGTTGTGTAAATAGTGGCTTTCACATTGGACATCTTGGCTGCCAGAGCGGCCTCCTGTGCCTCCTTGGTTGCTTTCTCATCCATCTTAGCACCGGGATAAAGTTTAAACTCTGCGGCAAAGAGAAGGGAACATGTAAAAACGATTGGTAGAATCATGTATATTACCTTTTTCATTTTGATCCTCCTTTGGAAGTTTGGATTCAATTATTGATTCTATTATTATGGTTTCTTTTCTTGCTTAGCCTTTGCTTTTTTCCATTCATCTTCAGAGATCATTTCTCTTCGATTGTTCTTAACGTTACAAGACCATTCAGGATGTTTTTTACAATCCTTTTCTGTTGGATTGGAATGAAATTGGTATAAAATTTTAAACGTTTTTTCATCGCAAGGGGGATTTTCTCTCCAATCCACCTTACGTTCTGCACCCGCACGCCAATTCCATTCAACGACCTTGAGAGGAACCCAGGCACTGCCCTTATCCTCAGGGTTTTCAGAAGGGATGAACATCAGATATGTTTGAAACTGATCTCGAACATGCGCCTCCTGGGTTGCCAAACCCAGCTCTATACCAGGGATGTCATTCATTTGGACCTTATGAGGAACAGGTTCTTGATAGGGGGAATCAGCTGGTTCCATTTTTCCATAAGGATAATATGTATCCAGACACCATTCTCTATTAGCCTTTTGATAATAAGTATGAGCATGATAGTCCAATTGTTCCTCTTTGATCAGCTGGACGTACTGAAGGAGGTGGGGGTGACCCTTAAATTTCATCGGTAACTTAATTTCATGAGAGATAATTATCCCGGGCATCCCCTCGAGAGGATTGGGTTTTATTAGTTTTCCAAAATAAAGAAAGCACATTGTCTCATATGGACCTATAGTAATATCCCTTGAAACTTCTAATTTCGTTTTTACTTCTGGGGCGAAAATCTGAAAGTTGGTCTTGCCCACAACCTTCCCACCGTCCGCAGTGTAAGTCAGAGTTACTCTTTTGCCCTCTGGTTTTCCCTCAGCAAAGAAAAACTCAATTTCTGACTTTTCGTAATCTTTGAACTTTATCACCTTACCTGTATCGTCATTAGCAATGAACCCAGAGATGACGGAATCAGGAATGCCCTCCCAACGTCCACTTCCTGGATCGGCATACGGAAGCACAACGGCTTTTATCTTAACCTTCTTCCCTACCAGCACATCTATTTCTCCATTCGTAATGTCAATATCTTTCTTTTCAGTGATTTGATAGATTTTGACAAAGGGTTTTACTTTTCCAAACTGCCAGGTGACATTATAGTGGACATTATATTTTCTCCCTTGGGAGGGTTCGACAAACTGAGTGGTACCGTCGCACTCTTTAATAGCAGCTTGATTATAATCGGAAGACCGTGCCTTCCAGCTATAGGAGCCATGCATCCCTCCTTCATCCAGCTTTTTAAGTGATAAATTTAGCGAAAATACCTTGCCGCCGGGTGACGTTACCGGAGAATGCTCTTTGTATTCCTTTATCTTGGTACGGAAGGGGATCGTAAACATAAACATGTAATTGTCATTAGGAGGCTCCTCCCTTAGTGTAAATATTTTTTCTTGAATTTTATTGATGTCCCCACAAAGTTGGAGGGCTGCACCCTTCCCGGCCATACCTAATAATGCCACTAAAGAAAAACCAGGCTCTCCCACTTGAACATCTTTGCCCTTAACTTCTTTTGATCCAAAGGCTTCCTCTTCTGCGCACAGGCCACTTCTGTCGTAATATTTATTATTGAATTTATAGGTGACGTTCATCTTTCCCTGTGGAAGATAGTTGATTTCCTCACTAACTACGGAGGATGGTCTGCGACTGCGTCTCTTCTTTTCTTTTACAAATTTAATTACTTCTCCAGACGCTTGAATAAAACAAGAACCCTGCTCCTTAATGTTACCACCGGCATCCGGGAGTGTTTCCCACTTAATGTTCATCATGATATTGACATCCAGCTTTTCTTCCAACTGATAACCTGCATAGGTTGTCGATGACGACATAACCAATATACTCAGGATCAAGGGGGGCACTACCCAGGTAAAAAGTATTTTTTTCATAACGATAACACCCTAATATTCACTAACTTACATGGAGATAGAAAGGATCGTCATGACATTATTGTTTTACCAGTTCGACGCGGCGGTTTTTTGCTTTTCCTTCCTCTGTATCGTTTGAAGTGACAGGGGCTAAAGGACCCACACCGCCAGCTTTAAGACGATCTGGTGCAATCTTGTATTTTGAAACCAGTTCTTTGACCACAGCCTCTGCCCTCTGCTGTGAGAGCTTCATATTATAATCGAGTCCCCCTATGTTATCGGTGTGACCTACCACGTAGAGTTTCAGCTTGGCATCCTGTTGAAGCAGTGTGGTTATTTCTTTCAAAGCGGGTTCAGATTCAGGTTTGACATCGGCTTTGTTGAAATCGAAGTAGATTCCGTAAATGGCTACATGACCAGTAGAACTCAAACCCTCGGCCATGAACTTGGCATTGGCCACAATTTCCTGTGCCATGGCTTGCTTTTCAACGATAATGAGTCTACAAGCCAGTCCTGCTAATCTTTGGTAGACTACCGCCCAGATTTCTTTTCCATCTTTAGTGATTTTCATATAGGTACTATCCGGCCATTTTGGATCGTTCTCAAAGCCAATCCCTCCTATTTTTTGAATGGCATTTAGATAATTTCTCGATATCTGTAACCTACTATGTTTGTTCTCAAATCCTTTCTTTAGGCTGTACTCTATAACATATTTTTGTCCCTCCACGGTCACTTTGTTTTTCGTCTCTGGATCTCTGAATTCTTCCGCGTCAAAATCCTTTTTCTCACATCTGGCAATATAGAAACCTTCCATTCTTGAGAATAATGGATGATCCTTACAACCTTTTCTATCCTCCTGTGCCAATGCGATGCCTGAAACCATCAAGAGTCCCAGCACCAAACCCAAAATGATTTTAGCTGTCTTCCCCATTGTTCCTGTCTCCTCTCCGTAAGGGACTTTTTCTTTGATCCAAAATAAAACCCCTTTTGACCAAACTTCCCGTCAAATATGAGGAAATTAAAGCAAAAAGGGCATTTTTTTATTTTTAATGGGCTAATAAACACCTATATAAGGAATCGGATGTGGTGTAAACGGTCGATCTCACATTCGTCATCTTGGCCGCTCTGGCCATCTCCTGGGATTGCTGGGTTGCCTTGTCGTCTCTTTTCGCACCCGGATAGAGTTTCCACTCACTCGAGAAACCAATTGATGCGCAAAAGAACAGGAGAAGTATGCCAATGATTGGCTGATGTTTTCTTTTCTTGAAGTATTCCATCACGACCTCCTCAAAAAAATTTATATATTTGTTATATTCCTGATATGGTCTCTTTGATGTTCAATAACGGATTTAAGGATGTTTGTCGCCTTACTCCACATGTCTTCTGTTTCGGAATCCTTTTTACAAGATGAATTGATCACGAGGCAATGGGCAATGCACATGAGCTGATGCCTTTCCTGTTCCGCGCGCAGGGCCGACCCCTTTTCGGCACTGATTTTGTAAAGGTTCCGGCAGCAATCCACACATTGATTCTCGTCGCATGAACCCCAAATACTCAGCTGGGTGTTCAAATGAAGTTTTATTGCTTGCACCTAAATTCGTTTTTCTCTTAGGAAATTGCTCTTTCGTAGCCTGCATCAGATGAGCCTGGCTTTTCAGGTATATTTCGTTCATCTCCCCGTCAAGTTTGAAGTATTCACCAAAAGAACGATTGATGGACCTCGCCCGCTCATTTAACTTGACCAGAGAATTACAGACCTGCACTGCCAAGGACTGATTGCCTACGCGCGTCTTCGTTGCAGAAGGGGTAGGTGAAACAGACGATTGAACCGTCTGTAGCTCAGCGTCAGCTGGGAGTGCAAAAATCAAAATCCTCATAAAACAGATGATAGAATAAACAACTAAACCAATTCGTTTTATAATCGACCTCCGAGATTCCGATAAAAAAGTCAAGAAGCCATTTGGACCACATTTACTGTTTCACCAACTCCACACGGTGGTTTTTGGCAATTCTTGCCTCTTTATCATTTGAAGTGGCATAGGCTAAAGGACCGAGACCACCGATTTTAAGACGGTTAGTAAGTTTTGAAATCTTTTAAAACCCTTTTTGGGTAAGAGTAATCTCATTTTTATTGTTTCATTATATAGCTAACATTAATTTTAAATTTTTTCTATTGACAGAGAGATTGTATATGCCTAAAAAAGGGGTGTCAATAAAAATTATTGTGATTCTGTAATCCCTCACTCAGATGGGGAATAAGCCCGAGAGGGGTATTGGAGAAACCCAAAGTGCGGCTACCTTAAATGGTCCATAGAAATCCTTACTTTGGTTGGTTTTAATCAGAAACCCATTTCAACGATAGATCGATTCGTAGAATTCATTTATATTCAATCCATCCGCGTTCTATGGGTTTCGGAAATACTCCTGTCGGGCTTAAAATGATTTCCCCGCTTCAGTGAGGCATTACGTGATTCTAAATAACCTCTTTCCATAAGATTGACCTGTCGGGTATGGGGAAGAAATTTGAAGAGTGGCAGGGCAATCAGGTGGATGCTGCTTAATAAGGAAATAGAATTTTATTAAACGAACGGATTCCCCAGTGGATTTAAAAAGGATGAAGTGTTCAGAAATGTCATCAACTTAATCAGTTTCAGATCTCGTTCTCGGATCACCTCTTTCTTCTCTCTGGAAGAGTAATCATAAAAACCTCTCCCCGTCTTAACACCCAGATATCCCTTTTTAACTAAATGGATGAGAGTTTTGGGTCTTCGATCTCTTGAAACAAGACGAATCGAAGGATTCTCTTCAAAATCGAGTGCCAGATCTAATCCAGTAAAATCATATCTTTGAACCACTCCAACTACAGGGATTCGAATCCCGAGGCTCCACTTTACAGCGTTATCGATCTCCTCTGGAGAGGCATATTGATGATCTAAAAGATAGAAGATCTCTCTTGCCATCGCTCTCTGGAGTCGATTCACAATATATCCGGGAATAAACTTTCTCAAGATGACGGGTTTTTTCCCTATTTTTTGTAGAAGTCTTTTCACGATTTCTATGGTTTCAATGGAAGTCCTGGATCCTCCGACCACATCGACCAAAGGGATAAGATGAGGAGGGGCATACCAGTGAGTAATCAATATTTTCTCTGGACGATTGGTCTTTACAATTTTAAAGATATTAAGGTAGGAAGTATTACTAGCAAGGATCGTTCGGGATGGACAGATCTGATCTAAAGAAGAAAATAGTTCCTTTTTCATTTTTGCTTTTTCTGAAATGGCCTCGATGACAAGGTCGGCTCTTTTTGCAATAGAAAGGGAGGTAGATGGATGGATCCGATTGAGTATTTTCGGAATCTCCTTAGAGCAAATGATTTTTACTCTGCTAAGAGTCTCGAGATTCGATTTGATCAGATGAAAAGCCTGCTCTAAAATCTCCTCTTTTAGATCAACCAGATCTGTCTCAAATCCATTCTGAGCAAAGACCATGGCAATGGAGTGTCCCATCGTCCCTGCCCCGACGACCAAAATTCTTCTGATCCAGTCTAATTTCATCCCCTTTTCCCCAATATTCGTTCGCTTAAAAGGTCTCTTATCTCCTCTTCGGTACCCAATTGACTTCGTATGGTCCAAGCATCCCTATAAAAGCGTTCAATCCCTTCCTCTGCCATATACCCGTAGCCACCAAAAATCTGCAAAGCTTCATCCACCACCCATGCCATCTTCCTTCCCACCTCTATCTGGGCAACAAAAAGAACTTTTGGATCCATTTCCCTCTTCTCTAATTCTACTGCTGCCCTGTAGGTAAGACACCGGGAGACCTCGATTCCTACCTGCATCTCAGCCAGTTTATGTTTAATCACCTGAAACTGCGAAAGCCTCCTCCCAAATTGCTCTCTCTGGTTTGAATATTTGAGGGCCCGTTCCAATGCCCCTTCCATCAGACCAAGGGCCTGGGCAAGAAATCTTAAACTCTTCACCCGATGATAATATTGAACCAGTTCCATTTCCTGACCTTTTTCTCCTAAGCGATTTTCATGGGGGACCTGAACACCCTTGAGATGAAGGTCTCCAGAGGAAATCATCCTTAACCCCATTTTCTCGATTGGGCAAATTTCGGTCTTCTCCCCATCTTTTTCCACAATTAATGGAAGCCATTGTTCTTCGGGTTCTTTGCAGAGAATAATAAACAGATCAGCCAGGGAAACATTGAGGACGTATCTCTTTACTCCCCTGACCCAATAATCCTTTTCCCTTCTTTCTGCCATGGTCGATAGAATAGATAGATCTTGATCATCCTCCAGTTCTCCAAAGGCAACCGTCAATTGCTTCTCGCCTTTAATGATAGGAGGAAGAAATCTTTCCATCTGTTTCTTGGAACCAAATTTCAAGATGAGATCCGACCCCAGGTCGACAAGACTCAGAGCACTTCCAATTCCAGAATCGACTCGGCAAAAGGCTTCGATGACCAGAGTGTTCTCAAGGAGGCCCAACCCCTGGCCCCCAACGTCTTCAGGATAATGAATTCCAATAAAACCCAGTTGAGTAGCCTTTCTCCATATCCTTTCAGGGAAAATTCCTTTCTGATCTAGTGTTACGTCTCAGAAATATATTGACAAAGTCTTTTGATCTTATCAAGGATTGAGTCAGCTGTAGCAGTCCAGACAAAAGGTCTAGTATTGAGATTATATTGGGCTACAAACAAGAGCAAGATCGGGATCGAATTCTCCTCGAGCGAATTCTTCTGCCGCCTTTTGAATATCTTTCTGTTCCTCTGACATTTCCAATTCCATTCCTATCCCCTCGTTTTATATTAAATCCCTAACTCCCTGGCAATGACAAGATGTTGAATCTCGGAAGTCCCTTCTGGAATCTTAAATAGTCTTGCATCCCGTAAGTATCGTTGAATCGGATTGTCCATTCTGAGACCAGCTTCCTTTTGAATCTCTATCGCTTTCATCACAATCTTCTGTAAAGTCTCTGTGCAGAAGAGCTTTACAACGGAGGCATCCTTCATGGTGGCCAGGCCTCGATCGAAGAGCCATGCTCCACGATAGGTCGTGTATCGCATCACTTCGATAAACATCGCCATTTCAGCGAGCACGAATCGGATGGCCTGAGATTTTCGCAAAAGTTCTCCCTGCCTTTTGACCTCCTTAACATAAGAGAGAGTGGCTTCAAAGGCAGCTTGGGCAACACCCGTGCTTCGGGCTCCATAAGTGATCCTCCCGGATTTCAATGTCTCCTCCAATTGTCCCAACCCTCCACACTCCTGCTCCCCAATCATTCTCTCTTTCGGGACGAAACACTCGTCAAAGGCGAGCTCAGCCGTATCGGCCGTGTGATTTCCAAGCTTCCTCAATTTTTTAATGACTGAAAACCCTTGATCTTCTCGATTCACGACAAAAAGATTGATCCCTGTTCCTCTCTTTTCAGGATGGGTATAGGCGGCAACGGTGACAAAATCGCAGATGGTTCCATTCGTAATGAAAGTCTTTGACCCATTAAGTCGATAACCTCCTTCTACCCTTAGGGCCAAGGTGCGGAGGCTTGAGGCATCTGAACCAGCATCCGGTTCGGTCAGGGCAAAGGCACCAATCTTCTCTCCCCGAACGGCTGGAGGCAAATAGGTCTGTTTCAATTCCTCAGAGCCAAATCGAAGGATGGGATCTGTGGCTAATCCCCCATGAACCATCACTCCTGCTCCAACTCCTGCACAAATACGGTTCAGTTCCTCCATAGAGATACATTCTGAGATCTTATCCAGCCCGGGACCACCATATTCTTTCGGGCATCTGAGACACAAAAGATGTTCCTCTCCAAATCTTCGAAAAAGGAAGGTGGGAAAAGATTCCTTTCCTTCATATTCGTCAATAATAGGTCTTACGACTTTCTCGTAGATCTGTCGGACTCTTTCTCGAAAGGCTTTCTGTTGATCATTTAACTCGTAAAACATCATCCTCTCCCATCCTTTAAAAAATCTTGAAATCCCGCACTTGCGATTGGATCATAGAACCGACATTTTACTTCCTTTTTTCGACGGATTTCAAAATCTTTAAATACTTTCTTGATTTCTCGTACGCCTCTGTAATCTGTTCCTCTGAATGCTTTCGGTCCTCTTCATCAAGATTCCTTACCACTTTTCCGGGAATCCCTAAAACAAGACAGCTCTCGGGAATCTTCATCCCTGGTGGAACCACACAACCGCTTCCAACAATCGAATATCTTCCCACCTCTGCTCCATCCAGGACGATGGCCCCAATTCCGACAATCGCCCCCTCCCTCACCACACACCCATGAAGGATAGCCCCATGGCTGATCAGTACGTTTTTTTCAATCGTCACCGGATAATCCTTAGGCGCTTCGACCAGGACCTTATCCAGGAGAGCAGACCGTTCTCCCACAAGAATACGATTGCTATCCGCCCTGAGAACCGTTAGAGGCCATATACTCACATAAGATTGGATCACTACATCCCCGATCAGTCTCGCTGTAGGGTCAATAAATACAGTCTCGTCATACTGAGGCGATTTCTCTTCAAAGGGAGTAATGTGCGAGAGGATTCCCATCCTTTACCTCCTCATTTTTTAAGTTTCTGAATGACCACGACAGCCATGAACAAAGTAAAACCAATCATATCGGTCAAAAGACCAGGGTTAATCAGGAGGACGGCTCCGACGATCAGCATTCCTCTTTCGATTAAAGAGGTTTCCTTAATAAACCAGCCCATCAAACCAGCAGAGAGGGCCATCACTCCCAAGGAGGCAGAAAGGAGAGTAGTGAGAATAGTCCATGTGGAACCAATCATCAAAAGAGAGGGGCCATAAACAAACATATAGGGGATGATAAAACCGGTGGCACCAATTCTGACAGCTTGAAGTCCTGTCCTCCAGAGATTTGATCCACTGATTCCTGCTGCGGCATAGACAGCCATAGCCACTGGAGGAGTAATAGCGGAGATGATGGCAAAATAGAACACAAAGAGGTGAGCGGCGATGATGGGGACTCCCAACTTAATCAAAGCAGGAATAAGTAAAGCAGCCTGTACAATATAGGCCGCAGTGGTGGGTAATCCCATCCCCAAGATAATCCCTGCAAGCATGGTGAAGATCAGAGCAGGTGCAAGGGAGTTGCCCGCAATGAAGAGAATGAGACTGGTAAATTTCAATCCCAATCCTGTGAGATTGATAATCCCGATAATAATCCCCGCACATGCACAGGCTGCTGCGACAGGAAGCATATTCTTTGCTCCAAACTCAAGAGCCTTTAGAATCTTCCTCATTCCCATGCGAGTCTCTTTTTTTAAGAAAGAAATCAGCACAACAGAAAGGGTAGCATAGATGCAAGCATACATAGGGGTATAGCCTATCATCATAAAATAAACGATCACCACCAGGGGAAAGAAGAGATGTCCACTGGTCAGCATCACGGATTGAAATCGAGGTCTCTCTTCTTTGGGAATACCCCGAAGACCTGTTCGCCCAGCCTCAAAATGGATAGCCATAAAAAGAGCAAAATAGTAGAGAAGGGCAGGAATGGCTGCATGAAGACATATCTGGATGTAAGGAATCCCTGTATATTCCGCAATGACAAAGGCGGCTGCTCCCATCACTGGAGGCATGATCTGTCCCCCAGTGGATGCCGTGGCCTCTACAGCTGCTGCAAAATCCTTATTAAAGCCTGTTCTTTTCATTAACGGAATGGTTAACCATCCATCTACCATCACATTCGCCACAGCGCTTCCTGAAATGGTTCCAAAAAGGGCCGAAGAGATACAAGAGATCTTTCCAGGTCCGCCTCGAGTTCCACCTACCACTGAATTTGCAAAATTCATAAAGAATTGGCCTGTTCCAGACTCTTCTAAAAAAGCGCCAAAAATGACAAAAAGGATGACATAGGTTGCAGAAACTCCGAGAGGAATTCCAAAGATTCCCTCGGTAGTAAGATAGAGTTGATCCACTATGGTTTCGAGACTTAACCCTGTATGTCGCATCAACCCCGGAAAATTTTGTCCAAAAATCCCATAAAGGAGAAAACAGGCAGCTGTGATGGGCAGAGCCCATCCAATCACCCTTCTCGAGGCTTCTAAAAGGATCAGAGTAAGGATGATTCCCATGACAAAATCCCAATGGGTTAAGGATTGAACATAAGAATATCGTGTTACGACATATTCATAATTGAGAAAGACGTGTCCAAGGCTAGCCAGTGCCAAAAAAAGAAGTGATCCATCGAAGAGCAATCTCTTTTTGTCCTGAATCGGTCTGCTCACCATCCCCACCAAGAAAATCAAAAGGAGTGTGAAAAGAAGATGGATGGAACGATGCATCATTGCTTCCGGAGCCCCAAAGGAGGCGGCGTAGAGATGATAAACAGACATTAAAATAGCAATAAATGTAATGAGGGAATTGATGATTTTAATCAATCTTTTCATCCGTCATTTATTTATATAGAAGCCCCGCCCATTTGGGCGGGGCTTCTGAGAAGGTTGGTTTAACTCCCGATACAACCTTTAAAGGACTATGCTTTAAATAAATTTATCGTAATCCCTCACTCAGAAGTGGGGGGATAAGCCCGAGAGGGGTATTGAAGAAACCCGTGGTGCGGCTACCTTAAATGGTCCATAGAAATCTTAACTTTCGTTTGTTTTAATCAGAAACCCATTTCTACAATGGATCGATTCGTATTCCTTAAATAAATAAATTGATCCGCATTCTATGGGTTTCGGAAATACTCCTGTCGGGCTTAAATTTATTTCCACCCTTCAGTGAGGGATTACAATTTATCCACTTTTTTACTTGATTGCCCCAACTTCTTTATAATATTTTAAGGCTCCTGGATGAAATGGAAGACCAATATCCAGGGCTAAATCCTTTGCCGTTACCCCTTTCATATCCTTCACCACATCCGCAAGCCGAGCCACATTTTCGGAGATCACCTTCGTAATTTTGTACACTAAATCATCGGAAAGTTTAGCACTGATCACGAGATGGGTGAAATAGCCTACCGTTTGTACATCATAGTTTACTCCTGGATAAGTTCCCGCCGGGATAATTCGCTTTATATACCCTTGGTTCATCCTCTGGAGTTCTTTGATCTTATCATCAGGAAGAGAAAGAAGTCTAATCTTTTTTGCGGTCGCTAAATCTAAGATCGATGAGCCTGGAATGGTCGTTCCTAAAATAAAGGCATCCGCATGACCATCCTTCATTAAATTGACGGAATCAGAATAGTGAACATGATGGACTTTGCTCATCTCTTTATAAGAAAGACCATACACCTGGAGCACCTGTTGAGCTAACAACTCTCCGGTATGTCCCTTGGGTCCGGGGGAGATGGCTTTGCCTTTCAGATCAGCAACGGATTTAATGGGAGACTCATCCAACACAACCATTTGAAAATATTGAGGATAGAGATTGGCTAACTGTCTTACATTTTTTGTAGGAGCTTTGAAAGGGGGCCTCCCTGCCCATCCATCCACACTGGAGGAAGAGTTTCCAAACCCAATATCTGCCTTTCCTTCCTCTACCCCCATTACATTTGCTATCCCACCACCGGGCAAGACCAACACATTTGTCCCAGGGATGGCTTTCTGAATCAACTCAGCGATCGCCCCACCCAAGGGAATCCATGATCCTCCTGTGGGACCTGTCATCATCTTTAAATCAATTTTCTCTTGACCCAAAACGAGACCTGGAATCATCATCAACCATAACATTAAAAAGACAATGATCTTCATAAGTTCTCCTCCTTTAAATATTTTTTATAGTACCCTTATTATCATTATGGGGAGTCCCTTGTCAAGAAAATCCAACGCTAAAATCTCCTTCCCTCCCTTTCATCCACAATCAAAGGGCCTTCTTCCAATTTCGGAACAATTTCAATGTTGTCAAAAGCAACAAGGGTCTCCTGCTTCAATCGCTTAGATAATTCCTCTATCCATCTTGTTGCCGTCTCGGAGCCTTCCAGCATGAGTTCCAATCGATCTGTTCCTAAAGAGGAGCTTATTTTTAGGCGATATTTACCTGTGAATTCTGAAAAGGCTCGGAGGATATTTTGAACCTGAGAGGGCCAAAATTTAACTCCTTTGACTTTTAACATCTCATCTGTCCGACCTAAAATCCCTTTAGGAAGAGTCAGCTCCCTACCACAGGCACATTTTTCTTTAACCATATAAGTGAGATCCCCAGTGCGGTAACGAAGTAAGGGGGAGGCCTCTTTATAGAGATGAGTAATCACTAATTCCCCCTTCTCACCTTCTTTCACTCTCTCGCCGGTGGTGGGGTCAATGATCTCTCCATAGATGAAATCATCCATTATGTGAAGCCCTTGACCAAATCGGCAGCTTCGGGCAATAGGCATACAGAGTGCCATGCTGTAAGAATCGATAATGGTCAGATCCTTTCCGAATGCATTTTTAATCTTCTCGGGATATCCTGCTATACCCGTAAATGGCTCTCCTCCGACAAAGAGAATCCGAATACTGGGAATACCTCCAGAAGCCAATTTGAGGGCAAAGGTAGGGTTGGTGATCAAAACCGAAACATCGTATTTATTGATAAGATGGATTGCCCTTTCCGAATCTCCAGGCCCTAAAGGGATAACCTTTGCTCCATAATATTCGAGCTGACTTTGATAAAAAAGACCTGCGATAAAGAGATGGTATCCATAAGTGATGGCACAAATATCGTCTTTTCGAACCCCGGCTGCTCGAAGGGTTCGAGCGCAAACTTCGTGCATCTTTTTAAGATCCCTCTTGGTCTGATAGACTGGATAAAGCTCCTGGCCAGAAGGTGAGAAATTTACACGAACGACATCCTCGGTAAATAGAGAAGACTCCTTGGGTCTCTTTCTCAATTCTTCTAAGATTTCTGAGCTCGAGGTAAAAGGAATCTTTTCAAAATCATTTAAGGTTTTAATCTGAGAGGGTTTAATTCCAGCTTCATCCATCTTCTTTTTATAAAAATCAAGTCGATAGAGTTTTGAGATCTGTTCTCGAAGGATCCTTATTTTTTCTTTCATAGATGCCTTCCTACTATTTGCTTGCCCTTTCCCTTTGTTTAAGAGATTGAAATGGCACATTCATAAATCTTTCTTGCCAGCATTTCTGCTGAGACTTTTGCAAAACTAAAATTGGGTCGATTCAAAATCTCTGCAATTTTGGACTGAAAGAGAGCCATGTCCACAGGCTGATTTTTCAATGCCTTTTCAATCTCGTGAATGGGAGAGGTCGGTCTTAAGGGGCTTGCATGGATGGATCCCGAGATTAAGAGGGCCCATAATTTGTTGCCTTGAACAAAGGTAATAATCCGAACCAGAGGACCTTCTGGAACCTTAAACTGAATCATTTTTCTTACCACATCAGAAGGAATCTCTCCAAATCTCCGTTCTGATCTCTCCATAAAAAACTCTTCAGAAGTATATTCTTTCTCCATCTCTTGAAAGTATTCCTTTTCCCTCTGAGTCAATTCTCCTGGAACAAGCTCAACATCAAATACCTTTTCAATCTGCTTGATGTAAATCCTTTTGATCTCTTGAAGGTCAATCCTTCTTCCAACTCCCCTTTCAAGACAGGTAATCCTCTCCTGGATTCGGCTCATGGATTTATCCTCAAATTTTTCAGCAGGAGGTGTAATGGCGGAGGCAATCAACTCTATATCTGGTGGTTTGACCTGAAGGCCTGAACCCATTTGAATGGCCCGTTCCTCATAAAAACAGGACGAGGGGCCAATCTTTCTCCAGATGCCGTCTTCGCATTTTAGCTCTAAATCATTTAATGGTCTGAAACGACATTCCACATTGAAATATTCCGAAATCCCTTCCGCTATTCCTGTGAGTGTCTTTTCAAACATCTTTTCTGGATTTGGAGGAACCTTCGGATTGTTTCTCCTAAGGTGAAGAAAGGCAAAAATATATCCCTTATCCCCAAAAATTGGCCCACCACTGGCAATGGTTCGAAACACAGTGATCCTATTCCTCCTGCAGAATTCAAGATCGATATCTTTCTCTGGATCATTAAAGAAAGTGGTAATGAGGCTCGGCCTTGGAAAGGTACAAAAACTCACGGTATCCGACACGATCCCTTCACTTAATGCCCGCATCAAAACAGGCCGAAAAATGGCTGTCTCCGCATAACTTAACCAATCAATTGCCAAGAATCTCCACCTCTCCATTTCTTATTTTATCTTTCTGGTCTTATCCTTACGGAATAATGACTCCTTTAATTGGGTCTTCTCCCTCAATCATCCCTCCTGCCACCTTTATTGCCTTCTCTGATTCAATTAATGGAAACGGATGGATGACCATCTTTATCTAGAGGAGGTACATCTTATGAGGAGGGTTCTGGTTGCAATTTTAATATCTGTTCAATACGTTTTTTGGTGAAGAAAGTGTTGACCCTAAGGCGAACCCAATGGAATCCTTCTCCGTGGGAATAAAACGAGCGCCAGCCCCTCTCGTACTGACCGATCCCCAAATGAACCTGTCACTGAAACCGTAATTACAACTTTATCCCTCATCTCCTTCATCCCCAGCAAATTCTATAAAAATAGGAACTTTGTTGTCAAGCACACGGAAGCTGTCTTATGCATATAGGGAGTTGACTAATAGGTTGAAGTTATCCTAATCTTTTAACGAGACAATCCCTCTTTTGAAAAGGAGGCTGAAATGTGGAAATCATAAAGGGATATCTTCCTGGAGCCATTGGAAGAATCGTGGAACTCCACGGGACTTATTATCATAAAGCCTGGGGATTTGGTCTATTTTTTGAAACAAAGGTAGCCAGAGAGCTCTCTGAGTTTCTCACTCGTTTCAATGAATCGCAGGATGGATTCTGGACGGTTTATAAAAATGATCGAGTGGAGGGATCGATTGTCATTGACGGAATAAAGGCTACTCTCGAGGGAGCGCATCTCCGATGGTTTATTATCTCTCCAGAATTAAGAGGCCATGGTTTTGGTCATCGATTGCTGGAAAAGGCCGTTTCCTTCTGTAAGGAAAAGGGTTATCCCTCCATCTATCTATGGACCTTTGAAGGGCTTCATCCTGCTCGACATCTTTATGAGAAGTTCGGTTTCAAATTGGTATGGCAGGGTGAAGGGGCACAATGGGGAACAAAAGTCACGGAACAGAGATTCGAACTCCATCTCTAATCGCTTAAGCTTATTGATTTATCCAAGAAAAAGGTTTAAGAAAAATCATGAAGCCGATTCTTCCCTATCTTGCCACAGGCATTGGGTCTTTTCCCCATAAAGATGAAGAAACGGTCTTTCGTTTGATCCTTGAACACTTTCCCGAGATTCCCTTTCTTCCCCAATTTCCAAATCGATCTTTTTTTGAAAAGATGCTGATCCAATATTCGGAAGGATTTCCGGGGCTAAAGATCGATGAAAAAGAACAGAAGGTCTGGGTGGATCGTTCCGAGAGATTCGATGAGGAGGTCGAAAGATTCTATCAAGCCCTTGAGAAGGGGGATCTCGAAGCTTTTCAAATCTCCGAAAAATATTCGATAGGACTCAATTTTTTAAAAATTCTTTCTCACGATAAAAACCAAAAGTCCGTCCAGTATATTAAAGGCCAGGTCATAGGGCCGATTACCTTTGGTCTCTCTTTAACGGATCAGAATAAAAAATCTATCTTTTACGACTCGACATTGAAGGATGTCCTCATCCACCATATCGCCTCAAAGGCAAAATGGTTGGAAAAGAAGTTTCATGAATGGCTTCCAGGGATGGAAACGATCATTTTCTTCGATGAGCCGGGGCTCTCCTCCTATGGCTCCGCTTTTTCGAGTTTAAACCGTGAAGACGTGATTCAGTCACTGGAGAGTTGTTTTAAACCTCTGAAGGGATTAAAGGGAATCCACTGCTGCGGAAATACAGATTGGTCCGTCCTCCTCTCCACTCATCTGGATATCCTCAGTTTCGATGCCTATGGGTATTTAGAGAATCTTTTGCTTTATCCAAAAGAGATAGAAACATTTTTGGCCCGAGGAGGAATTCTGGCCTGGGGGATCGTCCCTACAAGTGAGGAGGCTGAAAAGGAGGATGGAAAAAGTTTAATGAGAAGGTTTAAGAGAGGAATGGATCTCTTCATAAAAGAAGGGGTCGACCCCATCCTTCTTCAGAGGGTTATCCTTACTCCAAGTTGTGGGACAGGCTCTCTTTCCATTCCCCTCTCTGAAAGGATCTATCGATTAACCTCAGAGGTCTCAAAAAGGTTAAGAGAAATTTAGGGTTTAAAGACTTTTTGCCAGGAGTCTTTACCACCTCCAAATCGTTCAAGGATCTCCAGGGCTAATTGAATCCCATTTGAAACCCACAACGGATCGATTCCAGGGGCTGTAAAGACATAAACCACGATATTTCTGCTTGAGGGATTGATTTTGGTTCTAAAATCGGGTCCCTGAAAGAGGGAACAAACAATTCCCTTGGCATCCCGGAGGACGATCTCCTCTTCTTTACAATAGATCATCCTTCCTGAAACTCCCTGAAAGGATTCTCCCTCAGAGGCCAGATCCAGCATCCAGTCTCCATCAAACCGATCCAGATCCTGAATGGCCATCAGAATCCCATGGTACATCTCGGCTATCAGATGGGTATCGATATACAGGTTGACAATAGGATATCCCATATCCAGAGCCCGTTTCAAATGGCTTGGGAGGGGACAGTCATATCCCCATTCTTTAAAAAATTGTTCATAAAGGTGGATCCTCTCTTGGATTTGGGCAAGATGACTCCTCCTTCGCATCTTTCTTAAAAGCTCTCTTTTGTAAAGTTTGAAATCTTCCCTCTTTTCAAAATAGGTGCAGTCCAAGATCGTCCCGATTCCAAAACCAAGTTCAGAAAATCGGTTCCGATATCGATCGCTGATTTGAAGGGGAATCTCTTTCGCCATGGAGATAGAAGATGATTACCTATTTCTGAATGAAGTGTCAAGGCTTGAAGATTTATTCCGATTGAGATAATTATATCCCAATGCTTCGCCTTTTCTTTTTTCTTCCCATTGGAATTATCGCCATCTCTACAGCCTCTATCTTTATCAAGCTATGCGAAGCCCCCGCCCTTTCGATTGCGGCCTATCGAATGACCCTTGCGTCCCTTCTTCTGCTTCCCTTAGCGAGTTACCAAAAGGTCTGGAAGGGATGGAATAGAGGAGAAGGGAGATGGTTGATCCTCGCAGGTCTTTTCCTTGCACTCCATTTCTCGTTTTGGATTGCCTCCTTAAAATTTACCTCGGTCGCCAGTTCTGTCGTCCTGGTCTCCACAAATCCCCTCTTTGTGGGTTTGGGAGGATGGCTATTCTTTAAAGAAGCCTTAGGGTGGAACTTAATGTTAGGCATCTTTCTCTCCGTAATTGGAAGCGGACTCATCAGTTTTGGAGACATAAGCCTCTCAAAGGAAGCTCTATTAGGGGATGGGCTGGCTTTACTTGGTGCGATCACTGCCTCTGGCTACCTTCTCGTCGGAAGAAAGATGAGAAAGGGGAAAGACCTCCTTTCCTATATCTTTCCTGTCTATTCCATTTCAGCCATTGCATTGATCCTCCTTTCCCTCCTTTTTAAAAAACCTTTCTTTGGCTTTCCTTCTTCGACCTATCTCTATCTCTTCCTTCTGGCATTGATCCCTCAACTCATCGGTCATACCACCTTCAATTGGGCTTTAAGATATCTTCCTACTTCTCTCGTGGCCGTAGCGATTTTAGGGGAACCCGTTGGCTCCACTCTGTTAGCTTACTTCATTTTAAGGGAAGGGCTTACGAGTTTAAAAATGATAGGAGGAGCCTTGATTCTTTTTGGAATTTCGATCGCTCTTAAGAAAAAGGAAAAAAGTGCTTAACCTATTTTAAAGGAGGGGATAAGATAAAAATATGAAATTTGTCGTTCATGAACATCATTCGACCCATCTTCATTATGATTTCAGACTTGAGATTGGAGGAGTCCTAAAATCCTGGGCTATTCCGAAAGGTCCCTCGATGAATCCCTCGGATAAAAGGCTCGCCGTGATGGTGGAAGATCATCCCTTAGAATATGGAAATTTCGAGGGAATCATCCCGGAGGGATATTATGGAGCAGGACCAGTTCTTATCTGGGACTCCGGTCTCTTCGAACCAGAAAATCATCCCGGAGGGATATTATGGAGCAGGACCAGTTCTTATCTGGGACTCCGGTCTCTTCGAACCAGAAGGAGACCCTGAGAATGGACTCAAGAAAGGAAAACTCACCTTTACCTTAAATGGAAAGAAATTGAAAGGGGGCTTCTCTCTCATCCTCATGAGAGGGAGAGGTTCGGGCAAGGATTGGCTCCTCATTAAATCTCAGGATGACTTTGCCAGGAAAGATTGGGTGATCAAAGAAGAGCTCTCGGAGGAAAGAAAGAAGAGACTTAAAGAAAAGATTCCACCCTGCCTCACCAGCTAACCTCCTCCTTCAGCCACAACGAAATAGAGGCATTTGGGTCATCATTCTTCTCTTGGAAAGAAATCTCACTCTGGATGAACCGCAAAGGTCTCCCTGGATATCCGGATTTTTGCATTGGCAGATAGAGGCTTTGATCCCAAATCGCTCAGCGATCCCTTTTATTCTCTCGTAACCCTTCTCTCGAATAGAGCGCGGAAGAAGCTTCGTTTTGGTCGAAGAGCTCACTTGTCTCCACTCCTGTAGACGAAAACAGGCCTCCATGAGCTTCTGATAAAAAACAGGAAGTTCTTCTATGAATTGTTTCTGGATAAAAGGGCGAAGATGAAGATAGCTCAACGTCACTCTCTGAACCCCAACCTCTCTTAATTTTTCGAAAAGCCGAACGACCTCTTCCTCTCTATCCGTAACAAAAGGAATAATGGGGTCAACCCTCACTTCTGGATCAATTCCTATCCTCTTGAATCGATCGATATTTCTAAGTCTTTCCTCAGGCTGAGGGGCCCCGGGTTCGTATCTCTTCCAGTAATCTTGAGAGAGGGAGACCAAACCGATCTGTGGAAGAATCTTCCCGGGATATCGCGAGAAGAGGTCAAAGAAATGTTGAGGGATGAGCCCTTTGGTTAAAAAGGAGATTCCAATTGCATGGTTTAAAAGGATCTGCATCGTCTGATAAGCCACTTTTAAAATCTCAGGGTGGGGTTGAAAACAATCGGAGGAGGTATTGAGAATCACCCAGGAAGGAAGGGTACGCTTCCTGGGAATCTCTTCTTTCAGAAGATTCGGGAGATTTCCATAAAGTTGAACCTCACGTTTTTTAGGCGTCTGACTATATCCTCTTGCATAACAATAGGTGCATCGAAATACACACCCATTGGTGATATTAATAGCGGGAATCCCCTCAAGGCAACCAAATTGAGCAGGGGTAAGGACCCTTCCCTTTCTCTCCCTTATTATTACCTTATAAGCCTCCATCTTCGGAATAGACTAATGTTGGGCAGAAGGTTTCTCCCTCGCAAACCCATAAAAGATTAGGCTCGCACCCATGCTCAGAAAGCAGATAAGAAAACAAAGATGATAGGCCCCTATCGGATAGGAGCCCCCAACCTTTGGGAAAGATTCTATCACCTTTCCTAATAAGGTCATGAAGACCCCTGCTCCAGCCATAGTAAAGAAATTGACATAGGTCATTACCGTCCCCGAAATGGCAATGGGATAGGATTCTTTGGCATGAGCATAGATCAACATCGCCATTCCGTTGAAAAAGCCAAGAGAAAAGAAGATCGAGGCAAAAAGAAAGGGATGATCGATTCTCCATATTCCTGTAAGGGGCAGGAGGCTTATGGTATATAAGAATAAAGCAGTAAATGCAACTTTTTTTCTTGATCGAAAATAACGGTCGGAGAGGCGTCCGCCTATAGGGCTTCCCAAAATCGCACCAATAGACATGAAGATTAATAGGTTTCCTGTCTGAACAGGAGAAAAACCTTTGATATGAATTAAATAGGGACCTAACCAGAGTCCTTGGAGACTGACAAAGATGCCATACCGGAAGAAGGCCACCGCACCAAATTGCCAGAAGGAAAGAGACCCTATCATGAGGCGTATGGATTTTAGGATTCCTATCGAGGAAGTCTCTTTTGAAGTGGAGGGGAGCTGCTGGTTTTTCTCCTCCTTTAAGACCTTAAAAACCATCACGCCGAGCAACACCGTGATCATTCCGGTCAATAAAAAAGTGTTCCTCCATCCAATCGTGGAAGTAAGAAAGGCAAGGGGGGAGGCCGCCAGGATATTGCCGAGGGTTCCTATCGAATAGATCATCCCCATGAGGGTGGCAAACTGTTCTGGTGGATAACGAAGGGTGAAGGTTTTAAAGGATCCCATCAGCATGGGTGCCATTCCAGCTCCGATCAGGATTCTTCCTAAAAAAACAGCGAGGAACGAGTTTCCAAAGGCAAAAAGAAAGGCGCCAGAGGCTCCCACAAATGAGGAGACGGTAAGGATGAGGCGAGGGCCTATTCGATCGAGCAAGGGACCCATGGGAATTTGAAGAATCGTGAAGGCATAAAAAAATGCCCCTCCAAGCATCCCAAACATCTCGGCATTGAGGTCAAGGTCTCGGATAAGCTCAGGGGCGATGACCGCATTAGAGACTCGATAGAATTGAGAAAGAACGAAGAGTCCTGAAAGGATAGTAAAGATAAAGATGGGGTTACCTCTCTTATCCATCTTAAAGGGTTAGGTTTTATACCACTTTAAAAAAGATTATGGGATGCGTCAAGGGATCTTGGAGTTTGACATAAGAAAGATCTATATCTTATTTTTGCATAAATCACATTCATCCCTGATTGGACTGACATGAAGGAGGGAAAAATTTATGGCGATCTTAGAGGAGCCGATTAAAGAGGTGTTGGAACTGAAGAATTACATTAATGGGGAGTGGGTAGAGTCGAAATCGAAAGAGAGATGGGATGTCATCAACCCAGCGACTCAGAAACTTCTTGCCCGAGTCCCAATGTCTACCAAAGAGGAAGTCCTTTCGGCGATTCAGGCGGCCAAAGAGGCCTATCCGGAATGGAGACGGACCCCGCCTCTTGCTAGGGCAAGATGCCTGTTTCGATTAAAAGAACTCCTCGAGAAACATTTTGAGCGACTGAGTCGAATTCAGACAATGGAACATGGAAAGACCATCGATGAATCACGTGGGGAAACGAGGCGAGGAATTGAGATGGTGGAAGTGGCTACAGGAATCCCCTCTCTGATGATGGGTTATAACCTCGAAGATATTGCAGCCGGAATAGATGAATATGTCATCTATCAACCCTTAGGGGTCTTTATCAACCTCGCCCCTTTTAATTTCCCCTTTATGGTCCCTCTCTGGTATTCCCCTTTTGCATTGGCTACTGGGAATACATTTATAGTGAAGCCTTCTCCCCGTGATCCCATCAGTCAGGTGATGCTCGCTGAATTAATAGAGGAGTCTGGCTTTCCTCCAGGAGTCTACAATGTCGTCCATGGAGGAGCGGAAGTGGCTCAGATCCTGATGGAGCATCCAGATGTCAAAGGAGTGACATTTGTAGGAACCACAGCGATCGGTAGAGAGGTCTATAAAAAATGTGGAGAGACCTGCAAGAGAGCCATTGTCCAGGTAAGTGCAAAGAATTTCTTACTGGTGATGCCTGACGCCAATGTAGAGGCCACGATCCCTGCCCTCCTGACCTCTTTCTTTGGAAATACCGGACAACGCTGTCTCTCGGGAGCCAATTTAGTCATGGTGGGAGAGGATGATCACTTTTATAAGAAGTTCCTGAATGATTTTGTGGAAGCGACTTCAAAGATCCGGGTAGGCTATGGGCTTGATGATACGATTCAGGTTGGCCCGATGCAATCGATCGATGGAAAACAGAGGGTATTAAAATATATCGACATTGGGATAAAGGAAAAAGCAAAATTGATTCTTGACGGAAGAAAACCCAAAATCGTCGGGGATTATCCTGATACCTGCTTTCTTAACCCGACCATTTTTGAAAACGTGACCCCGGATATGACGATTGCTAAAGAAGAGATTTTCGGGCCTGTGGCCAATGTAATGAGGGCAAAGGATTTCGATGAAGCCATCTCGTGGATCAATCAAAGTCATTACGGGAACGCCGCTTCCATCTTTACTTCCAACGGGAAATATGCCAGAGAATTTCAATATCGGGTAGAATGTGGTAACATTGGAATTAATATTGGGATTGTTGCCCCCATGGCCTTCTTTCCTTTTGGAGGGATGAAAGATTCCTTCTACGGGGTGTTGCATGGACAGGGGCGTGATGCGATCCGCTTCTTTACAGAGAGCAAGGTGGTGATCCAGAGATGGTTTTAAACTCTAAAATCCGAGGTGCGAGAAGATTTGGAGTTAAAATCTGTTTCAGATTTTGGTATTCCGATTTTGGATGTTTTTATTAGAATGATGGAGGTTCCATCGAGATGATTATCCATACCTGTTCAGGAGCTATAAGCTTAGCGAAAGAGCTGGAGACGAAGTCTTCGCAATTCTTTAAAATCTAAAATCCGAGGTGCGAGAAGATTTGGAGTTAAAATCTGTTTCGGATTTTGGTATTCCGATTTTGGATGTTTTTATTAGAATGATGGAGGTTCCATCGAGATGATTATCCATACCTGTTCAGGAGCTATAAGCTTAGCGAAAGAGCTGGAGACGAAGTCTTCGCAATTCTATGAATCTCTTTCTCAAAAGTTTACAAAAGAGAAAGACCTCTTTGCCTCCTTTACGAAAGAGAATCAGGGTTATATCACTGAAATTGAGAGGGCTTATTATGGGGTGATCACCGATGCATTTGAGGGATGTTTTTCATTCAACCTCAATCCCGAGGAATATCATTTCCAAACCGATTTAGATGAGAAAACAGGTTATTCAGAAGCCTTAGCGAAGTCGATAGAAATGGAGGAAAAGATAATAAAATTCTACTCCGATGCGGCAGAACAATCAAAGTCTTTAATGGCGGATGTTCCGAGGGCTTTTAAAATGGTGGCCAAGAAGCGAAACCATCGTCTAATGACTTTAAAATCTCTCCAGGATGAAAAAAGATGATATTAAGATTTAAAGAAAAGAGCCCAAAAATCCATCCCACCGTATTTATCGCCGAAAATGCTATGGTGATTGGAGAGGTAGAGATTGGACCTGAAAGTAATATCTGGTTCAACAGTGTGATCCGAGGGGATCTCAACTCGATTCGAATCGGCTCCAGAGTCAATATTCAGGATGGATGCATCCTTCATGTTGATAAAGAGTTCTATCCCCTGATCATCGAAGATGAGGTGATCTTAGGTCATCGGGTGGTAGCCCATGGATGTACGATCCGAAAAGGTTCGCTCATTGGCATAGGAGCCGTTCTATTAAACGGGGTTGAAATTGGGGAACACTCCATAATTGGAGCAGGATCTATTGTCACCCCCAAAACGGTGATTCCGCCAAACACCCTGGCTTTTGGAGCTCCTGCAAAACCCATTCGAGCCCTTGATAAGAAAGATCTCGAGATGATCAGGGATACCCTTCAAAACTATCGGTATCTAAAAAAATGTTATCAGGAATAGCTCGTTAGACCTTTTCAAACATATCCTTGGGTGCCCCACAGGAAGGACAGACCCAACTGTCAGGGAGTTTGGCAAAAGGGGTGTTGGGAGCAATCCCGTTGTCTGGATCTCCTTTCTCTGGATCGTAGATGTAACCGCAGACTGTACATTTATACTTTTCCATTTCTACCTCCATCCCTCGTTACTTCAAGACTTCCTCATCATAGATTTTTTCAAGTCTAAATTTATGCTTGGCCTCTTCGTTGGCGAGAAAGGTGAATAGGTTTTTGATTTCTTCATCCGTGTTTTTCTCTTTCATCTCTTCGTACAGTTTGAGAGAACGCTCTTCCATTTTCATAGCTACCCGAAGAATCTCGGCATAGGAGAGATTGGGTTTGAATTCGATCTCCATCAGATAGTCGCTGATCATAAGATCTGGAACCTTTTCGATTCTACTTCGAGAGACCTTCTCCATATCGAGGTTTTCGAGGAGTCTTCGGTGAGCTTCCTCTTCCTTGGCCAAATCCAAAAAGAGTTCTTTTGCCCCGGAGTGTTTTGCGACCTGGGCTGCACTGAGATAAAATTGGTTGGCTCGACTCTCCTTATCCATCGCAAACCGGATAATCTCTTGAAATCTCCTCTCGTCCATCGTGGCTCCTTTTTTTAAATTTTTGGATCTATTTTAATCAACGACCTCGATCGGGTCAAGTGAATTTCTTTTGTTTAATCCCCCCAGCTCCAGATCCCGGTATTGTGAAGGCTGTAGTACTGGTCGTTCAAGATCTTTTCGTGAAGTTCCTCCTCATTGGCCAACCGTTTATACATATCCTTCCCCCGAGGATCTTTTGTGAGCTCTGAGAGAAACTGATAGTAAGCCTTGGCCTTCCGTTCTTCCCGAATGGCAATCTTTAAGGCATCCATATCGGTGAGCTGGTCTTGACCTGTAATCTTTTCGGGTTTTAACGGGATCTTTCTCTTCTTTAAACTTGTCCCATCGTAAAGAAGCCACTCCCCCTGCTCTTCCAGGGATTTAAGAAGGGCTTTTAATTTTTGATAATGGTTCATCTCAAATTCAGCCAATTGTTGAAACATATCCTTCCCTCTTGGGTCCTTTGTCCTCTTTGCGGCTCTGGAGTAATTTTGGTAGGCCTCTCTCTCGGCTTCGATTGCCACCTTCACGGCTTTGATATCTTCTCGATGAGACCAAAAGATCTCCTTCCCGCAGACCTTACACCGGAGCCCCTTCTCCCTCATCAACACCTCTTCAACGCTCTCAAATCCCTCCAGAGTGAGATCTGCTTCTGCTCGACAATTCTGACAGACAAAGACTCCATTTGAGAGAGGCTCGATCTCTACCTCCTTTCCGCAGGCCTTGCAAATCCCCTTTTTCGTTCTTCTTACGACATCTTCCACTTTCTCAAATCCATCGAGGGTAATCTCAGCTTCGGCTCCACAATGGTGACAGGCGTAAGTCTCTTTGTTACTCATCTTTTCCTCCTCTCGATCTATTCAGATAAGCTCTTGATGATCTCCCTGCAGAAAAAGGGAAGATCATCGGGCTTTCTCGATGTAATCAGTTTCCCATCCTTCACCACTTCCGCATCGATGTAAGTGGCCCCGGCATGAACCAGATCATCTTTAATCGCAAAAAAACCCGTCACTCTCTTTCCCTTTAAGATCCCTGCGGAGGCAAGCATCCATCCTGCGTGACAGATGGCGGCCACTACCTTTCCTTTTTCATAAGCCTCCCGAACGATCCTGACCATCTCCGGATATCGCCTCATCAAATCCGGGGCATACCCTCCAGGAATGAGGACTCCATCATATTGAGAGACGTCAATTTCCTTGGCTTCTTGATCGACTTCCACAGGGTATCCGTACTTACTGGTATAGGTTCGGGCGGATCCCGAACCAACCACGGTCACTTCCGCCCCTTCCTCTTTAAGGCGATAATAAGGAACCCAGAATTCAAGATCTTGATAAAGATTTTCAACCAGAATAATGACCTTCTTCCCTTTGAGTTGCATCTCTCCTCTCCTTTCGATAGATTACTCATTGAGGGGCTTGTCTCTTTTCCCCATGAGCCTTGGATCGATATTCCCTGGTCCTCCGCAATCCGGAATATAGCAACTCACATCATGAAAAGTACAGACTTGCTGACAGGAAGGACATTTTTCAGGAACCGAATCTGCCGAAAAGGTGTATCCACAATTTGAACATTGCCATTGGGTCATTGGACACCTCCTATCCCTTTAAAAGGGTTCATTTCTTTTTTCATCTCCAATACTAATCGTCTACCTACCTCAAAGGCCTGCTGAAGGGCCTCGGGGTGATTGAGAATCTCCCCTTTCCCTTCGATTCCTCGAAAGACGAGTTCCCCTTCATATTTCGCATCAAAGGTATCGAAGAAATATTTGACTGTGAGGATGGCTCCTTCAAAGACCTTTGGTCCTTTTGTAGCTCCCACAGAGATAAAGAAACCTTTTCTCTTTATTTCGGTGGAGGGGTTTTTCAGGAGATACTTCTTAGCCCAAAGGGCTTGAGAGCGATCAATGAAAGCCTTGGTATAACCTGTGACTCCATAAAAGAAAATAGGAGAGGCGAGAATGACAATATTAGACTCTAAAAGTTTCGGGTAGATCTTCTGCATGTCATCAAGAACCACACATTTTCCAGTTTGATCACACCCATGACATTCTTTACAGGGTGTAATGATATAGTCCGTGAGGTAAAGACGCTCCGCTTCGCCGCCTTCTTGTTCCGCTCCCCGAAGAGCCTCGGTGAGAAGGAGGTCCGTATTTCCCCCCCTGCGCGGACTTCCAAAGATTCCTAAGACTTTTATCCTCTCCATATTCCCAATTCCATTAGGCCAGTGAAATCGTTCTAAGATCTCTCAATCCATCCAGTGATGGATGATCTATCCCCTTGTGTTGAATCAATACCTTAAACACTTCCCCCATACCCACCTCGGGTTCGATCAGATGTTTGACAGTCAATCCCAGTTCTAATCGATCCTGCTCAGAAAGTCCTTGACTTAGAAGGTCCAATTCTTGAAGCAATCCTAAGGCAAGAAGGAACCGATATTGAGGGACAAAACCCGTAAACCGAAGACCCACTTCCTCCCCCTTTCTAATTAATGCGGTAAAATTGACATGAGAGGTAAGGTCTTGTTCCCCTATTCGTTCATAGGGATTCTCTGAGGTCCTATGGCGGTGATAACAAAGAAGCGTTCCACGATAGCGGGAAGGGGCATAAAGCTCCTCCGCCAAATACCCGTAATCAATGGTGATCACAAAGCCTTTCCTCAAACATCTGCTCACCTTTTCTATCCAGTTTAAGGCATAAAGATTCACCTCAGCATGCTGTCCTTCTCCAAGACGAATCCCAAAGGAGTTAAAATAGGTGATCAATTCTGGAGTCGAAGGAGGTCCGATAACCTCTTTCAATTCTCCCTCTTCTTGGGTGACATAAATCTCTTTCAGCTCACCTTGAGTCATTACGACCCGATGGACCGGAAAGGCATCGATCAATTCATTAGAGAGGAAACATCCTGTGAATTGATTCTCACCCGTCTCTAAGATTTCAGGAGACCTCCAGAAGAGCTTCCCTTCCCTCTCGAAGTGAGCAAGCCTCTCCTTCTGTAAACGTTGAAAAGCAAGGCTTTGCTCGATCAAATAATAGGTAGTCAAGGTATAACAATCAGGCCTCTGGATTTTCATCCACTGAAGAATATCTTCACAAAGATAACCTTGAGCTCCTCCGATTTCGACGATCTCAAATCGCTCTCTCCCCAATATCTCAACCATTTGACAGATCTGTTTGGCAATCATAGCGCCAAAAACAGGGTGAACATTTGGACCTGTATAATAATCCCCTTCTTTTCCGATTCTCATTGGATTGGATTGATAATAACCATAGGTTTCATGATATAGACACCACTCCATAAATTGAACAAAAGGAATGGCTCCCTTTTTTTCAATCTGGCTCAGAAGAAATCTCTTTAATCTTTCTGGGGGACTTCCTTTCTCCTCTTCCATATACAAAGTAATTCCTGACGATGGTGCCCCAGTTGCACCAGTTCCCATCCTTCCTGCCCCTTTTCACGGAAGATCTTTTCCAGCCATTCCCCTCCTCCACGAAAGGGATCGTGAACCAAGCATTGGCCCACCTGATCACATTCAATCCTTATTCGATCAGGACTCTCCTCAATCTTTGGAATTTCATGAATCGTAATCAGATATTCCCATACTATCATCGTCTCCCCTTTAGATCTCATCTTCCCCTTTTCTAAGATGAATGGGACCCTCCTCCATGGCTTCATGAACCCAGTTAAGAGCGGAAATCATCTTAGGAAAACCAATCGTGGTCAGTCCTAAGAGGACGGCATGACGAATCTCCTTGGGGGTAATTCCGATTGCCAGAGCCCTTCGCGTATGGGATTTTACAGCCCCTTCGGAATTTGCACCAATGGCGATCCCCAATTTGATTAATCGTCTCATCTTCTCATTGAGAGGCCCGCTTTGATGGCATTTCTTTGCCAACCGATCGTACTCTTTCTCAATCGCCGGAAACTCCTCCTTGAATCGTTGATAGGAAAACGGTAGTCTATTTTTCTTCATCCTTTCCCCCTCCCTCTCTATCTAAAGTGATCTTATATTTATGAACCATGTGATGGGGAAAATAAGATTCTTTGGCTTTCCTCAATCCTTCCTCTCCCAAATCCTGTTCGCGATTCACATAGGTAAAATGAGACCATTCATTCTCAAGAAAGGTCTGGTTGAGGGTTGCATAAAGACCTTCGAAAGCAGGATTAGCCTTTTCAATATGGATAACGACAGTGTCCGGGTTGAGAGGTTCTCCAAGAGTAAAAGCTTCTACTTTCCCCTCAATAAGGATGACCCCTCCCTTCAATTTTAATTTTTCAAAGGAGGTTAAGGCTTCCTTTATAGCGATAATTTCGTTGGTGAGTCCAGGGTTGACTTCACAATGGCGAAGATGGCACCATTCCTCCTCCAGCTCGAGACATTGAGAAATATATTCTGAAGTAAGGGGAGCATATTGATAGGAATATCTTTCTTTAAACTGTTTGATGTGATTTCTCTTACGATGATATCTCCTCCCCTCCAGTTGGATCAAATCTTTAATCAGATAAACGTAATCGCTCTGGTCTCTATCTAATTCCGCCCTCAGCCCTTCCCTTTTCCAATCGATCTGATGAGCCATCCCTTCCGGAACCTTTAGGATTTGTGGACGGTCCGTTTTCTCTTTCAAAAAGTGAATTAACGCTCTTAAACATTTTATCATATCTCCTTCTCCAATGGGAGGGAAAAAAAACGGGAGTCCTTCTTTCTCACCTAAGAGGCAGACAAACGAATCCACATGGGTAAATTTAAAGGAATAGGCCTTTCGCCAGATGAAAAGGTTGGTAAACGTAAACTCTGAGATGAGAGGTGGAAATCGTCGAAACATCTCATCAAAAAGGGGTTTGTCCTCTATCGAAAGATCTTTAAACGAAGGAAATTGGGGAATGTGCATCAATTCTACAAAAACCTTTTTTAAAATAGGGTTAAGGAAGGGTTAAATCTAATTTAAAAAGATTAAGAAAAGTGGAAGAAAAATGAGAAACTAAAAATTCTTATCTTTTTATTAAACACCATCTCCCTTTACAGAATAAGGCTACTGTAAATATTTTAAAAATATGGGCTAACTTTTTTTCTGACCGAGTCGGTTCTCGAGAATGACCTTGTCAATGATTTCCCCACAAAAGAGGCATCTCCACCCATAAAAATCTTCTGAAATGCCAAAAAATTTCTCGAAAACCATAAGTCCTCCACATCGATAACACTTCATTCTTAACCTCCTTTCAATAAATAAGCAACTTTTATACCAAATATCTCAAATAAAAGTTCTATAAGCCCTTCATCGAGATTCAACCTCTTTTTTCCAAAATTTAAAATTTTTTTTTAATTTCAATAAGTTTTTTAATTTCAATAAGTTTTTTAAATCAAATGATTATTCGAAAGATTTTTTGAAGCTCATCTAATTCAATAAAATCATTTTTTTTATTTTTCAGAATTGATTTAAATCAAAAGTGTATATTTTCATTTATTCAACCCTTAAAGAATAAAAAAGCTTTTATATATTAATGAATTAAAAATATGTCTATTTTTAGACACATGTGTTTTAAATTATTTGATCTGAATCAGAATGGAGGTTCTGGTTTGTATGAGAATTAACTCTTTAAAATTTTGCAGTTTCCTTGATTTAATAACTTTTAAATGCTAATCTAAAACTATGGAATATGTTGTCCCAAAAGTTTTACTTGGACTAATCTTAGGGGCTTTAGGTGGACTCCTTCTTAGTTACCTCTCCCGTTATATCGGAAGTAGTTGAGCAATCACCTGTAGCCCTTATCTGAGTGTCCCTTTGGGTGCTTTGATAGGGCTGTGGATAGCCTTAGGTTAAAGGCTAAATCATCACGAATCGGAGGAAAGAGATGGAGGAGAAAGAACGTCTCAATGCACTGGAAGTGGCCCTTAACAATGAAATGAGGGAGCGGGAATTTTACTTAAACCATGCTAAAAGAACAAAGAACCCTCTTGGTAAAAAGATGTTTGAACAAATCGGAGAGGATGAACTTGAGCATTACGAACGACTGAAGCAGCTTCATCAAATTTGGACAAAAAAGGAAAAGTGGCCAGAGACCGTTCCTCTTAAAGTGAAAGATACTGTGGTAAAGGAGATTCTGGTTGACTTTTTAAAGAATCCGGATGAAAAAATCAAAGGGGATTCAGATGATTTAGAGGCCGTGCGAATCGCCATTGATTTTGAGTCCAAAGGGGCAAAGCTCTATGCGGAGTTAAGGGATGCCTCCTTCGATCCACAAGAGAAAGCCTTTTTTGATCTCCTCTCCAAAATGGAACGGGAACATTATCTTTCCCTAAAAGATACAGAAGAATATATGATCGACCCCACCTCCTGGTTTCAGAAAACGGAACACCACACCCTTGATGGAGGATAAGGATTGACAGGGACAAATTTATTTGTTAACTTAAATAAAAAAATAAGTTAACAATAAATAGTCCTTGATGTCCATTCAAACCTTGAGATTTTCTGTCCTCTCATCCATGATGGCCGCCCTGATGGCTATAGGGGCTTACCTTCATATCCCAATCGGACCTGTTCCCCTAGTTCTGACCAATCTTTTCGTTCTTCTCTCTGGTCTTCTTTTGGGAGGTCGTTGGGGCCTGATCAGTGCCACCCTTTACCTTTTTGTTGGAGCAATGGGGATGCCCGTCTTCTATGGAGGAAAAGGAGGCTTGGCCCATCTCATTGGGCCAACTGGAGGTTATCTCTTTGGATTCCTTTTTTCAGCCGGAATCGTGGGATTCATCTCTGATCGATTCCACTCCTCTTTACCGGGAGATATCATTGCCGTCATGATAGGCTCCCTGATCATTTATGCCTTTGGAGTCCCTTGGCTTAAGATGATGACCAAGATTTCATGGGATAAGGCCTATATGGTAGGAATGATCCCCTTTCTTCCCGGAGATGCGCTGAAAGCGGGTGTAAGTATTATTTTGGCTCGAGCGGTTCGCCCCATTCTATACAGACAAATAAAAACCCATCCCTTTCTTGGCCCCTCTTCCTCTCAAAGCCAGAGATAAAAAAGAATCATGATCCACATCCAACATCTTCATTATTGTTATCCTGATGGGACAAAAGCTCTAAATGGGATTAATCTGAATATCTCCGAGGGGGAGTTTTTTCTCCTTTGCGGCCCAAACGGGAGTGGTAAAACGACTCTCCTTCGGCTCATCTCCGGGTTATTCAAGCCCACCTCAGGGACAATCTGGGTGAATGGTTTGGACATCCTCACCCACTCCAAAGAGATTCGCACATTGGTGGGAATCATTTTCCAAGATCCGGACAGTCAGATTTTAGGAGAAACTGTAAGAGAAGACGTCTCCTTTGGTCCTGAAAACATGGGGCTTCCAAGAGAGGAGATCCAAGAAAGAGTCGATCGGGCCCTTCAGAAAATGAACCTCGCCTCTCTTTCGGAGAGACCATGTTATCTGCTTTCAAGTGGAGAAAAGAGACGCCTCGCGATTGCGGGAGTGATGGCCATGAAGCCTCGGGTCATCCTCTTCGATGAACCCTTCGCCTATCTTGACTTCCCAGGAATTCAAGAAGTCCTTAAATATATGATGGAGTTGCATCGAGAAGGCCATACGTTAATCGTGACGACCCATGATGTAGAAAAAGTGATTGCCCATGTAGACCGAATGGCCATTCTTCAAAAGGGAGAGATCAAGGCCTTAGGTAAACCGGAGGAGGTAACGAGAGATCTTTATCAATTTGGTGTCCGGCCTCCGTGTTATGTGCTGTTAGGAAAAGAAAAAATCTCATGGCTCGAATAGCCTTTCATTATATCCCTGGAAATTCGTTTCTTCATCGTTGGGACGCTCGTTGTAAATTCCTTGGATTCTTAATCCTCACGGCCACATTGATTCAGATAAAAATCTCTTTGTTCCTCTTCCAATCCATTCTTCTCGTTTCTCTTTTCTTCCTATCGAAGTCCCCTATTCAATCTCTTGCTCGAGATTTAAGATTTTGGCTCCTCTTCCTATTTTTATTATTTCTTTTTCACTCCCTGTTCACTCCAGGAAAAACGCTTTCTTTTTCGCCTTATCTTCCTCTTACCAAGGAAGGGCTTTTTGGGGGAGGCCTTGTGTGTTGGCGGTTAGGATTAATATTGGGCTATGCGACTTTGTTTACTTCTGTCACTCGTCCTCGAGAACTAAGGGAAACCATCGCTTGGATATTGAAACCTATCCCCTTGTTTACTTCTGTCACTCGTCCTCGAGAACTAAGGGAAACCATCGCTTGGATATTGAAACCTATCCCCTCGATCCCCAACCGTAGAATTGGATTAATGGTTTCAATGATGTGGAGGTTCTTTTATCGATTTTTAGACCATAAAGAAGAGGTGGAACTCGCCTATCAAGCTCGGTTAGGAAATTTAAATAGAAACCCTTTTAGGAAGATTAAATCTCTGGTGCTGCCTCTCCTGAGAAAGGCCCTTTTTGAAGTGGAAGAAGTGACCTATGCCCTTGCTTCAAGAGGATACCACGATCGTGTTCCTCTCTTTCTTCCAAAGCTGCCTCTTTCTCACTGGATTCCAATTCTGGCCCTTTCGCTCGCCTTAATTCCCTTACTTCTATTTTGAGCCCGTTTAACCATTATAA